>WNGK01004203.1_pt1 | contig 20014 bp, 19 predicted proteins | sample 5400601 | NCBI WGS metagenome assembly WNGK01 (sample SAMN13153376, study PRJNA577476) | soil metagenome | isolation source: 60 cm soil or saprolite under Garry oak tree replicate 1 | place: USA:California | collected 2016-06-15
TGGTCAGCAACTCCGCCACCCGCGTAGATATCACGCTTCAGACCGGCAGCGTATCGGAGACGGTGTTGGTGACCACCGCGCCCCCGCTGCTGCAGACCGACCGTGCGGACATCAGCACCAAAATCGACACCCAGGAAGTGGTCGACATGCCGCTGGGCACGAACCGCAACTTCCAGACGTTACTGAATCTCGTTCCAGGAGCTGCGCCGGCTACCTTCCAGCACTCGCAATTTTTCAATGCCGCCAGTTCCCTGCAAACGGAGGTTAACGGGCTCCCGCGCCAAGGGAACCTCTATCAAATTGAAGGGATCGACGACGACGAACGGACTGGGCTGCTGCAGATCATCATCCCTCCTGCGGAAGCGATTGCCTCAGTCGACATTTCAACGAATAACTTCGAGGCGGAGCTTGGGCGTGCAACGGGCGCGGTGACAAATGTGTCGCTGAAATCCGGTACGAACTCTTTTCACGGGTCGGCATTCGAGTTCATTCAAAATAATGACCTGAATGCGCGGTCGTACTTTGGCGGTCCTCTTGGCCATCTCTCCTACAACTACTTCGGGGGCTCGATCGGTGGCCCGATCCTGAAGGACAAGCTGTTCATCTTCGGCGATTATCTTCGCACCATGGACCACGAATCTGTTTCAAGCACTTTCACCATTCCGGATTCCCGTTATTACACCGGCGCGGGAGTGACCGCAGGATGTGCCGATTCCGTAGGGTGCATTGATCTGAGCGGTGCGTATAACGGCACCAAGGGCCAAATCTACGACCCCGCCACGGGAGACGGGAAGAGCACGCACAGGAAGCCTTTTACCAATAACCAGATCCCTCTGAGCCGTGTGAACCAGGTTTCTCTGCCGGCTCTGCAGCGCCTGAACGCAGCGGCGGCGAAGTACGGGCATCTAACCACCAAGCCGCTGAACAATCCGGCGAACAACTACACCACCAGCCTTCCGTTCACCAAGACCACTGACAGCTTCGACATCAAGTCGGACTACACACTGACGGAGAAGAATCACCTGAGTGTCCGCTACAGCTATCAGAAGGCAGTCACGTTTCAGCAGGCGGCATTCGGGTCTTTCCTTGGCGGCCCCCAAGGCGGCGGATTTGAAGGCACCGGCAATCAGAAGTCCTACAGCACCGGGATCAATTACGATCACGTCTTCTCGCCGACGTTCCTCACCGAAGCCCGCATCGGCGTGGCCCACCTCGGCAACAGCGCACTGCCCATCGACTACGGCACCAGCGATGCCACCTCGCTCGGCGTCCCCGGGGTCAACGTTTCAGGCCAACCTTTCACCAGCGGTCAGGTGGCCATCACGATCAACGGTGGGTTCTCGAATCCAATCATCGGCTACTCCGCGTCAGTCCCTTGGATTCGCGCGGAATCGAACATCGATTTCGTGAACAACTGGACGAAGATCCTCGGCAATCACACCTTCAAATGGGGCGTCGACGTTCGCCGCGTGCACGACGACCTTCTGCAGGATCAGACCTTCAGCCCGCGCGGTGCATTCACCTTCTCTGATGTGCAAACGTCGGATGCAAGTTCGCCGGGCACCACCGTTGCCAACGATATTGCGAGCTTCCTGCTCGATCAGCCAAGCCAGGTCGGCCGCGACCTCAACACGTTCTTCCCGCGCTACCGTCAATGGTGGATCTTTGCTTTCGCAAGCGATAAGTGGCAGGCGACTTCGAAACTCACGCTGGACCTCGGCTTGCGCTGGGATTTCTATCCACCAGCTACTCCCGTTGTGAAAGGTGGATTCTCCAACTACGATCCCGTCAATAACCAGCTGGTTCTGGCGGGGCTCGGAGGCAATCCTTCCAACCTGGGCATGACCACCCAGTACCGCTACTTCGCCCCGCGCACCGGCTTCGCGTATCGAGTTCATAACGACACGGTGGTTCGAGGGGGCTTCGGAGTCAGTTACACGCCGTTCCCAGACAACACTTACGCTTATAACTATCCCATCCGCGCCAATAACAGCTATCAGCCCACCGGGTCTTCCGGTTTCACCCCCGCTGTGCTCGGGGATGGCACGACCGTAGCAACCTTCCAGGCCGGGTTTCCGGCTCCGGTGCCGGCCTCCATTCCATCCAACGGGATCATTCCCGCCAACACATCACTCCTCCTCAACCAGGTGTACACCTACATTCCCAAGGGTTATAAAAACCCGTACGCTTCGTCCTGGAATTTGGCGGTGCAGCAGTCACTCCCGTACAACATGTCGGCGCAAATCGCCTACGTCGCAAATCATGGAACCGACATCTCAGGTTCGCAAAATATCAACCTGCCTAGCACTTACGGTGGTGGAGCAAACTCCGATCCGGAGGCCATCGCCTTCAAGCGCACCGCTGCCACCAACCAGTTCTTCCTGGGCTTTTCATCGAATTACGAATCGCTGCAAACTTCGCTTCAAAAACGCTTCTCGCAGGGCCTGGCGCTTACATCGGCATTCACGTGGGGAAAGGCTCTTGGATATATCAACGGCGATGACGGCGGGTTGACGTTCTTCATCAATTGGCGTCGGAACTATGCTCCGCTGGACTTCGATCGCAAGTTCAATTTCGAACAGAGCTTCACTTACGAGTTGCCATTTGGCCACGGCCACCAGATGATGGCTTCCGGGGTCGGAGACGCTGTGTTCGGAGGCTGGAAGCTCTCCGGCATCGTCTCCGCAGTCTCGGGACTGCCCTTTACGATCACGGCGAGTGCAGGCACATTGAGCACGCCTGGGACAACCCAGACGGCAACGCTGAACGGCGGTTTCCGTAAACTGGGAGGAATCGGAGCCTCAAAACCGTGGTTCGATCCAACTGTCTTCTCCCAGCCTTCCGGATGCACGGGACAGTCGCCATGCACGAATCCCGGCCTAGGCAATACGGGCCGCAATCAGTTCCGCGGTCCGGGTTATATCCAGGACAACTTTTCAGTGTTCAAGAGATTCGCGCTATATCGCGAAACAGGACTCGAGATTCGCGTCGATGCATTTCAACTCAGCAATACGCCACAATTCGCAAACCCGAACGGCGGCGGCGTAACATCATCTTCGTTCGGGACGATCACCAGTACGCTCGGCAGCGGGCAGGGGAGCGTGAACGGAGTGGGTGGCGGCCGGACGCTTCAGGGGTCTGCCAAGTTCAGCTTCTGATCGCGGAAGCTCTTTCGGCCGGTCACGCGGTGACGTTGTGATCGGCCCGCGAATGTGGATCCGCCGCTTGGATCGTGAGTAATCGCCAGGCGGCGAGGTCCTGAAATTCTCAGGATCAATTCGCAATTCTTTGGTAGTTCGCTCGGATTAGTTGAGAGCCATTCCAACCAGGCGCTCACGCACGCAGTAGTTTCATCATCTGCCCAAGCCGAAATCGGTATGGGACTTCGGCAGGGCTCCTGCCCATTATGGAGAATCCCTTGATCACTCGACGCACTTTTCTCAATGATGTTGCGATTGGAACGGCCGGGCTGGCCATCGCCTCGACTGCAAAGAGCTACGGACAGATTCTCGGCTCGAACGATCGCCTCAATTTCGCGGTGATCGGCCTGCACAGTCGCGCTGGTGCGCATCTTTCGTCACTGAAAGAGAACAAGAGCGCCGCGCGCATCACCCATGTGTGCGACGTGGATATCAATACTCTGAAGAAGTTCGCCGGCGAAACCGAGCAGGAGATGGGCGAAGCTCCCAAGCAGGAGCAGGACTTCCGCAACGTGCTCGCTGTGAAGGAGGTCGACGCCATCACCATTGCCACTCCCGATCATTGGCACGCGCCCATGGCGATTCTGGGACTGCAGGCCGGCAAACACGTCTACGTAGAGAAGCCATGCAGCCACAATCCCGGCGAGGGCGCGCTTCTCCTCCAGGCAGTGCGCAAGTACGGCAAGAAGGTGCAGATGGGCACGCAACAGCGCTCGTCGCCGCACACAATTGAGATCGTTGACAAAATCCATGACGGCCTGATCGGACGCGCGTACTATGCCAAGTGCTGGTACTCCAATGTGCGCAAGTCGATCGGCGTGGGCAAGCCCGCGCCGGTTCCGCCGCAGCTCGATTGGAACCTGTGGCAGGGGCCGGCGCCGCGCCAGGAATACAAGGACAACGTTCAGCCTTACAACTGGCACTGGTTCCGCATCTGGGGCACCGGCGAAACACTCAATAACGGCACCCACGAAGTAGATGTGTGCCGATGGGCCCTGGATGTTGACTATCCCTCCAGCGTGAGCGCCATTGGCGGACGCTATCACTTTAAAGACGACTGGCAGTTCTACGACACGCTCAACACCGACTATAACTACCCTGACAAGATCCTCAGTTGGGAGTGCAAGTGCTGCCAGGGCATGAAGCTCTATGGGCGAGATCGCGGATCAACCATCATGGGAACCACCGGTACCGTGCTCGTGGATCGCGACGGATACGAGATCTATGATCTCAAAGGCAAGAAGACCGGTGAGTTCCGCGCAGGACAGGAGCAGACTTCGTCATCGGACCTCACCGGCCGCGACTCCATGACCGACCGTCACTTCGCCAACTTCATCGCCGCAATCAAGAAGGATGAAAAGCTCAACGCGCCCATCGAGGTCGGCAACGTGGCCGTCACCACGCGTTCTCAATCTCGATCCATCGGATGGAAAAATCCTTCACGATGCGGAAGCCATGAAGGGCTGGAATCGCGCGTACGAGAAGGACTGGGAGCCGCATCTCTAGCAGCTCGCCGCCGCAATCATGCGCTTGAGTAGCCACATCCCGGCGGGGGTTGTACGGAGGTATGATTCATTATGATCCCACCATCGCGGCTCTTCATTGAGGAGAGACTTGGAGCCTCGAACAGAACCCCACGCCAGATCAACCGAAGCCTCGTCCTGAACCAGATCCGCGCCCGACAGCCCATCTCGCGCGCGGATTTGGCGCGTATCTCGGGATTACAACGCAGCACGATCTCAACCATTGTCGAAGGCCTTCTGGACGAAGGCTGGGTTGTCGAATCGTCTATCGGAGAGAGTCCTCGAGGCAGGAAGCCGACACACCTTGTTATCAGCACTAAAAGAGTAGTGGTTGCGGTGGATATTCACCCGGCAAGGACGACGGTTGCTCTCGCCGATATGTCCGGCAACATATCGGCGCTAAGGCAGGTCGCTCTTCCCGACAATCCGGGTAAGGTAATCGCATCGATCATTGCAGCGATTCGAAAAGTGGTTGCAGACCACCCAGGATGCTCTTTCCAGGGCATTGGGATCAACCTTCCGGGCCGCTTCAATCGTCAACTCGAGAAGGCGGTATTCGCACCAAATGTTGGGTGGCCCATCGCGCAAATCAAATCGCAGGTGGAACAAGCCCTGGGACTTCAGGTGGTAGTTGAAAACGTTGCCAATGCCTGCGCGCTTTCCGAGGTCTGGTTCGGCTACAACGATGCGTGCCGCGATATCGTAGTGATCAATGTGTCCGAGGGCATCGGTACAGGAATCTTCGCAAACGGCCGCCTGCTCCGCGGGAATGGCGAAGCTGCCGGAGAGTTTGGTCACGTCCAGGTTGATCCGAATGGCCGGCAATGTGGCTGCGGAAGCCGAGGGTGCTGGGAGACCGTAGCTTCAAACAGCTCGGCCATTCGCTATTATCAGGAGATCACCAATCGTCCGACTCCATCGTTCGACGACCTGATCATGCTGGCCGAACGAAACGACCCGAGCGCCGTCGCTGCCATCGAGAAGATGTGCCGCGAACTTGGCCGCGGCATGCACATGATCGTTTCCGCGCTTGCTCCCAGTGAAATTGTCGTGGTGGGCGAACTCACCCGGTTGTGGCCACTCGCTTCGTCAGTGATCAACGAGGAACTGCAGAGATTTCCCCTGATCGGCATACCCGCTATCCGGGTTCCAACCGATCCAGAAAAGGCTCGCCTTCGCAGCGCAGTTGCCCTGGTGATGACCGAAGGACTCTCGGCTGATCGCAAGAAGACCCGCATGACGCTCAAATGAGACGTCCACCTGGGCCATCGGCTATATAAACCTCAGCTGCTATACATTCCTTTCACCAAATCCTGATGGAACTACCGTCTGCGACAATGCGGGAAGAAACTCATTGCTTGGTCCTTTAATCAACTCTCTTGACCTTTCGGCTATGAAGACGAACCATGTCGAGGGCAAATGCGACAAATTGAATGTCCAATTCCAGGCTGAGTTATGTAACATCCTCAACCATTCCAATTTCTCGCCGCCGATTGCCGCACTTTTCGCCAGAACAGGACGTCGTCCCGTCTCGTCGCCACATGACGCCGGTACTCAAGCAACCACGAGGGTCGCGTGTGCTCATTGCGCAGGTGGCTCAACAGATGAAGCGCCTGCCCGACCAATTGATCCACCGGACAGAGTGCTGGAAACCATTCCTCTCCGCACTGCCACTCCACGGTCCGATCGAGCCGCTCATCCCGTATTTGAGAATTAACCCGCTCTGGATTATCGATCGCGATGCGCAACTCTACGGCCCGGCTCTGCTTCGCCCTGTACTGGCCATCCAACGTCGGTCGTTGTATGCAGGGAAGCTTAAATTCAAGCGTGCGTGTTGACGCGGTGAGCACGTAGCCATGCCCTTCGAGGATCGTCCGACATCTTGCAAGGTTAACGGGATCAACGAGAAAATCGAAATCGCTCTGATGCCGCGATGCAGGATCGCACGCGTGCGGCGCCAGTGTAAAGCCCTTCACATTCGCGTAACATATTCCGCCCGTGCGAAATGCGCGATTCAGGCTGACTAACTCCTCCAGCATGTCGGTGACGCGCATTTTGTTGCTTTCGCGTTTCCGTCTTAGCCGCACCAGAACATTGGCGTCTATCGTATTGTCAGCGCCGCACGACTCTAAATGGCGAAGCAAGTAGAGCGCCAATCCGCTAGCATCGAGCCATGATTCCGCTTGTTCCCATTCTCGCTTCGTGAACAAGGGAATCGTTTGCCCGCATGTTCCGGCGATTCGCTGAAGGCAGCGATGCTCTGCACCTACGGATTGAAGAACTTCAGGAGCGCCTGCTCGTCGTGCTCACTCAGCGATGCGCGCACCCGCATGTGCCGAACGACCGCACCTGAAATACGCTGAGGAAAACCATCTGGAGCAGCGTGGCCGCGAACAGTTTTGGCGAAACACGCGTTCGCCGTCGCCCTCGGATTGCGCGCCATTCGAAAACCTCGGCTGTTTCGTGCTTGCCTGCTCGGACTGCGGTGTTGCGCCCTTGGAGCGCGCGGAAACTGGCATCAGAAATCCGGCGAAGACGGCGAGACAAACGAGGGCGGCTCTGCGATGTTGGGTCATTGTCGCTTCCATGTTGGAAAGAGGAATCGGAACACAATGCCGGTTTCCCAAATGTGGTGGTTGCCGGCGGAGGAGAACTTCCGAGAATAGCTGGTCAGGATTCGTGTGTTCTGGGGTAGGTTATAGTCCAGCCCAAAGTCCGGACGCTGTGTATTAACAGGCGAAAGGCCATCGCTGGCTACAGTATCGAGACGGGTTTGTTGCATGCGGAAGACCGGTTCGATACGGCCCACCCAACTGTCGAGCCCGCCGAAGGCCAGGGTTCTGTAGTCCCCTTCAATCCAGTAGCCGTGCGCGTGTTGCCCTCGCGCATACTCTGATCGCAGTCAAAACGCCATGTTTGACGGCTCCCACCACACATGGGTCCCATAGAAGGTCTCGTGCGTTCCCTGAAGCAGGCGTCCATAAGGGAAACCAATCTCGAGGCCCGCATCGCGAAGATACAAACTCGCTCGGCCGCCGGACGACCGCAGAGAATTGATCTGTTCGTGACTGCTGCGCGCAGAGAAGAAGGCTGCATAATCCACGGAATACTTACGGTGCGAAACCGCCGAGCCGCGCAGCATTCCGCCCACTCCCGTTCCCGTAGACATTACGGACAAGTTCGCGATGAGCGGGCCGTCTTGCAGATTGTTGATCCACACCGGAGATAGCCGCTCGTTATAAGTTCCGAAGGGAATCAGGTAACTGCCGCCCACGACTGTCAGGTGGCGTGAGGCAAGGTAGTCGCCCTGAAGATATGTCAGCGCAGCGGCCTGCACGTGATCATATCCCGATTGTCCTGCCCCTCTGCGAAAGAAGCTCTCCACGAGTGCTGCGCGCGACTCAAGTAAGATATGGTTACCTATCGAGCGGCCAACAACGGTTCGGCAATTGGTAAATATGTCGTGTTGCCACCGTTCGTACTCGTAAGAAACCCAATCCCTCCAGATATCAGAGGTGCGTCTGCGCCTTTGCGTTTTGATAGGAAAATATCGCAGCCAATGCAATAAGGATGGGCAGCAAGGATTGCCGCTGCGCCACTAGCCAGACTCTGAGAATCAGACCAAACATGAGATCAACCCTAGCGGCACCCACACCACGATGTGTCTCCCAATGGTCTGCACAATGTTAATTGATTGTCACCGCAAGGCGCTCGATGCGCGCAGCTGTCGCCGTAAGTGCCCCGCAGGAGAGCGGTAACAAAGGAATGACATTTCCATGACGAGCGCATGACATGCGAGATTCGCCCGGCCTTTACGTTCATCGGTGTCGAGCAATAAACACCAATGCCATTTGTGCCTCACAGAACGCAAGTCGATTGCGGCGCCGGCCGTTTGGCCGCAAGAAACGATCCCGGCGTTTGCAACTATGTCCTCCTTGCCGGACTGTTTCTTGTGATTTACGGAGTGATCGTTCCGCTTGCCGGCGCACAGCTGCCGAGTCCGTCGGCCGCGTCAACTCAGGTCGCCCCGCAGCAGAATGTTGACCAGAGCGAAAGCCCGGCGACCCCAGCATTCGGAGAAAGGATCAATCCGGCGGACGAGCGCAATTCCTCTGAGAGCGCTGTTGCTATCACCGCTCCCTCGGGACTGCCTTCTGAGCAGATCATTGACATTCTCCAGGGTAATCCCGATGTCGTGGCGGATCTCAAATCCATGGCCGCCGATCGCATGCGAGGGCAGGGAACGCAGATCGATCCAAACGACATCTCCGACCAGATGCTCTTCAGCCAGATCGCCGCAAGCCCTAGCTTGCGTGCGAACATCACGCCGGAGCAGATGGAGGCGTGGATCCTGCTCTCTCCAGCGTAGAAGGCTACATTCCGGCGTCGCCGCGTTCAAAAGGCTCAGATTTGCTCGCCTCAGGGTCGGTTGCATCCGCCCGCGGGGCCAATTCGAGGTCGTCACGCGGAGAAATGCAGACGAGCGCATCGACAGATCCGCCGCAGACGATCCATCGGCCCACGCCTTACGATCTGCGATCGATGCGTGATCTCTACGCTCAGATTCCCGACGAATCCGCGCCACTCAGGCGGTTTGGGTCTGAAGTCTTTCTGGTTCGCAATGGCTCAGCGGTAACGCTTGGCGCTGCCGGCAACGACACACAGTTGGACGTGCCGCTCGGGCCCGACTACGTGCTCGGTCCCGGAGACACACTGCAGATAGACATCTGGGGCGGATCAGCGCAGAGCGTCACCCGGGTGATTGGACGGGAAGGCCGCATGATGCTGCCCGAAGTCGGATCGCTCCAGGTAGCGGGCCTTCCGCTCGAGTGCGCACAACAGCTGATCGAGGACGCGCTCAAGCCGCAGTTCCGCGACGCGCATGTCGCTGTATCGGTCTCGCGGCTCCACTCGGTGCGCGTCTATGTCGTTGGCGACGTACAATGGCCAGGCGGTTACAATCTCAGCTCCCTGTCCACGCCGCTCAGCGCACTGTATGCCGCGGGTGGCCCCACCTCCGTTGGTTCGCTCCGCATGATGCACCACATGCGCGGGGAAAAGCTAGTTGAAGACGTCGATCTCTACGACCCTTCTGCGCGGCGTTCGGAATGGCAGCGCGCGCTTTGAGAGCGGCGACACGTTGCAGATTCCTCCCACGGGGGCGCAGGTCGCAGTTGCGGGCGCCGTCAAGAGGCCCGCGATTTACGAGCTGAAAAATGGCGAGACGTCGCTGGCCGGCGTGATCGACGATGCTGGCGGCTTCACGTCCGCGGCTTCTCTAGCTCACATCACGATTGAACGTATCGATGCGAATCTGCAGCGCGAGACCGTTACCCTTCAATCTGCCAATCGCGGCGGTCCGAGACCTGATCGTGAAGCGGTCAATGCGTTCCCGGTCAGGGACGGCGACCGCATTCGCGTTGAGCCAATCCTGCCGTACAGTGAGCGGGCTATCTACCTCGAGGGTCACGTTGTGCGGCCCGGCCACATTTCTTACAAAGATGGCAGCGTCTCAGCGATGTACTGCACAGCTATCGTGACCTGTTGCCTGAGCCCGCATCCCATGGCGAGATCGTGCGCATCGTTCGTCTTCGCGACAGCCCCGAGTGGATCAAGCGCGCAGGTCTCCAATGGCTGCACAGGCTCATGCAGGATCCTCGGCGTCTTTGGCGTCGCTATCTCTACAGCATTCCCGCTTTTATTTGGCAAATCGCGTGGCAGTTCTCTGGAGTCCGCCATTACCCGCGTCATCCATCCGTAGAACGAAAGATCGAGGTCCGATCATGATCCCGTGCCACGCAATAAAGCGAAGACCGATTCTGTTGACACGAAACGTCCCGGTTACAGAATCCTGACAATCGCCTGACTCATGCATGACAACTCACACCCTCGGATTCCCTAGTGTGAGTCTTGTAATGCCGGATCCAAGCCATTCACGGATTCGGGAAATTGGCCTCGCGGGGGGTCTGTGCCGACTCGTCGCAGATTCATCTGAAGTGATTTTTAGGAGTGTGCATGAAGAAATGGGTCCTTCAGTTAACGTTGCTCTTCGGAGCTTTCGCTATGTTGATTCCGGCAAACTGCCGCGCATGGGGAGAACCTACTCCCCGCCGCATCGTGGTTTCGACCAAGAGGTATTCCCTCGATCCCGCCGAAATCACGTTGAAGATGGGACAACCAGTCGTCCTGGTCGTGAAGAGTGCAGACGTTGCTCACGGCATTCGCTTTCGCGATCTGAACGTCGACGTCAGCGTTCGCGCGCACAATACGGCTGAAGTGCAATTCACTCCGCAAAGGACAGGCGACTTCGTCGGCCATTGCTCGGTGTTCTGCGGCTCGGGCCACGGCTCCATGAGCTGAAATTTCATGTGGTGGACTGACGTGAGGTGGTTCGTTCTACTTACATTCGCGATTGCCCTCGGCGGTTTGTGCGGCTGCAAGGCAAAGCCGCCGGGACAGTCCGAAATCCGCACCATGACCTTTGCTAAGCACCAGCTTTTCGTCAGCAACAAGGGTCAAAAGAATCCCCTGTCCGACAATTCGCAAGCGCGCGCTGACGGGAAGGAGGCATTCTCGCACTATTGTGACGCGTGCCATGGCCTCGACGGCCAGAACACCGGCGTTCCTTTCGCAGACCACATGTCGCCTCCAGTCCCGTCGCTTGCATCGCCAGACGTTCAGCAGTACACCGATGGCCAGTTGAAATGGATCCTCGACAACGGGATCTCGCCTTCGGGCATGCCTGGTTCCAAAGGCATCCTCAGTGACGATGAGCTTTGGTCCATCGTGATCTACATCCGCCATCTCCCGCCGGCCGGGAGCCAGGGCGAGCCGGAAATGTATAGTCATTGATTCATGTGAGTCTCCATGAGCACCGAATTGCCAGCACCGACTACCGGGATGCGCGATGAGGCCTCGACGTTTAGCATCGCCTTCTGCGCTCTCTCCATCCTCTTCGTGCAATTGCTCATGCGACGGAATGAGGGCAAGTGGACCATCGTCACCGCTTTCCTCATCGTCACGCTCCTGCGCAGCCTCAGCAAAACCACGCTTGCCGCATTCCTCGTCTGTGAAGCATTTCTCGTCATTCAGGATCACGCCATGAGCCGCAGGAGCAAGATGATCCTCACAGGAGGCACGGTCCTATTGATCCTTGTATTCTGGGGTCTCTTTGAGGCTTACTACTCCGTCTACACCAATGCCGGGAACCAGGCGGAAACGCTCACTGGCCGGACCGCTATCTGGGCCTATTCGCTTGACGCCGGATTCTCAAAGCCATGGTTCGGCAATGGATTCGACTCCATGTGGAAAGTGGCCCCTCCCTTCGGCAACGAGCTGTTTGAAGCGCGCCACGCCGAGAACAAAATGCTGCGGCAGTTCTACTCGTATGGCGTCTGCGGTCTCGTGATGCTGGCTGGCATCTACGGCAGTTTCTGGCGGCGGATTCGCCAACTGAAGCACAGTTCCGTCAGGATGATCTACCTCAGGATCTTGATCTACGAGTTGGTGCGCGGATTGGCCGAAGCCAACACCTTCGATTTGCTTCTTCCGTTGTGGGCGCTGGTGCTGCTCACCGCGCTCGTCGACGACGAAGCGCAAATGGAACGCGAGACGGCGCTTTCCGCTTTCGATTCATCGGCCGGGCTTTCGACCATGTCTCTGCCCGAATAGCTACGCCGCAATGAGTTCCGGGGAAGGGAAGCTCCGAATATCCGCCAAGCAAGCAATCGCGCGCGGGGTGGAGCAGGCTCCCCCTTTGCGCGAGAACAAAGAACATCGCAATAACGATCTTGTTTTCGCGGAAGCTTGCAGTTTCCTATTCCCTGTTATGCCTCTTGACTGTCACAATGGCTGCACCGTCTGTCCCCGACTTTCAATCAGTTCCAAGGAGCAGCCCCATGGCAATGCAAACCCCTCCTATCTCTCTGACCGTAGAAATCGAGCAAAAAAGCGATAAGTGTATAGTCCATTGTCGCGGCAAGCTGGTCGCCGGAGTATGCAGCTTTCTATACAAGAGAGTTTGTGGGTTGATGCCCGGGAACAAGCACATCGTGCTTGACCTGACCGATCTTCAGTGGGTCGACAGCATGGGCCTCGGAACGCTCGTGCGGCTCTATGTGGGTTGCAAAGCAGCGGGGTGCAAGTTAGAGCTCATCAATCTGGGCAAACGAGTGAGGGAACTTCTCGGCTTGACGAATCTTCTCGGCATCTTTGCCGAGATGGGTGAGAAAGGCATCACACACTTCTGACCTCGGATCCGTAGAGCCACTCGCTCCCACGAAATCGTGGCCAGAATAAAGTCGGCCAAGATTTCGCTGATACAGAGGTCGGCGCTGCCCGATCAAGCCTGCGCGGCTGCTTTAATCACATCGGGCGGGAAGACGATCCCAAGCGTCTTAGCGGCTTCCTGGTTCAACACCAGCTTCTGCATCGCTACTTCCTGGAGCGGAATGTTCCGGGGGTCTTCGCCGCGAAGCACGCGGGCAGCCAGCGCCCCGCCTGCTGTTCCTGCCGGATACCAACCCAGCCCGATACACGCTACGGCGCCGCGCGCAGTAAACTCCGGATCGTTGATGAAGAGGGGAAGTTTGGCGTTCCTTGTCGCCTTCACGATTCCATCAAAGCTCTGCAGAGCCGTGTTGTCACCGGTCACCCACATGGCCTGCACCTTGCGGGAACACGCCACTTGCGCTGATTGGAAGACCTCGCTGGTGTTGGTTGCGGTCACCTCCTCAAGTGCGATACCCCGCTTCTTGAAGATTTCTCGTGCCACGCTGATGACCTTCACCGAGTTCGCTTCAGAGGTGTTGTAGACCGTTCCTACTGCCTTTACACTGGGCACCAACTTCTGGATCAGATCGACAGTGTCTCCCACGGGAGGGAACGAGCCGACCCCGGTGATGTTCGGAAGATGGCTTGTGAATGAAGTGCCGGCCCCTGCGGCGACCGGATCATAACAATACGTGAACACGACGTGCTTGTTCCTTGCCAGGGTGCACGCGGCTGTCAGGCAGGGTGTGGTCAAGGTCATGATCAGATCGACGCCCTGGCTCAGGAAGTTCTGAATGAGCAGGGGAATGTTTGAAATCTCTCCCTGGGCATGCGCGCTCAGAACGTCAAGATTCCGACCCTTTTCAAGGCCCTGATCTTTCAGTCCGTCAAATACGCCTTTCATGCAGAGATCTGCGCCTTCTTCGGGTGCGAAGTACACGAGACCAATCCGCGGACGTCCGTTTCCCCCCGAACTCGTGGCGCCGTTGGGAAATCTCCGGCATCCAGACAGGGCCAGCGCACCAGCTGCGGATTGGATGAGCATGCTACGGCGTGTAATCGACGAGACCTTCATAAGATTCCTCCGGGGAGTCAGGGATTGTTAAATGTAAGTGCAGGCCAGCATCTCGGCAACCGCTCCATCCAGTTGCTCTCGCCGGCGAACGTCTTCGAAGCGTCTCAGCAGGTCCTCGGGCCGCGCGCGGTCGCGCTCGCTCCCCTGCAGGTCGTGCAGCACCCTGCCCTTGTGCATCATCACGATGCGATCGCCAAGATTCACTGCCTGGTGCATGGAGTGCGTGACCATCAGTGTCGTCAACCGGTCGCGCTGGATGATGTCGTGTGTTAGCCGGATGACCTGGTCAGCCGTCTTTGGATCGAGTGCCGCGGTATGCTCGTCAAGCAGTAGCAGTTCCGGCTTGAGCCACGAAGCCATCAGCAGCGTGAGAGCCTGGCGCTGCCCCCCGGAAAGGCTGCCGATGGGATTATCAAGACGATCTTCCAGACCCATGTTCACCGGCCGGATGCGGTCGCGCAGATCTGACTTGACGCGGCGATTCACCGCAATGCCTAGCCCTCTGGCCTTCCCGCGGCGCGAGGCCAGCACCAGGTTCTCGGCAATCGACATAGTCGGCGCCGTGCCTTTGAAGGGGTCCTGGAAGACGCGGCCAACCAGCTTGGCGCGGCGGTGCTCCGGCCAATTCGTAATCGTCTGACCCGCGATCGATATGCTCCCTGCGTCCACAATGAAAGTGCCCGCAACGGCATTCAGCAGCGTCGACTTGCCGGACCCGTTGGTGCCTATAACGATCAGGAACGAGCTTGCCGGAAGTTTGAGCGACACGTCTGTCAGCGCCCTTACCTCGTTTGGAGTCCCCGGATTGAACGTCTTCGATATGCGATTAATTTCTAGCATTGGATCATGCCACCTTGGCGAGGGCGCGGCGGCGCGTCTGGCTGGTTTTCAGTCGGTTTGCCATGTTCGGCAAGACCAGCGCGGCAAAGACAAACACCGCAGTGATGAGCTTGAGGTCGTTGGGGCTGAGTCCCCATCGCAACGCGATGGCTACGAGCAGGCGAAATAGTACGGAGCCCATGACCGTCCCGGTGATCAACAGTCCAACCGCGCGACTGCCCACCAGGGCCTCGCCAATGATCACGCTGGCAATACCCAGCACCACCATGCCAATGCCCATCTGCACGTCGGCAAAGCCCTGGTATTGCGCGATCATTGCCCCACAAAGTGCAATGAGTCCGTTCGACATCGCGAGTCCGAAGATGGTCGCCCAATCCACGCTGACGCCAAGCGCGCGGATCATGTCGGGGCTGTCCCCCGTTGCACGCATCGCCGTGCCCATGTCGGTGCGAAAGAAAAAGTAAAGCAGCAAACAGATCACAAGCACGAAGATAAGAACGCTCAGCAGAATCGAGGCGTCGCGCACGCTTACCGCCCAACCGGCTACGTCAAGATCGGCCGTGCCTCCGAAGATGCGCGCGCCGAAATCCTCAGCAAACGTGGCCAGCGTTCTTACTTCCAGCAGCGGGAGGTTGCTCCTGCCCATCACGTGGAGGTTCACGCTGTAAAGCCCCGTCATCACCAGGATGCCGCTCAGGAGTGCGTTGATCTTGCACTTGGTCGCCAGAATTCCAGTGATCGCTCCAGCAACGGTACCGGCTGCGGCAGCTGCCGCGGTAGCGAGCACAGCGTTCCACCCATGGATCATCAAAGCTGCCGCTACAGAGGCGCCAAGCGTCACCGATCCTTCGGCGGTCATATCGGGGATATTGAAGATGCGAAAGCTCACATACACGCCAAGTGCAAGCAGAGCAAGAATCAACCCCAGCGTTAAGGCTCCAATCAGCAGTGTCATGCGCGCCTCATCCCCGTGCAATCGTGTTCAACGGACCCATCCAGCACGCGCCGCGGGCCAGGTCGGTTTCACCAACGCCCTCAAATGGACGCGTATCCGTCATTAAGTGCAGCACTGCATTCGGCGTCGATACAGAGAGCGTGTCGGCAACCGTCGTTCCGAATGACAGTTCACCACGCGGCACCGGTCGATAGGGAAACGAGGCCGCGTGAATGTGCGACAGCACTTGCGATTCGCCTTTGATGGGGCGCAGAAACGGCGCCGCATCATCGTTCATGTTGCGACCGGCAACCCCAACCAGCAAACAAAGGCTCTTCTCTGTTGTGCGCTCCGACGTGAAGGACAACCAGTCACGCACATCGGGAAGGGCATGTGAAACCGCTTGCCCCGCCGGAGACTTGCGCAGGCTCGCGCCCACCAGTCCGGCAGCTTCGGCAAGCACCACGAATGCGATTGCTTCTGAACCTGCCAACTCCATCAGCGACACCACCAGTTCCGAAAGGCCGATCTTCCCGGGACCGCCGGACAGGGCGTCGAATCTCACCATCGCGGAGAAGTCGCCTGTACCCGTCACTGCATAGAGCGTCTCGATGCGCGGAACGAGCCCCCCTTGTTCTACGACGAAATCGGGCAGTGGATGCGGCTCGTTGGTCGGTAGTGTAATGGCGCATCCGCCCGCCGCCAGAAACTCGCCAAACCGCCCTTCGCATTCTGTGAAGTTTTCTCCGAACGCACCCAACCCCAATCCGAAGGACCCGCCGGCAAACGTCAACGACCGGCAATTCTCCTCGCTGAACCCGCGAGACCCAAGCCGCTCCGGTTCGCCAAGCAGGGTGCATGACAGTGGACGGGAAACATGCTGGGGATAGACCTCGTATGCAGCTCCCCCAATCGTCTGCGCGGGTTTGCGCTCGGCGACGGCTGGCGCCGCAACATCGTCGCGCACAAGAATCTCAGCAAGACCGACGGTCGTCAGAATATTCCGGCAAAACTCGTTGGGATGACTGATCCCCAGGCTTCCGTTCACCGATTTAAGGAGTTTGTATTGCACCACCAGCACGCGAATTCCAAGCGAGCTGATATAGTCCACGCCGGCAAAGTTCAGCACCACCTGATGACATCCCGCGCGCACCACGCTCTCGATATTCGTGCTCAGGTGTTCCGCCCAGGTCGCATCGATTCGCCCCGTGAGGCGCAACTCCAGCAATCCTTCTGTGGGATGCTGCGTAATCTGCATCAGCTGGCCCTCTTGATTTCATTAACCGGGAATGTAAGTTTGAGCGATCTCATTTCGTGCCCGCCACCGATGCTGGAATGCTCTTTGTCACGGCACCTGCGGCGGCGGATGCGTGATTGTTGACGTGCCGCCCCGTTTCGTCCACCACTACGTTCGCGCGCTGAATCAGGTCATCGGGCAGTTGCCATTTCTCGCGCAGGTTCGTCAGAACCAGGCGATTCACCTGCAATGTCACCGGCATGATGTTCTCCACAGGAACCTTTGCTGTATCGCGGCCATCGAGAACATCCGCTGCGAGCTCGCCTGCAACGTGGCCAATCGCTGGATAATCCGCGCCAAGTTCGAACAGTGCTCCGGTAGTGGTGCTGCGCGGAAGAGACGTGAACACCGGGATTCTGGCCGTCTTTGCCTTGCTCACAATGAGATCGAGTCCATGCGATGCGATGAGGTCCGGACTGATCCAGATGGCCTGGACGTTACGCGCCAGCAGCGAAGCCGTGGCCTCGGTGACCGCCGTCGAGTTCTCCGCGTTAGCTTCCACCAGCGTCATTCCGAGCGACGCGCAAGCAGCGCGCGCAAGCTTGGTCGTGACCACCGAATTTGCCTCGGAGGGATCCCACACGAGCCCCACCCGCCTCAAGGAAGGCAGCAGCTGTTTGGCCATCCGGAAGATGTCCTCCACCGGAGCAATGCTCCCCACCCCGGTCATGTAAGGCGGATGGATTGCGTGGTTTTCCCGGCTCACTCCCACACCCACGGCGTATGGATCGCTCACAAGTGCAAACACGTGCCGCCGCGGCGGAGTGGCGAAGCGGTTGGCGTTCGCAATGGTTTGCAGGCTGACCGTGGACAACGAGAAGATCAGGTCGAAGTCCCAGCTGGTGACTTCCTTGGCGATCGCGTTTGCGGTGCTAATGTCTCCCTGCGCGTTGTACTGGCGCAGGACCATCCGGCCGCCATCTACGTAGCCGCGCTCCTTCAGGGCGGCGAGGGCTCCCGTCAAGCCGTCATCGAGCGCAGGGATGGATATCTGCTGGACGACCGCCACCCGTAGCGGCCGGGAACCGTTCGCGCTATCACCGGCACTCACTTTGCGGGAATCCAGATCCGAATAAAGCAGGATGGCCGCCGACCCAATAATCATCGCCAGCCCGAGGGCGATCTTCTTCAGGACTGCAGCCATGTGTAGAGCATCCTGTAAATGACAGTATGGATAGTCTGGGGGGACTGAATGTGGACAATACATTAAGATCGGTTTCGATGCAAGCAAGTTTGTGGTTGAACGAGAAGGATTCGCTTCGGTCTGAACATTCGGCGAGCGAACTCGGAGCAAACATTCCTTCCCGTCCAAGCCCGATGGAACTAGCGCTTATAATCGCTGCCATCCCAACCGGAGTGCAGAACATCGTGGGAGATAGCCTGACCATAGAGGTGCCGAATTCCCGCGATGCGATTGCGCCCGCCAGCGCGCAAGCGGAAGGCTGGCTTCAGCCGTACCAACCCTCCCCACAAGCCGTGAACCTGGCTCTTCTTGCCATCGAGGAGCTTCTCACCAACTGCATCGAGTATGGATACGACGATGCCAATGAGCATACGATCATCATCGTTCTGTCGATCCACGATCAGGACCTGACTATAACCGTGATCGACGACGGACACCCATTTGACCCTCTCACCGCGCCTCCGCCGGACTTCTCTCTTCCGGTCCAGGATCGCCCGATAGGTGGGCTGGGAATTCATATGCTGCGACACCTGTCCGATCACATTGCTTATGAGCGTCGCGATGGCACTAATCGGATCACGGTTACCAAACGGATCCGGTGACACGCTTCTTTCCGGGCAATGCTGTTCTTTCGCCCCTCGCGTTTCAGCTTTGACAATGAACAAAGACGATCTGCTGTCAGCAGCCGACAATAACTAGTCAGCCTAGCGATCGAAATCCACTTTGAATTCTTCGGCTCTGAACCTTGGCTCGACATTTACCCTGACCGGGAAACCGCTCTCAATGAAAGCACTGCTTGATGCGTCGTTTTAGGCTCTCTCTCCGCCAGCAGATCAGCGCTCTGGGCACATTATCGGCCCTCCTTGCTACCGTCACGGTGGCCATCCTGGTGCTCGCCAATGAAGGCAGCGCAAGCAAGGCCGTCTCCAACGAAGTGATCGGCATCATGCAGGATAGCCTGGCCCGCAGCGCCGAAAAGACCTACAGCATCTGCAAACTCTCGCAGGACTTTGTTCAGAAGGCGGTCGACACCAGCCTCAGCTTTGGCGACGCGGCTCTAAAGCAGGCGGGCGGCATTCAGTTGACCGGCAAAACCACCACCTGGACCGGCGTCAATCAGTTCACGCAGGCTCGCACCTCCATGACCGTTCCGGAGTGGGCTCTCAAAGGCACGCCGCTGACCTCTGACCGCGGATTCAATCATCACATCCCGGTCATCGACGACATTACCAAGCAGACCGGCGAAACCGTCACCCTCTTCCAGCGCACCAGCCCGGCCGGGGACATGCTCCGCGTGGCCACCACCGTCGCTGCTTCAGACGGCCAGCGCGCCATCGGCGCCTACATCCCCGCAATCATGCCGGGCGGATCCGAGAACCCAGTAGTGAAGGCAGTCCTGTCCGGCCAGACCTACCGCGGCCGCGCCTACGTGGTCAACGCCTGGTACATCACGGCGTATGAGCCGCTGCGGAATGCGAAGGGCGACGTCATCGGCATGTTTTATGTGGGTGTGAAACAGGAGGGCCTGCCGTTGCTCCGGGAGGCGATCTCGGTCCAGTCCCACACCGGCGACCACAGTTCGGTTGCCATCTATTACGGACCAAACAGCCAGAACTTGAGCAACATGGTTGTTATCGAGCCAACCGGGATTGGCACGATAACCGAATCAAAATGGCTGCCTGAGGTGCTGT
>WNGK01002465.1_pt1 | contig 20010 bp, 16 predicted proteins | sample 5400601 | NCBI WGS metagenome assembly WNGK01 (sample SAMN13153376, study PRJNA577476) | soil metagenome | isolation source: 60 cm soil or saprolite under Garry oak tree replicate 1 | place: USA:California | collected 2016-06-15
ACATCGCCAGACTGATTTTCGAGTAGGAGGTTCTAACTCGAAACTAATCACAGGTTGGTCCTCAAGAGCCTGCGCGCTGCCGCATTCCGACCCTTCTGTACCAACCTTAATCCCCCTTTGACACTGCTGGATTTCGGACGGGAGGCAGAACATGAAAAGATCTAAGTCGGTAATCTCGTGCAAAAGAAACGTAAGACTTGCGCGCGCAATTGGTCATCTCCTGCCAAAGGCCGTTTCCGTAACTCGTTGTCTTCGTCTGGCGCTTTGCCATTCTCTCGTGCTGACGGTCTTGCTGTGTGTGGCGCAGCGCGCTGCGGGACAATCTGTCAAGTTCGGCACCGCCACAAGCTACACGGCCGGCGCCGGTCCGTGGGCTATTGTGGCCGGCGACTTCAATGGCGACAGCAAACCGGATCTTGCCGTTGCCAATCGGGGCAGCAACAACGTAAGCCTGCTGCTCGGGAAGGGAGACGGGACATTTCTCAGTGCGGTTAACTATGCGGTAGGCACGACTCCTTTGGCCATCGCGGCTGGAGATTTCAATCATGACGGGAAACTCGATCTCGCCACCGCCAACTCCGACGCTGACAGCGCCAGCGTACTGCTTGGAAACGGCGATGGCACCTTCCAGCCGGCAGCGAACTACGCAGTAGGAAAACACCCTATCGCGATTGTCGCGAGTGATCTCAACCGCGACGGACAAACCGATTTGGCAGTAGCTAACATCACCTCCGATACCGTCAGCGTGCTGCTCAGCAATGGCAATCTTTTTCAGAGCGCCGTCAACTACCCGGTGGGTCATGGTCCCCAGGGATTGGCAACCGGCGACTTCAACGGCGATGGTAAGACGGACCTCGTGACCGCCAACACAGCCGGAGGAAGCGTCAGTGTCATGCGAGGCAACGGGAACGGCACGTTTCAGACAGCGATCGACTCGAACGCGCCATCGGGTCCACTCGGAATTGCTGTGGGAGATTTTAACCGCGATGGCAAGCAGGACGTTGCGGTTGGAACAATATACGATCCCGGCGCCAAGATACTCTTGGGCAATGGTGATGGCAGCTTCAAGCCACCCGTTGGTTATCACCTCGGCAACACTCCAACTTATTTCAATTCTGGCGACTTCAATGGCGACGGCAGAAAGGATCTTGTCTCCGCGGGAATTTTTCGCGGCAGTAATCTACAAGTCTTGCTGGGCAACAGCGATGGCACCTTCACAGATGCAGGCAGCGCCATCGACAGTGTCGGCGCACTCTCAATCGCGGTGGCCGATTTCAACCGGGACACCAGGCCCGATTTGGCGGCCGTGGTCGACAGCCAGGTCAGCGTCGTGCTGCTGAATGCGACGCCCGGCAATCCGGATAAGACAGACTACTTTGTTCATCAACACTACCTGGATTTTCTCGAACGCGAGCCTGACAACGGCGGGTTTGACTATTGGACCGGACAGATCCTTCTGTGCGCGAATGATCCGGGCTGCGTGCTTAACCGGCGCATTGGCACGTCGGCGGCGTTCTTTGCTGAGAAGGAGTTTCAGCAGAGCGGGTACTTCGTCTATCGCCTGTACCGGGCTGCGTTTGCGCGGCGTCCCACTTACGCGGAGTTCACGCTCGACCGGCCCAAAGTCATTGGCGGGCAACAACTGGAAGCCAGCAAAACGGAGCTCGCTAACTCTTTCGCGCAGAGAGACCAGTTCAAGCAGGCTTACCCTGACTTACTGAACAGCTCGGATTTTGTCAACCGGCTGTTTGATGCGGCCGGACTCACACCTTTCACTACGGAGCGCCAGGCAGCCATTGCCTCGCTGGATCAGGGCGCCAGCCGCGCTTCAGTGCTGCAGAGCCTGGTTGAAAACCCAACCTTCACCCAAAGAGAGTACAACGCGGCGTTTGTCCAGATGCAGTACTTCGGCTATCTAAGACGAGACGAAGACATGCACGGCTACGATTTTTGGCTGGGCAAGATGGGCGAGCAGCCAAACAACTACATTCGCATGGTGTGCGCGTTCATTACCTCGGCTGAATACCAACAACGCTTCAGCCCCGCCATCACGCACTTCAACGCCGAATGCGGACCATAGCCCTGCATCTACTAATTCCAGAACCGGAAGGTCAAACGCCAAGCCTTCATCAAAGGCTATCCTTCTGGTAATATTTGGAACCTCATGGAAGAACCAGAACTTAAAGGAATCATTCACTCGAACCCTGAAATCATGGGCGGCACGCCCGTCTTCGTTGGCACGCGCGTTCCCTTACAGAACCTGATTGACTCTCTCGAAGGCGGTGAGTCCGTCGAAGATTTCCTTGAAGCCTTTCCCACCGTCAAACGTGAACAGGTGATCGCGGTCATCGAAGCGGGGAAGCTCAAGATGCTCGAAACCGTCTGAATCCTCTCGTAAATGCGGGTCTTGATTGACGAATGTCTCGACTGGCGGCTGGGCCGTGCGCTGACCGGTCACTATTGTGTCTCAGCGCAAAAGATGGGTTGGGGCGGATTGACGAATGGCGCGTTGCTGGAAAAGGCGGAACTGGAATTTGATGTCTTTCTTACGGGTGATCGTAACCTCAGCTTTCAGCAAGAGGCTTCCAAATTCAACATTGCCGTTCTTGTCCTCCACGCCGATAGTACCCAGTTGCATGACACACTGCTTCTGATGCCGCAGGTGTTGACACTGCTGCCAACACTCCAGTCTGGACACGTAGTAAGTGTTCGTCTCTGATGTTGGCGTGCCAAGCCAGTCTTTTCTCTAGGGTGGATTCCCTACCGCGGACTAGTCAGTCGGATGAAACCCATAACCGCGCAGATACCGGCAAGCAAAACGAAGACATTGAAGAAAGTCAGCATAGTGAAAACCAGACTGTTATCTTTCGTCAGGAAACCAAAACCAAGCACGATGAATTGCAGGTGAAACAGAATCAGGCAAACCGCTGCGAACGAGAACCATCTGGCGGAAGCGCCGAAGGCCCGAGCCCGCGCAAAACCAAGCACCGCCGCTATTAACCACGCCACCACGCCAACCACCAGCAGCCCCAGCATGACCGGAGCGAAATACCAGGGCTCATGGAACGTCGTCTCAACCTGCGCGAGCATCAAGATCGATCCAAGAAACATGTAAGAATTCTCCTCTCGAGTTTCCTGTCCTCATAACAAACCAAAGCGCCGTTTGCGCAATTGCCAGGCAGGCTTTCGGCACAAACGGCGTCAGTGGGTTGTTCCGGGAAATGAAAAGGGCCAACCACCGCGCCCGCGGCCACAGCCAGCCACAACCTGCGGCCCCCGACTGCAAGCCGACACCTTTACGAGGCGGCACGGCCGATGGCGCTACTGCGTGATATGGATCTCCTCTTCCTTGTTAACGTGGCCAAGAAAATAGATCAGCCCGCAGATGAAAAACACGACGGCAGCCCCGACCGCGTACCACATGTGATGAGCGCCGCTCTCGGTGCCGGGCGTGGTAACAAAGAGATAAAACTGCCAGATGCCAACACCTAACGCCGCTAGTCCCACAACCACGGCCAATATGTCTTTAAGGCTTCCCATTTTGAACCTCCGCACAATTCATTGACTCATGAAGGTTAAGGAAAAAGCCGATTCTTCCAGTCTTTTTGCTGGGCTGCATGTTAACGCCAGCCCACGATGGAAAGCAAGGAAAAATAAGACGCGCGGATGGGCGGGACACGGGGATGGGAAGACGCGGAGACACGGAGAGGGGAGACATGTCCCCGCGTCCCGGTGTCTCAGTGTCACCGTGTCTCCGGACCTTCGCGTCTCGCAAGGATCACTCGCCGGTCGCCCTGCCGCATCGTCACCCGCTCGCGGTCGAGGTATTCCAGCAACGGGATCGCATATTTGCGCGAGACGCGCGCCAGATCTTTAAATGCCGCAACATCGATGGTCCGGTCTGGTTCGTGGCTGACCGCATATGCGTAGAGCTGTGTCCGCAAACGCTCGAGTGATTCTCTATGAAAGAAGAGATCACCCTGAACCCGAACCAGCACGCCACTGTCGATCAGCACTTGCAGGATCTTTCGCCCGTGGGTTCGATCGGCACTCGAGACCGAGGCCCGCTCCATGGCCTCGTCCATTGATGGCGCTTCCAGGGCGGCCTTCTCATAGACCTGCGCGAGCCGATCGCGAAGCTGGGCCTCCCCAGGCGAAAGTTCCAGGCTGTGTTGGCGCGCTCGCAGCAGCTCTCGTTCGGCAACGAGTTCGCCCTCTTGTTCCAATCGCGTAATGGCCGCCCGAAAGATTTCCGGCGCGGCATGGGCAAAGTGTCGCTCGCGCAGAGTTTCGCGCGCCATTCCGCGCGTCAGCGGCTCGCGCTGGTGATGGGCGGTGACTGCTTCAAGCGCTGTGCGGCACAAGCGCTCAAAGTTTTCCGCGGCGATGAAGACTCCTTCTGCATCAACCACAGCGCCACGTTCTTCTGCCTCTGTCGCCGCTCCGGACAAGAAGACATCATTCCAGCCCGTGCGAGCCGCGATGTCGGCAAGCCGTTGGCCTTGATCTCCAGCGGTTCCAACGTAGATCGCGAAACGAGCTGCGCCATCTGCCTCCATCAAGGTCCGCAGTAGCTCGCGAACGTGCGCCAGATCTTTTCCTCGATGCTTGTTTGCAAACGGATCCAGAATGCGGCCGCCGGCAATCGTCAACGAAGGCGAGTAAGAACGAATGATGAAGCGCTCATCGGGCAACGCTACAATCGGCGACTCGAGTCTCAACTGCGCAAAGCCGCTTGCGCCCGGTTCAATCGCCCCAGCGTCGTCAAGTACGCGCAGCCGTCCCAGAACTTCCGCCGCGCCGAGATGAACGCGCACGCGCGCACGCGAGCGCAGAGCGCGAGGCGCATTGCGCAGGACGTCAAGGTAAACGTCAATGACCTGCGTGGGGCGCAGACGCCCTACTGGCGCGAGTACCATGCCACGTTCGATCGAAGCGGCGTCGATGCCGCCAAGGTTTACGGCAGTCCTCTGCCCGGCTACGGCGCGCTGAACCGCGGCCCCGTGCACCTGCACGCCGCGCGCGCGCACGCGCGTTGCCCCGGGCAACAACTCCAGATCGTCAGCTTCTCCAATTTCTCCGGCGACCAGCGTGCCCGTCACTACCGCGCCAAAACCTTTCATCGTGAACGCACGGTCAACCGGCAACCGCGCTACCATCGCCGACGAACGCGCCGGCACTTCCAAGGCGACTTGACGCAACGCTGCGCGCAGTTCATCGAAACCGCTGCCGGTGCGCGCGCTGACAGCCAGGACGGGCGCGCCCTCGAGAAATGATCCGCTTACCAACTCTTCGGCTTCGTCGCGCACCAGCGGCAGCAACTCTTCCTCGACCAGATCTGTTTTGGTGATAACTATCAATCCTTTGCGCACGTCGAGCAGGCGACAAATATCAAAATGCTCGCGCGTCTGCGGCATCACTCCTTCATCGGCCGCGATAATCAGCGCCACGACGTCGATGCCGTGCGCTCCAGCCAGCATGTTTTTGACGAACCGCTCGTGGCCGGGAACATCAACGAAGCCGATGCGCACCTCGCCTAAATCAAGATCGGCAAAACCCAAATCGATCGTGATGCCGCGCTTTTTTTCTTCCGGTAGACGATCCGGATCTTTGCCCGTTAGCGCGCGCACGAGCGCACTTTTGCCGTGATCGATATGCCCCGCTGTGCCGACGATGATTGAATGCATGGAAATGGGTATCGGGTGCCGGGTGTCGGGTGTCAGGTGCCGGGTGTCAGGTATCGGGTGCCAGGTGCCAGGTGCCGGCTGTCGGGTGTCGGGTATTCGGTGCCGTCAGTCTGCACGCCATCCTGATTCCGCTTTAGCTACGTCGGTTGCAAGGCATTACGCAGAGCGTACAGTTGCTTTCCCAATGAACTCACTTCTACCAGCATTGGCTTCAATTGATTTGGCAAGAGATACTTCAGTCGTACCGCTATTTCCAGTTGGGTCTCCAACTCGGCCAACGACTCCTAGGCCATGGAGACGTGGTGAAGGTATTCTTTTATGTGTTCCCTCGTGTGCCCTTCCGCTATATTCGACGGTATTGATAACTACTGCCCGACGAATCTGACTCAACAAGCCGTACGTCTCCTCTCTCGGGAACTTTTGAGTCATTAGATACACATTTTCAACCAAGTCCATTGCCCTTTGCCAAACTCGCAAATCACGAAAACTTTTCATTCGTCTTCTCCTTTGTTATGAGGTCGCACTTGAGCGAGGATTACTTTGCGTAACACCCGACACCCGACACCCGACACCTGGTACCCGGTACCCGACACCTATTTGACTATTTCAAAATCGATCCATTGTGTTGCCACGCGGTGTTTCTGATCCGCGAGTAGATCGGTGATGACCACCTGGAAAACATACTCCCCCAGAGCCATGTCTGTACCTAACTGGATTGCCCCGTTAACGCTGAGACGTTTCAAGTCGGGCGGATTATTCAGATTAAACGGTAACGGTTTTCCCGAGAAAACAGGCTGCCCGCCGCGAAAGACGCGCGTTTGAACCAGTAGTTGCGGTTGGCCCGTAGTTTTATCAGTGTGCGCGTTATAAATCACGCAGCCATACTGCATTATCTGGCCGCGACTAAACTGACGTACTGCGGCGGTGTTGGTTGCGCTGGCAAGTTCATCGCGTTCGGCGTTCTGACTGGCAGCCGGCTGGCTCCCCGGACTCGAGGCATTTCCGGAGTCCTGCTTTTTCTGTGCTGCGGGTTCGATTCCGCTGATGATGACACCGGAAAGGCTCAGCCGGTTTTTCTTGATGTCCGGAACCTCAACAAACTGGCTGGCCGAACCAATACGCTCCGACCCTTGATCGCGCACGGCAACGCGGAGTTGGTACGCGCCTGGCTTCTTGATCGGAACAGTTATGAAGTAGACAAAGCCGTCCTTTAGGACGCGTTGGTACCGGTCCGCACGCACCGTCAGCGTGGCTGGGCCACTGATCTGCTCAATCGGATTTCCATTGTCGCCAAAGGTGATGGCGAGAAAATTAATCTTTGTCTTATGCGACCCGTCCGGCTCGTCAGTAAACGTGAGATCGCCCGCGTTGACGTGAAGCATCGAACGCATAAATGAACCAAGTTTCGGATCGTTGGCGAACAGTGAGGTCAGACGCATGTGCACACCCGCGGCTCCAAAGGGCGAGATCAGCGCCGCAATCATCTGCTGTTGCGCCGTGCGTGGTGCGAGATTCGCGACTTCGTCCGAAACTCCGTAAAAGCCGTTGCGCATGCGCACGTTGAACTTGCCCTGCCGTTTCACCTTGAGGCTTAAGTGATGAAAGGTGCGGCGTCCCGTCTTTTGATCGAAGGTAGACTCGTCGGGACGATAGCCAATTAAGTAATAGCTCTTCTGATCCTCCATTACACGCCGGATGCCACCGCTCAAATCGTTGGTATCGTGGATTGCAATGCCCCCGGTCTGTCTGGCCAGATAATTGAGACCCTCTTGCGAATCAAAGGCGGCCGTGCGACGACTAGCCAACTGTTGCTCGAGCTGATCGGGTGTCATACCGCCAGCGTTATCGGCGGCGGTTAGTCCAAAGGTCTGCAATCCGGTCGCGTTCATCGTGTAGATGACCACAGAAGCGCGGCTGGCCTGATCGATTAGACGCTGTAAGGCTTGCAGGGCTCGGTAACTGCGTGTGGGATCGTCGCGGTTGTAGATCCTGAAGCCATCGGAGACCAGGAGAATCGACTTGCGACCGGGCAGTTCGCGCAGACCCTTTACGACGTAACTAACGGCGCCGAGCGTTCCGACGGAAAACACGTCTTCGCGAAACTGGTTGAGATCTTCGTTCGCTGCCTGCGCCTCCTCGCTCATGTTCGAGTTGTCTTCAATCGGAGCAAACGCGCCCGTGCCGCCGCGGCCAGCGGCGTACCACTTCACGCGTTCGACGGCGGCATAGAGCATTCGTTTGTCAGACGTGAATTGCTGCAAGGCGCCAATGCCGCCGCTGGTGCGAATGATCGCCACGAGATCACCCGGCTGCATCTGTTCATCGACAAACTTTTTCAAGGCGCGTCGCACAAAGTAAGTACTTTCAAACGACAGCCCGAGATCGTCAACAATGATGGCGATCGTGCGACGAACTTCTTCGGGGCGTAGACTGACCGGCGGCGCAGGCGGCGCGTTTTTGTCAATCGCGTTAGCGGACTTAGCCGGCTGTGCCGGGACGGTCGGCGCGGCCGTGATAAAGGAAAAATGTGTAATTCTCTGCGACCGGCCGTCTTCGAAGATCTGAACCTCTTCAGGGCGCAGATCGGTTACCAGCTTCCCGCTTTTGTCCGTTATGACCGCGTCAACCTGGACGAGGTTCGTGTTGATGCGAACAACGTCTTCCTCGGCAGCTGGAGCAGGCCGTTGCGGAACGGGTGACTGTTGTGGCGTTGGTGACGGTTGCGCGGATGATTGCTGCGTGGAGGATTTTGGTGGCGGAGGGGACTGAGGCGAGGTCTTGGGCTCTTGTCCAGATCCGGATGAAGCAAGTTGAAAGACAACGGCAAATGCGAGCAACCACCGTTTTTTCATAACGAATTTCCTGTCGCCACGTCTCGGTACTTGTGTGGCCGTGGCGTCTACTTCACAATCTCAAAATCGATCCACTGTGTCGCGACACGATTCTTCTGGTCCGCCAACAAATCTGTGACCACCACCTGGAACATGTACTCGCCTGGGACCAGGTCGGCGCCCAGGTGAATTGCGCCGCTCACGCTGAGGCGCTTCAAGTCCGGCGGATTATTTAGCTTGAAGGGCTCCTCTCTTCCCGTGAAGACTGGCTGGCCATTACGAAATAGACGCAATTGAGTTTGCAATCGCGGCTGGCCGGTCGTCTTGTCCGACTGCGCGTTATAAATCACGTAACCGAATTTCATCATTTGCCCCGGGCGGAAATGGCGCAGGGCCGGGCTTGTTTCAGGATCCGTCTGATCCACCTGATCGTCGGCATTTAAACGAGCAGCGGATGCCGGAATTGCGGATGCGCCCTGGCTCGCCCGCTGTTTGTTAAATGCGGTCGCGTCAATCCCGGCCAGCACCAGGCCCGACAAGGCAAGTAGATTCTTCTTGACGTCCGGCACCTCGATGTACTGGCTCGCAGAACCCACGCGCTCAGTCTTCTCATCACGAAGTGCCGTGCGCAACTGGTACGCTCCAGGCTTTTTAACCGGCACCGTCAGATAGTAAACGAAGCCTTCCCTGAGCGTTTGATCGTAAGTTGCGGCAGGTATGCGAATCGTATAAGTGCGTCCGATCTGGTCTACTACCGTACCGTTATCGCCGAAAGTCACGGCCACCACGTCAAATCTAGCTTTGTGCGAGCCGTCGGGTTCATCAGTGAACTGCAGATCGCTTGCCTTTATGTGCAGCATGGAGCGCATAAAGGATCCTTTCTTCGGATCGTTCGCAAAAAGCGAAGTCAACTGCAAGTGAATTCCGTTGGCACCGAATGGCGAAGTCAACGCCGCGATGGCTTGCTCCTGCGGCGTGCGCGGCGCCGGGTGTGCTTCTTCGTCCGTGATGCCATAGAAGCCGTTGCGCATGCGCACCGTGAAGTCGCCGGCGCGCGTCACTTTTAGGCTTAGTTTGTGAAATGTGCGCCGACCTGTCTTCGGATCAAAGGTTGACTCGTCCGGACGATAACCGATTAAGTAATAGCCTTTCTGATCTTCCATGACGCGTCGAATTCCGCCACCCAGATCGTTGGTATCGCGGATGGCCAGACCCCCGGTCTCTTTCGCCAAATAGTCAAGGCCTTCCTGCGCTGCCCGATGTGTCTCGCGGCGACTGCTCAACTGTTGGGTGATCTGGTTCGGTGGCCCGAAGGGATCATATCCAGTTGAGTAATCCGCCGCGGTCAACCCGAGCGTCTGCAACCTGGTCGCGTTCATGGTGTAGATCACCACCGACGCACGGCTGGCAAGGTCGGTCGACCGTTGCAAAGCCTGCAACACTCGATCGCTGCGGCTCTGATCGTCGGGGCTGTAGATCCCAAAACCATCTGATATCAAGAGAATTGACTTGCGACCCGGCAGCTCGCGCAAACCCCGCAGCACGTAATCAATTGCCCCAAGCGTCCCGACCGCGAATACGTTTTCGTGGAACTGATCGAGACGGTCGTTTGCGGCGTCGACATCTGGCGGCACATCTGAATTGGCGCCCTCGATCGGCGCAAAAGTAGCCATCCCGCCTCGTCCTGGCGCGTACCAGCGAATGCGTTCAATCGCGGCATGTAGCTGTCTCTTATCGGCCGTGAATTGTTGCAGAGCACCGATGCCACCAGCCGTACGAATGATCGCCACCAGATCGTTTGGCAGCATCTGGTCGTCCACGAACTTCTTCAGCGCGCCGCGCACCGGATTCACGCTCGTAGATGACAGACCGAGATCGTCAACGATGATCGCGATCGTGCGGCGCACTTGCTCTTTCTTCAGAGCTACGGGCGGCGCCGGCGACGCGTTCTTGTCGATCGTTGTTGGCTTTGACGAGGTCGCGATTTCTGTTGTCTCAGCGGCGACGACATATGAGAAGTGGGTGATCTTCTGTCGCTTGCCGTCTTCAGAGATTTGCACTTCGCCAGGCTTCAAATCGATGACCGGTTTGCCGTTTTTGTCGGTAATAACCGCATCAACCTGAACCAGGTTCGTGTTGATGCGAACCACGTCCTCATCGCTGGTCCGCGTTGGTTGCTGAGGCGTCGGTGGCTGCGGTTGTGGCGAGGCAGTGGGCTGTTGCGCCAGAGCCGAAAGAGAGAGTTGCAAGACAAGAACGCCTGCTAACAACTGTCTGTTCATCTCAAGTGTCCTGCTCTGTCCAACACCTCTCTGTGCTTCCTCCGTGTTCTCTGTGTCTCAGTGGTGAATTGTGTTGGGAAGGCGCTCACCACAGAGTCACAGAGAACACGGAGGAAGCACAGAGAATTTTCATCCCTGCTACGGTCCATTAGTACTCTTAGCAAGTACCTTTTCGTAAAACTCGATGTAACGCGGGATCACGAGATCTGTATTGTAACGCGAAATCGCCGATTCCCGCGCGCGGCGACCCATCTGGCGTCGAAACTCTTCGTCGGCCAGTAATCGTGCCGCATCATCGGCCATCTTTTCGATGTCGCCTGTCTCACTGAGGAACCCAGTCTCGCCGTCGTCCACAACTTCCGGAACGCCGCCTACGCGTGAAGCGACCACGGGCACTTCACAGGCCATCGCCTCGAGCGCCGCCAGACCAAACGATTCCTGCTCCGACGGCAACAACAGAACGTCCGCCGCGCAAAGATAGTCGACGATGCGCGGTTGTTTGCCGACGAACGCGCAACGATCGAACACACCGAGAGACCGTGCGCGATGAATCGCGTTGGTGCGCTCGCTGCCGTCGCCGACCATGACCAGTCGCGCCGGCGTCTTTTTCAGCACTCGCGCAAGGATCTCAACGCAATCAACCGGACGTTTCACGGGCCGGAAGTTCGACACGTGAACCAGGATCGGCGCGGCGTCCGGCGAAAGAGCCTGCCGCAATTCGCAATCGGGCCTGGGTTTGTATTCCGATGGACAAACGAAGTTCGGAATCACCTCGATGCGATCAAACTGAAACGTATCGATAGTTGCCTGCTTCAAATAATTCGAGATGGCTGTGACGCCGTCCGATTGTTCCAGGGCGTATTTGGTTATTGGCAAATAAGATCGATCCGCGCCTACGAGCGTGATGTCCGTGCCGTGAAGTGTAGTGATCACAGGCAAGCGGCGATGCGGTTTCAAAGATTCGCGCGCCAGGATGGCGCTGATCGAATGCGGAATCGCGTAATGCACATGGAGCAGATCGAGATCCTCCTGCTCCGCGACCGTTGACATCTTCGTTGCCAGCGCCAGTGTGTACGGCTGATGCTCGAACAGCGGGTACGACATCATTTCAACTTCGTGAAAGCGTACGCGCTCGTTGAGTTCCGTCAGGCGCGTGGGCAAAGCCGAAGAAATGAAATGCACCGTGTGGCCGCGCGCCGCGAGTTCTTTTCCCAACTCAGAACCGACGATGCCACTTCCGCCGTAAGTCGGATAGACTGTAATACCGATGTTCATAAAAGCAGATGTTAGATGTCAGATATTAGAGGTCAGTGACAAATGCTTCAAGTTGCTGGCATGCGCCATTTGACATTTTGTCCCGGGCTTAAACGAGGAGAGGCAGGCGCCCCTCGCAAGCGCCCGCCTCCGTCTCAGCTTGTCTCACCATTAAGATGGGGGCAAGTGAGGCCGGGAAGTATATTCCCGAGAGAATATTTTTGGCAACGTTTCGGTCGTTTTGTTTTTATCGGTCTTAGAAAAGGCTTCGTCAGAGTTGCAGAGCTGCAGTGCGTCAAGAAATTCCAGGTTAAGCCGAATCTGAGCATTGTAATTGCGCCTCTCGTTCACACCCTGCTTTAGACACTGTGTGAATACTCAGCTGAGGGCCCAGTTCAACCTCCTTACGCCGAAGGCGTTGTATAACTTAGCCCAGGGTGACACCCTGGGAGGAGGGTTCACAAGACTCGATTACCCTGAAGGGGTTCGATAACTTCTTGCAAATTCTCAGGTGTTGTATCGGACTCTATTAAACGCCTTCAGCGTAGGATCAGGTGGGTCTCCAAACCCAGGGTGTTACCCTGGGCTAAAGTTATGGAACGCCTGCGGCGTAAAGAGTACCAGAGTCTTTTACGGCCTAAGAAGGGTGTGAATGACAAAAGCACCTGCAATTTCTTGGCACAACGCAATCGCCGCCGCGCACTGCGTCAAAGGGGCAAAGGGAGTATAATGACTGCGACAATTAAACCTGATCGATACCGTTTCCAGACGGATGTTCGAGGCGGCCGAGAACGATTGGAGAAAGACGGCAATGCCGAAGATTAGTGACATTGAGGAAACACCGAATCCGAATGCGGTGAAGTTTGTTCTGCGCGAGGCGGTCAGCAACGGCGTCGCGCAGCAGTTCGTCTCCGCGGCCCAGGCGGCAAATGATCCGTTGGCAAAAGCTCTTTTCGATGTTGGACACGTCGTTTCGGTCTTTTATATGGACCGCATGATCACCGTCGAGAAAGATGACGAGGGCGATTGGGACGAACTGCTGCCCACACTCGCGGTGCCGATTCGCGCGGCCGAGTCGGTCGCGTCTGCGACGTCTGCCGCGGCGGCGGTGGGTGGCGCGATCGCTGCGGCAACCAGCGATGATCCGCGGCTGGTTCGCGTCAACGAGCTATTGGACGAAAAGGTGCGGCCATACCTGATGAGCGACGGCGGCTATCTGGAAATTCTCAGCCTGAATGATCACACTTTGACGATTCGTTATCAGGGCGCCTGCGGCAGTTGTCCCAGCTCGCTCTCCGGCACGTTGATGGCGATTGAAGGGATGCTGAAGCAGGAGGTTGATCCGGAATTGGAAGTCATCGCGGTCTAGTTCTTTAATAGTGTCCCAGTTTGCGGTGCACGTACAGAACCGCGAGCGTAAGCGAGCGGGTATTCTGCGAGAACGCTTTTGACCCGCTCGCTACCGCTCACGGTTCTGATATACCAAGCTTCTTGCGAGGTTTGACAGGTCCGTCAAAGCAAATCCACTCTAAAGAGTCCTCGCTGATCTTCAACTTTCTGGAACCTTTCCGGAAGGTTTTGGGAATCTTCTTTGGAACCCGAAACCGGCGCGCGCGTTTAATCACCGGAATCACGGCTGTTATCAACACGCTTTTCCATTCAACCTGCGCTGCTCTAGAGGAGAGAACTATGAACTTTCGTGCTCGCCTTTCAGTAGGCGCTGTTTTGCTTTGTGCGCTGTCCCCGGCCATTAACGCGCAAGCTCCACAAGACAAACAGCCCCGGCAAACCTCTGACAAGAGCAAGACGACAAAGACCAAAGAGCCCGATCCTTTGGCGGTAGAAAGGCACAATGTGGCCGTTTCGTTATTGACGTCGCTTGCCGACGACGCGCGCAGCTTTCGCGATCAGAAGCTGCGCGCGCGAGTGCTGGCGCGCGCTGGCGATGCGTTGTGGAGCACGGAGCCGGACAGATCTCGGGAACTTTTTCGGCGCGCCTGGGACGCTGCCGAGATAGGAGACGCCGAGGCCGCCCGGCTAGCCGCCGAGGACGCGCGTCGACAACAACAGCAAACGGGTGTGGTAGTGAGGCGCAGCGGAAGAGACATTCGATCTGAAGTGCTGCGCATGGTCGCAAAGCGCGACTCTAAACTGTCCGAAGAGTTTCTAAAGAAGCTGGAAGACGCGGCGGAGCGAGAAGCAAAGGATGCGGCCACGGATGCTAATTTTAAGCGCGCCGGTGATCAGTGGTCGGCTCCGGCTGCAAAGGCAAAACGACTCGCGCTTGCCAGAGCACTGATTCAGGATGGCGACGTTGAGCGAGCAATGCAATACGCTGGTCCGGTACTCGATCAGGTAAACAAAGACACGATGGGCTTCCTTTCAGTACTGCGACAAAAAAACCCGCAGGCGGCAGACGGCGCCTTTGCCTCGCTGCTCGCGCGCGCCGGACAAGACCCTTTGTCAGACGCCAATACCGTAGCTGGCCTTTCGTCCTACGCGTTCACGCCTCTCCTATACATTACGTTCTCCGCCGACGGCGGGTCGTATGCCAACCAGGAAGGCCCGCTAACGGGTCCGCCGGATCTGTCTTCTCAGTTGCGCGCAGCATTTTTCCAGGTAGCGACGGGAATTCTCATGCGTCCACTGCCGCCGCCGGATCAGGATTTCACGACTTCCGGACGCACCGGGAAATATATGGTGATCAAACGTCTGCTGCCGCTGTTTGAACAATACAGTCCGGAGCAGGCGACCCTACTGCGAACGGAAATGACGGCCCTTGCCAGCAATATTCCTGACGGCGCTCGCGCTGAAGGAAACCGCGCCATCGACCGTGGTATTGTTCCGGATAATCCGAAAGGCGACCCGCTGGAGACGATGCAGGATCGCCTCGACCACGCCAAGACTTCCACCGAGCGAGACGGCATTTATGCCGATGTTGCCGCGGCTCTGGCCAACAAAGGTGATTCAAAGGCTCGTGACTTGGCGAACAAGATTGAAGATTCAGAATTCAGAAATAAGGCTCTCGCCTATGTCGATTTTGAGCTCTTGCGAGCGGCCTTTCAAAACAAAGACATCGCCAAACTCCTTCTCATTGCGAGGGCCGGCGAGTTGACGCACATCCAGCGCGCCTGGGGTTACACGCAGGCAGCCCTGCTAACGACGAAGGATGCGGCCCGCGCCATCGACTATTTGCAGGAAGCGGCGACTGAAGCCCGTCGCATCGACGCCAGCGATCCTGACCGCGCCCGCGGCTTGGTCGCCGTGGCGAGCGGATTCGCTCGAACCGATCGTGTGCGTGCCTGGGAGATGATCAGCGAAGCGGTAAAGGCGGCTAATGCAGCAGAAGGTTTCACCGGCGAAGATGGTTTGCTCAGCGCCAGACTGCAAACAAAGAACATGGTCGTGGCAACCAATGCTTCAGCCGACGATTTTGATCTTTCTGGGGTCTTCACGTCGTTGGCCGGCGACGATCTGTATCGAGCGATTGAACTTGCGAAGACCTTTACCGCCGAAACAGCGCGCGCGAACGCCACGATTGCCGTTGCTCGCTCGGTCCTCGAGCAGAAACAACAGAAAGTAGCCAGTGCTCAGTGAGTGAAACCAACATCGCTTCAGGAATAGATATTCATTGGTCGCGTGAGTAAGGCGACTGGATCATCCACATTCAATGCCTCGCGGACATGGAACGGTTCTCCGGCGGCCACGCCGATTAGAGAGCCGTAATAGCGCATGCGCCATTCAATCTGTTGCAGGAAAGTTTTTTCACTAATCCGCGTGGTTGGTTCCCTGGATTCCGGGCTGTAGAATTGTGATGCGTGCGCCCGGATCGCTTTCATCTTTTCCTCAACAAAGTCAGAAACATCTACGATGAACGACGGCACGACCAGCCGCGAGAAAACTGAATGCGCGATCGTCGGCATTCTTACCGGCTGCTGTTTGCCTTCTGCATCATAACGGGCCATCGTCGCGAGCCGCGCCGCTTCGCGCACAATCCGGCATGTCGCCGCGTGATCGGGATGCGGATCGTCCCAGTGAGTTGTGAGAATCACCCTGGGCCTATGACTGCGAATGACGCGCACCACCGCCGTGCGTGACTCTTCGTTGAGCCACACATGTCCATCGGGCTGTTCGAGGTTCAAACGAATGTCGAGCTTCAGGATGTGCGCGGCATCGAGCGCTTCTTTCGCTCGAATCTCGGGCGTGCCGCGCGTGCCCATTTCGCCGCGTGTTATGTCGGCAACCCCGGTTCGATAGCCTAGAGATTTCAGCTTCAACAAGGTGCCCGCAACACTCAGCTCCACGTCGTCGGGATGCGAGAAGATTGCCAACACATCAAGTTCAATCGGTAGATCGCTCATCTTTGTTTTGTCCGCCGCGACCAATTATCGTTTTGAGGTTTAACCGAACTGGTTAGTTTGGTCAAGTTGACGACTGCGGCTTTCAAATCTGTCCTAGTCCCGCCAGGGACGAAATGTTTATAGCAGACAGCGTGGCTATGATGTTTGAGCCCCAGCGGGGCGGAAAGTTGCTTTTGGCCCAGACACATTTCGCTCCTACAGAGCTAGAACATCGAGGGGTGATTCAATCTATAAACATGACGCTCCTGCGGAGCTGCGAAAGCTCACTCCCTTCTCAACAATTATTTGCCTGCGTTTGACTCCTCATGCTTCATTTCGATAGCCTCGCGCGAATGAGACTCGTCATCCTTGGCTCGGGCACATCCGTACCACACGCGCAACGCACGTCATCGGCCTATTGGTTGGAGACGAGCGGCGGCTCTTTATTGTTGGATGTTAGTCCTGACGCCGCGCATCGCATGGCCGAAGAACGTCTTGATTGGGCCAATCTCGACGCGATCTGGATCAGCCACTTTCACCTGGACCATCTTGGCGGTCTCGCTCCCTTTTTGTTCGGCACTAAGTGGGCGCCGCAAACGCAGCAACGGACCAGGCCGCTAAGACTATTTGGTCCTGCAGGAATCAAAACCTTGCTGCAGGCCTTCGATCAGGCTAACAACTACCGCCTGCTTCACCAGCCATTCGCGATCGAAGTGATCGAGATCGAATCAGGTCCTGGTTTTGAAATCTTGCCTGGTTTAAATGCGGTGACGTTTGCCACGCCGCACACTCGCGAGAGCCTGGCGATCCGCTTGACTGACAATGAAGGCCAATCGCTCGTATACACATCCGACACCGGCCCTTCGGAAGGACTGGCCGTGTTCGCCAAAGACGCAGACGTCCTTTTGCTCGAATGTTCCTTCCGCCGCCACAAGCCAATTCAGAATCATCTTGAATTTGAAGAAGCGATGGCGATTGCACGTCAGGCTAACGCGCGAAAGGTAGTTCTGACGCATCTGTATCCTGAATGGGACGGCATTGACCTCGTGGCGGCAGCGCAAGCGCTCTGGTCGGGCGACACGATCGCGGCGGCAGATGGGTTGGTGTTGGAGATCTAATAGGGATCATATCCGAAGCTGTCATGGAATCGATTTGGGCGAACGTCGACGAGATTACCGGACGGCTCTAGCTTTCAATCTCACCGGAAATTGATCCCTGTGCTAAAGTATCCGCCGTTCACTCATTTCTTGACTATCGATGCGGAGATGCCTGAATGAACTGTCCCAGGTGTGGAAGGCCCACGCATTTCTTGCGGCGCCGCTGTCCGGCGTGTAAAAGACAGCAACCATCTTTTTACATCTTGACGATCATTCTTCTGATCGTGATTTGCTTTGGCGGTCTTGCGCTGCTGGGTAAGCTTCCCGGGCACGGTTAGTTTGGCTGACTACCCAAGAAGATGGACGAGTCCGCCAGGAAAGAACTCTTACTTATCGGCTTCCTGTTGCTGGTAATGCTTGGGTTCGCCATCCTGGCAACCGCGATCTTCGTCCGCCAGTGGCGGCGCGAAAAGAAAAAGACTGATGCTACCTCACGCCCCATTCCCAGATCCCATACTGGATTTTCTTGTCCACCGGATGACCCGCTTGCTTGAGCGAGAGAACGATCTGCCCGCGGTGATGCGATTCGTGCGAAATCAAGTAGCCCAGAAACGCGGCCGCGTGAGGTTTGAACCCTTCTGCTTGAGCGAATGAAGGCAGTGAGTCTCGCCCCCTGAGACTCACTGCCCTCGTCGCGACGCGGTGCGAACATGAAGACAAATCAGCGCACCCGCGCCACGAAGCGCCATATTACTTAACTCGCACTACGATACTGTTAATTGTCAGCGCGTTGCCCGTCGCTCTTTGCAGGTCGGCGATCGCTTTGTTCAGATCCGTTTGCGCCCGCAATTCGTTCCCTCGTGCTGTGGTCAATTCGGTCTGGCGTTGGAGCACCAGAAAAACTGTCGACTGCCCGACGTCAAGTTTTCGCTTCTCACTCTCGTACTGCTGTTCGCTGGCCGTGCGTTCGGCCGCCGCCGCTCGCAAACGGGCTTCCGCGCTACGCAGCACTTGCAATGCGTTGCGCACGTCAACTTGAATCGTCTGCTCCAGTTGCTGGCGCTGAGTGATGATCCGCTGCCCCTCAACCAGGGATCGGCCCAGTTGCGCTTCGGCCGTCCGATTGCGCAACGGTAAATTAATTGCGACGCCGACGCGAAAGTTGTTGAAGCGATTGAGCAGTAGGTTGTCGAGCGATTGGCCGTAGCCGCCTACCAAAAACGGAACGATCGTTTGCGCCGGCTGAGGTGTTAACAGCGGCAACTGCGCAAGACCCAGGAGCTGGTTGACTCGATCCCGCAGTTCCGCCGACGACGCCGTGAAAGGATTTGTTACACCACTGAGAGCGCCCGCCGAACCAACCATGCCATAACTGCCGGTAAGATCGATTTCCGGTTTGATCTGGTCGCTATAATACCGCTGGTCGATCTGGTTGATCTCTCGGGCGACGTTTGACTGCTGCAGCTCGGGGCGATTTTCTATCGCCAGTTTCATCGCTTCGGGCAACGATATCTGTGGCGGCGCCAGATCGACCGAATCCGCCGGCACGACCGAGACACTCCACAGTAGCGAGTCGCGGTTTACGGCGATCAAGTTTTTCAGGCCGTTTTCCGTGCGCGAAACGTCTTCGAGCGCGCTGTAGACGCTCTGGTCCAGAGCCGCGACCTGGGCCTCGACCGACACTACATCGATCGGTGCGAGCACTCCCTCATTCACGAGCCGCTTGTTATGTTCCAGTTGCGAACGCGCGTCTTGCAACGCGTCGCGCTGGATCTGCAAATTGCGCAAGGCGAACACGAGGTCCCAATAGGCGCGTTGCACGCTGGTTATGGTTTCGATCGCTCGCTGGCGAAACTGCGCGTCCGTCAACGAAAGATTCTTTTTGGCAATCTCGATTTGCCGGCGCGGATTATCAAAGCCAAGCCCGCGCACCAGCGGCTGTGTAAAATTGAATGTCAGCGCCGTCGGGTACAACGGATTTAGCGCCGTAAAGGCGTTATTCGTCGTGGCGCGAGCCGACGAAAAATCGAGACGATATGTGCCGCCGCCTTTTGGCGCGAGGCCTTCAAGCCGCAGCGTGCCGGTATAGTCGGCTTGTGTGACAGCGCCGTTCGCACCGCCGCTCAAGAAACTGGAACTGGGCGTGTTGATGCGTTCGTAGTACGACTGCGTGCTCAAACGCGGATCATAGGCGCCGCGCGCGCCCAGCAGATCAAACTCAGCAATCTTCACATTCTCGCGCGCAACTTCGATGTCCTTGTTGTTCTCGAGCGCCATCTTTAGCGCTTCACGCACAGACAGCGGCCGCTGCTGATCCATATCGACGCCGATGCGGCCGAGTTCGGGCAGCATCGGTCGGCTGGCGCGGTAGTTCGGAGCAACTTGCGGCACCGGCAAAGATTGATCAGCCGGAGTTGGTGTTGGTGATGGCGTTTGTGTCTGACCAGCGTCGGGTACCGGCGTGGGAGTTGTCTGTTGGGCCGATGCGATCGTCGGCGCGAAAACCACTAAGAAGATCG
>WNGK01011293.1_pt1 | contig 20007 bp, 19 predicted proteins | sample 5400601 | NCBI WGS metagenome assembly WNGK01 (sample SAMN13153376, study PRJNA577476) | soil metagenome | isolation source: 60 cm soil or saprolite under Garry oak tree replicate 1 | place: USA:California | collected 2016-06-15
GCTGAGGATCTTTCCAAAAACCGCGGGTCATTCCAATCCAGGGTTCGCGAATTACCAACTCGCCCACCTCGCCACGCACTGAGTTTCCATTTTCATCAACGACGTCTGCTGCCATTCCGGGTAGCGGGCCCGAGAACGCACACGGTTTCATCGGAGTGAGCACGTTGCCCTCCACGATTCCGCCGGAGATTTCCGTGCCGCCGGAATAATTGATGATGGGAAGTTTGCCGCGCCCGACATTTTGGAAGAGCCACATCCACGGATCGGGATTCCACGGTTCGCCGCTGGAATGGAATTTCCGCAATGACGAAAGATCATGTTTATGCACGATTTCATCGCCGTAGCGGCGGAGCGCGCGGATCAACGTGGGCGAAACGCCGAGCGCCGTCACTTCATGTCGATCCACCAATGACCAGACGCGATCCGGTTCCGGATAATCGGGAGCGCCATCATAGAGCATCATCGTCGCGCCCAGCAGCAATGTACCGAACACTTCCCATGGCCCCATCATCCAGCCCATGTCGGTCATCCAGAAAAGAGTCTCGTCAGCGTGCAGATCGAGCCCGTGCCACATGTCTTGCGCCGATTTGATCGGGAAACCGCAATGCGTGTGCACCGCGCCTTTCGGTTTTCCCGTCGTGCCCGATGTGTAGATGATCATCATCGGGTCCTCAGCTGACGTGCGTTCGGTCGGCGAATCATCAAAAGGTCCAGGCAACGTTCTCGGCGGTCGCGCATCAGCGTGAACATCTTCGAACAGCCATTCGCCGGCTTGATTCAGCACAATCAGGTGTCGCAGTGTTGAAATTTGGGCCGCGGCTTCGTCGGCGATTGATTTCATCGGACAAAATTTTCCGCGGCGGTACGTTCCGGCGGCAGTGAAAAGCGCCTTTGCTTCCGCGTCGTTCAATCGCGACACAACTGCGGCTGCGCCAAATCCGGAAAATACGGGCAGAAAAATTCCGCCGATCTTAATGATGGCGAGCATCGCGACGACGATTTCCGGAATCATCGGCATGAAAACTCCGACGGCGTCGCCTTTGCCGAGGCCAAGAATGCGCAGCGAATTCGCCATGCGATCGACTTGATCGCGCAATCCCTTATAGGTCAGCTCGCGCTTTGTGCCGTCTTCGATTTCGGATTTGATGGCCGGTTTCCTGTCGGTCGGCGTGTCGGCGTATTTTTCGAGGAGGTTGTGGACGATGTTCATCTCGCCGTCCACGCACCATTTCGCCCACGCCTTGCCTTCAGTCAGATCGACCACGCCCGAGTACGGTTTGTAAAACTGAATGTCGAGATCGCTCAAAACGCTGTCCCAAAACCAGGCGATGTCGGTCGTCGATTGTCGCATCAGTTCGTCGTACGAACCGAGCCGATGTTTATCGATGAACTGCTGGAGATTCGATTGCGCAATCAGCTCTGGCGACGGGTGCCAGACAAATTCGCCGCCGAATTGAAACTCGCTCACGTACTGACATTCGCTGCGCGTCCCACGCGAGCAAGTGGATTGGGGAGCGGACGCTTTCGGCGTGCTGGCCACCGCATTCTGCGGCGACGAACTTCCCTTCTCGGTTAGCAACCTTGAGGTGAGTTGCCACACAGTCGAAAAGTTCGCGATCGCGTGAACGCGATCGCCAGCACGGTACGACCGTGCGCTCCCCGGAATCGGCGATCACATCAGTTGCCCGAGCGGAATTCATCGGCAGATTGAGATTCTACTTTTCATGAAGAAAACGCTTGCTCATCAATTGGCTGATTACGCGTGCGCACTACGGTTTGAGGATCTTTCCGAAGAAGTTGTGCACGAGGTGAAGCGGCGTGTGATCGACTCGTTAGGCTGCGCACTGGGAGCGTGGAAAGAAGAACCGTGCGCGATTGCGCGAAAAGTCTGTTCGGATTTTTCGGCGAAGCAGGGATCGACAATTATTGGCACGACTCATAAGGCGCCACCGGACTGGGGAGCGTTCGCGAACGGCTGTTGCATCCGTTATTTCGATTACAATGACACTTACTTGTCGAAGGAGCCGGCACATCCTAGTGACAACATTTCGGCGGCGCTGGCTATGGCGGAAAGCGTTGGCGCAAGTGGGCGTGAATTGATCACGGCGATCGCGCTCGCTTATGAAGTGCAATGCCGGTTTTGCGACGCCGCGAGCATTCGCGCACGCGGCTGGGATCACGTGACCTACGGCGCTTTTTCGACGGCGGTTGCGTCCGCGAAGTTGATGAACCTCGACCCGAAAGATACGCGCCACGCGGTGAACATCGCCGGTGTCGCAGGCGCAGCGATGCGGCAGGCGCGCGTAGGCGAGCTGTCTCATTGGAAAGGCGTGGCTTTTGCCAACGCGGCACGGCATGGAGTTTTCTCGGCGCTACTCGCGCGCGCCGGGATGACTGGACGTCAAGAACGGCGATGGGCCGGCGTCAATGATTCTGCGCACGAGCATAAAGTTCTGGCCGGCCGAATATCACAGCCAAAGCGCGATTGAAGCGGCGCTTCTGTTACGAGACGAAATCGGCGATCCGGCAATCGTACGGGCGATGACCATTGAAAGTCACGATGCGTCGGTGGACATCATCGGAAGCGAGCCGGAAAAATGGAAACCAGAGACTCGGGAGACGGCTGATCACAGTCTGCCCTACATCACGGCGATTGCTTTGATCGATGGCGAAGTCACCGAAAAGCAATTTCAGCCGGGGCGGTTTAAGGATCCGAAGGTTTGGAAATTTTTGGAGAACGTAAAGGTTGAACGCAATGTCGAACTGAGCGGGCTATATCCCGATGCCGTGGCGAACATCGTGCATGTTGACCTTGCCGATGGCCGGCGATTAACGAAGCGGGTCGACTTTCCGATGGGGCACGCGAAGAATCCTCTGAAAGATTCGCAGGTGGAAGAGAAGTTTGACGCGTTAGTTGAGCCAATGCTCGGCAGCAACCCCGCCCGGAAGATCATTGAGATTGTGTGGAAACTCGATGGGGCGAAAAACGTGGATGAGCTGATGAGAGCGATGAGAATGACAAATGAAAAATAATCAATGTCGACGGAATGACGAAACCCGAATGACCGATTGGCATCCACTGCTCGCGGGACGTTTTCATCATTCGTCATTCGGATTTCCTTCGTCATTCTGCCGAGCATGAGCACGAACACGAGCAAGAGCACGAAGCTGCGGGAACTCATCGCCCGCGGCTGCATCATGCTGCCCGGTGTACCGAACGCGGCAATGGCGCGGCAGGTGGAGCGCGCCGGTTTTGACGCAGTGTACGTCAGCGGCGCCGGAATGGCGAACGCGACAGCCGGTGTGCCGGACATTGGGTTGCTGTCTATGACGGAGGTCGTAACGCTGGCGGGCTATGTAGCGAATGCCGTAGCAATCCCGGCAATCGTTGATGCAGATACCGGATTTGGCGGCGCGGAAAATGTGGGCCGGACAATTCGCCAACTCGAAGCGGCCGGTCTGGCCGGTTGTCATATTGAAGACCAGGAATTTCCAAAACGCTGCGGACATCTCGCTGGAAAATCGATTGTCGATGTTGAGGAGATGGTCGGCAGGATCAAAGCGGCAGTCGCATCGCGCCTCGACCCGAATTTCATGATCATCGCGCGGACAGACGCACGCGCCGTCGAAGGTTTCGGTCGCGCGGTCGAGCGGGCGGGCGAATATCTTGCTGCCGGCGCCGATGCAATCTTTCCGGAGGCATTGCAAAGCGCCGACGAGTTTCGCGATTTTGCCAAGGAAATTGATCTCCCGTTGCTCGCGAACATGACTGAGTTCGGGAAGAGCCCGCTGTTGAGTTTTGAACAGCTCGCAGACTTCGGCTATCGCATGGTGATCTTCCCGCAAAGCGCATTCCGCGTTTCGATGAAAGCGAGTGAAAAGTTTTTTGCTGCACTAAAGCAAACTGGCACGCAATCCGATTGGCTGGACAAGATGCAGACGCGGCAGGAACTTTATGGGTTGCTCGATTACGATCCGACAGCAAAGAGTTGGAAGAACGAAAGTTGAACGTGAACTGACTAAGTCCGGTCAGTTGAACGATTACGATTCGCAAGTAAAGAGAACCAATGGCTACTGAAAAAAAACCAGAATACAGCCCGGGGCTAGCGGGCGTCATCGCCGGCGAGACGGCGATTTGCTGGGTCGATCCGAACGCCGGACTGATGTATCGCGGTTACGATATTCATGAAATGGCGCAGAAGGCGAGTTTTGAGGAAGTCGCCTACCTGCTGCTGAATGGCGAATTGCCCAACGGGAAACAGTTGGTCGAGTTTACACAACAAATTGCTGCAGAACGCGCCCTGCCGGGGCCGGTAACGGAAATGCTCCGGCTTCTGCCGAACACCACGCATCCAATGGATATGCTGCGCACGGGCGTATCGATGCTGAGCGCGTTTGACAAAGATCTGAGCGACAACTCGCACGACGCTAACATTCGCAAGTCGATCCGGCTGATTGCGCGTGTTTCCACCTTGATTACCGACGGCTGGCGCATCTCGCACGGCGAAGATCCGCTGCCGGAGAGACCGGACCTTACACAGGCAGGCAATTTCTTTTACAAGCTGGAGGGCAAAGTTCCTCAGGATTGGCAAATCCGAATGCTGGATACGATTTTCAACTTGTACGCCGATCACGAATTCAACGCTTCGACGTTTGCGGCACGCGTCACGGCTTCGACGCTGGCAGGCATGTATGCCGCAGTTACTTCTGCCGTTGCGACGCTCAAAGGACCGTTGCATGGCGGCGCCAACGAAGAATCAATGAAGATGCTTGAAGAAATTGGAACCCCTGATCGCGCGGAAGCCTGGCTGATGAAAAAGCTGGAGACCAAAGAAAAGATCATGGGGTTCGGTCATCGCGTTTACAAAGAAGGCGATTCACGCGTGCCGGTGATGCGAGAGATCGGGCGCGAGCTCGGGAAACGCACCGGCAAGGAAAATTGGGTGCCGATTTGCGAGAAGCTCGAAGAAGTGATGGATCGCGAGAAACAGCTTTGCGCCAATGTGGATCTTTATGCCGCGCCGGTGTTTTGGATGCTCGGATTTCCGCCGGAGCTGAACACGCCTCTTTTCGCAGCTTCGCGGGTAGCCGGCTGGTGCGCACACGTGACCGAGCAACATGATCATAACCGTCTCATCCGGCCGCGTTCACTTTACGTCGGCCCTGCATTGCGTTCCTATCCAGGCTGATCTGCACGCGGCAGTAAAGATTCCAAACTGTAGTCCCGACGAATCGGGATGACCGCCGCCGGAGCGCGCCTGCAATGGAACAATCACTTCAGGAAAAATATGCTCCAAATAATGCCTGCTGGGGCTGCGGCCCGGCCAACGCCGAAGGACTGCATATCCGAAGTTTTCCAAAGAATGGCGAAGTCGTTGCTGAATGGAAACCGGAGAAGAAATACGAAGCTTTTGATGGAGTTTTGAATGGCGGCGTCATTGGCACGCTGCTCGATTGCCATTGCAACTGGACAGCAGCATATCATCTGATGAAGCGGGCAAATGAAGAGCGCCCGCCATGCACAGTCACCGCCGAATACACCATCAAATTGGTGCGGCCAACACCGACCAACGCTTCAGTGTTTCTGTCCGCCAGAGTTGTCGATCTAACGGACGACCGCGCAACCGTCGAAGGAACATTGAGCGCTGACGGAAAAGTTTGCGCCAAGTGTCGCGGAATTTTTGTCGCAGTGAAAGAAGGTCATCCCGCGTTTCATCGTTGGTGAGAACTTTCGTTTTAGTAGCTTTCCTGGCGGCAACCAGCGCACTGCTCGCAGATGATGCTGCAGACCGCATCGCGTCGATCGAGGCGTGCAGTGGCGGCCGAATCGGTGTTGCTGCCCTCGACACAGGCAGCGGCAAACGCGTTGAGTATCGGCCTAACGAACGGTTTCCAATGTGCAGCACGTTTAAGTTGCTGGCAGCGGCCGCCATCCTTGCGCGCGTTGATCGGAAACAGGAGACCTTGGATCGTTTTGTGCCCTATGGAGAGAAGGACATCCTGGAATACGCACCGGTAACGAAAGAGCATTTGAAGGATGGCGGCATGAGCCTGGGCGCATTATGTCAGGCTGCGATCCAACAGAGCGATAACACTGCGGGCAACCTTCTGTTGGACGCGATTGGTGGTCCAGTTGGCCTGACGAATTTCGCACGTTCGCTCGGCGACCAGGTGACTCGATTGGATCGAAAGGAGCCGGAATTGAATAGCGCAATTACAGGGGACGATCGCGATACAACGACGCCGGCGTCGATGCAAGCCGACTTGGTCCGACTTCTGACGAGCGAGGCGCTGTCTCAATCGTCTCGTCGCCAGCTTGAAGATTGGCTGCAAGGGAACGCAACGGGCGCATCGATGATTCGAGCCGGTGTGCCAGCAATATGGAAGGTCGGCGACAAGACTGGTCGGTGTGGCAACGGAACGACGAACGATGTTGCCATCCTGCGTCCGCCGGGCCGGGCCCCGATTTTGGTAACCATTTACACCATTGGCTCTTCAGCGCCTTCGAACGAACGCGACACAGTGTTGGCCAACGTGGCAAAGATTGTGTCCGAATCGCTCTAATGTCAGCAGACACAACCGGCGTAGAATTCACTGCCTGAATTTCGCGGATGCGCGGCCCTAGTGAATGCGTCTACCCTGGACTCATGAAAACATTCAATTTTCGAGTTGTTCCGCTGGCGACCGAGGTTACTGAAGGTGCGCGTCGTGCTGCTGCGGCTGGCGCACGCGATCACGTTGTACTGACAACCGATTCGCCCAATTCCTATCCATGCAGACACTGCTTGCGTTGGGCGAATCCTGGTGAGCGAGTAATTCTTTTCACGTATGCTTCAGTTCCGCCCGGCCGTCCGTATTCAGAGACTGGGCCCATCTTCGTGCACGCTGAGCCGTGTGAGCGTTATGACACGATTCATGAATATCCGCCGGATTTTCGAAGCGGTCGCGTCTTTCGCGCTTACGATGCAGATTACAACATGATCGATGCCGTGATCCCGAACGGAGACGAACCGGAAGCCGTGATTGAAAAGCTGTTTGAAAATCCCGAGACTAAATTCGTGCAGGCGCGCAGTATGAACCGAGGCTGCTACACATTCGGAGTGGAACGCATATGAAAACATTGGAGCTACTTCCGCCGCCCGAGACGATGTATCGCGCGTTGGTGAATCGCGATTCGAGTTTTGAAGGAATTTTTTACATCGGAGTGCGTACCACCGGAATTTTCTGCCGGCCTACGTGTACAGCGAAAAAGCCGGCGCGCGAGAATGTCGATTTTTTTGCGACGCCGGGCGACGCACTGGGAAGTGGTTATCGGCCGTGTTTACGCTGCCATCCACTCGATCCAAATGCGCGTCCGCCGAAACTCATTGAACGCCTGCGTGCCGAGGTCGAACGCGCTCCGGGTGGTCGGCTCACGGACAAGGAACTAGCAGCGATAGCCATCGATCCGTCCACTGCTCGACGCCAATTCAAGCGCCATTATGGAATGACCTTTCAAGCTTATCATCGCGCACGGCGAATGGGATTGGCCCTCACTGGTGTGCGCCGTGGCGGTCGAGTCGATGAAGCGAGAAACGGCAGCGGGTTTGAATCGGAGAGTGGGTTCCGCGAGGCGTTCACGAAAATTTTCGGTGAACCGCCCACCGCCGCAAAAGCGCGCGTTCCGCTGTTTGCGGAGCGAATCGATACGCCGCTAGGCGCGATGATCGCTGTTGCCGATGATGAAGGTTTGCGCCTGCTCGAATTTATCGATCGGCGTGCCACTGAACGCGAATTATCGATCCTGCGAAAACGGTTGGGAACAAGCGTCGTTCCGGGTGAGCACCGTTATCTGACGGCGACGCGTCAGCAGCTCGCTGACTATTTTTCCGGGAAGAACTTCGAATTTGATATCCCACTGGCGCCAATTGGCTCGGCGTTCCAATTACGCGCTTGGAAAGTCCTGCAATCAATTCCAGTTGGTGAAACACGTTCGTATTCATGGATGGCAAAACGCCTCGGAGACGAAAATGCGCGGCGCGCAGTTGGTCGGGCGAACGGCACGAACATGATCTGCATTGTGATCCCGTGTCATCGCGTCATACGCGCCGATGGCACACTTTGCGGTTATGGAGGCGGTTTGTGGCGCAAGAAATGGCTGCTCGATCACGAGCGACGTTGGAAGAAGTAAGTGATCAGTGATGGGTGGTCTATGATCAGTGAGTCAGCAAACGTGCAGTTGGATCGAACTGATTACAGCTCATTGATCACACATGTTGAGAAAACGCGCCCGGGGTGACTCGAACACCCGACCCACGGATTAGAAATCCGTTGCTCTATCCGGCTGAGCTACGGGCGCAGAATTAGGACAGACATATACCGCCTTTCGCGCCGAATAAAAGCACTGGCGCTATGACCTTCTTACTTTTGCTTTTTCGAGATAAGCATCAGATGCAGGACCCAGCGGCACGAATATTTTGTTGGATCTTGTGCGAGCGCGGACTCCAGTTTTTGCGAAAACAAATCGATCACGTGCTGCCGGCTTTCTGGGGTGCGTTTGTCGCTCAGATTCACGAACAGGCACGGTTCGTACGCTGCTTTGAAGAATCCGGTGTACGCTGCCGCAAAAGCTTGAGCGTTATCGTCGCGTTGAAACTGCTCCAGGTAAACGTCGTCCAGCCTGAATTCTTTAAAATCATTGAGCGAAAGACCTGATCTGCGAACAAAATCAGATTCAGAAGTAAAGGGCTCTTTCCACTCTTTCGCAGTGCGATAATAAGTCGGGATCGCCATTTGTTCGTATTCGCTCGGGTACAGCGTCCCATCCTTGACCAACTGTTGGAGAATGTGATTTGCGAGATCGATCAAACCTTCCGCGCCGCTGTTACCGTTCGCGTCGGCACCGCTGCCAACGATGAGCAGCTGCGCTGACGGTTGCATCTCAAGCGCGCGGTATTGCAAAAAAGCGTGCCAATCTGCTTTTGCTTGCGCCGCCCAAATGTCGCGCACTTTTCCGATAGGGCGAACTGACCAAATTTCGTTGGGGATATTACACGGCTTTCGGCTGAGCCAATGTTCAACGATGGCCGAATAGCCAAACGCGATGTGGTTCGGCGGAAAAATCTGCTGGTAGACAGAGGTGCCGCTCGCGAAACAAAAAACGTCCTGCTCGCCGACAAGATAACTGTCCGGTGAAAAGAGAACCGTTTGAAACAGCGTGGTCCAGTCGTTGGTCGGCAAATCCGTGTGCGTAATAGAAATCGCAGTCGTCGCTCCGCCGGAGTTGCCAGCAAGCGCCCTGATCTGTGCGATCGCGGTTTTCATTGGCAAAAGCGAATTTTGCCCCTGTGCCGAACCGTAATCAGCGATTCGGAACTCACTGCCGATTTGCCCGAGATCGATCCGGTTGATTGCTTCGACAATCAGCGGCAGCGCACACGTATTCGCTTTCCCCTGTTCATGCGAATGTTTGTTGTAAAAGCCGTGACCGAGCATGTGCTCATCACTGTGCGATGCCGATTGATTCTCTTTTGATTGAGCCATTTCGTGGGCTTTATGAGATGGTGCTCCGTCGATGCCACTATATCGTAGTGAGCGACGCAGGCGAGGATCCTGAATGTTCTTTCGCAGACCTGGAGAGGCGGTGCGCAAAATTCGGGTCGATTTTGGAATCCCGATCGAGTTCGGTAAAATAGGCATTTATTCCCGGAGCCAAATCGACGGGCTAAGAGAAGCCGGGCCACAACTGTGCCATTGGTTGCATCCGGTATTCAGCGGTAGACGGTCCCACTGCTCCCGATGGCATTATCGTTTATATCAAGCCGGCGTGTTATGGCAACGAACCGCGCGACATCTATGAGTACTTCAAGAGGAGCGAAACATTCCCGCACGAAAGCACCGCGGACCAGTTCTTCTCCGAATCGCAGTTCGAAAGTTATCGGATGCTTGGCGCGCACACGATGGACCAGCTGTGTACAGAGTGCCGCGGCGATTTTCGCTCCTTCATTCGCGACATCCTCGAGCGGCACTTAAAGATAAAACCATCTGAATGGCCTGCAGAATTGATTAAGCCATCAGCAGATACGCCGGGGCAGGCACCCGATAACGAGCGAGAACGGCTGCAAAGATAGAAGACCGGCGGTTCGCCCATGCCCCCCTGCGAATTCCGCCGGTCGATCAACCGAAAGATTGCGACGGGTAGTTAATCACCGTCACTGAAGAGAATGGATCAACCTACGTGTTCTCGTGTTCCTGTTCGTACGCACGAATTGCTCGTCGCGTCTGAGGCCCCAGGATGCCATCGATGGATCCATGATAGTAACCGGCGCGGGCCAGCCGTCGCTGTAGCTCAGCTACTCTGGAGTGGGTGGCCTGGCCGTATTGACCGTCGCCATTGCCATTTTGACCGTAGCCATTGCCATATCCATTACCGTAGCCGTAGTCGCCGTATTGGGAGCCTCCATAGCCGTAGCCATAACCGTACGGGGAACCGTAGCCGTAGCCATACGGGTCGCCATAACCATAATATCCGTACCCGTAAGGATAGCCCCAGCCCCATGACGAACCCCAGCCCCAACCCCACCCCCATGGAAAGCCGAAGTCACCGATAAAGACGACATTATTGCCGTGGTGATTGTGCCCATGCCAGTTGTTGCCATGCCAGTTATTGCCGTGCCAGTTATTTGCATGCCGATTGCCACCGTTCCAATTACCGCCATTCCAATTGCGACTGCCGCTCCACCGTTGGCCGCTCCATGCGCCCATTCCGCCACGTCCAGCGAAATGACCGCCACTGTAGCCAGAACGTCCGCCACTGTAGCCAGAACGTCCGCCACTGTAGCCAGCATGTCCGCCGCTGAAGCCACCACGGCCGCCGCCGCCACCACCGCGACCGGCAGCTGTAACGACAGGAGCAGCGAGTGTTGCCGCAGTAAGGCAACTCAAGAAAAGTACAAGTTTTGAATTATTCATAATAGGTAGGGTTCTCAACATTAGACACCGTCCGTGCCCGAAAGTCTCACTTTTTTTACGCAAAGAATTAAATGAGAGTCGGGCCGTTGGCCGCTTCTGTCCTGCGAGTCCCCGGTGAAATCATAACCGGCAATCGACTGGGAGTTTCGCATTGATTCTTGCTGGTCAGCGCGCAGCCATCGGGATTATTATCGCCGGCTGATGAGAATGGCGTGTGCTGCGATCTGCATATCGGCCGTGTTTGCAGGCTACGTGCTTGACGCCGCGCCGTCGGAACACAGTGTGAGTCCGTCTCGCCAGTTCGTTATCTACGGAGCCGACGCGGCGATGCGCGGGGCAGTTTCAAACCTGGCGGAGCGGACCAAGGCCGATTTTCTGGTGCTATTGCAACAGCGCGACAACTGGCGCGTACCTATCGTCGTAAATCTGCAACCGCAGCAGGCAAATCTGCCCGAAGTTCCGCCAGCTGGCCTGCGATTCAGTCAGACCGGTTTTGGAAAAACCTCAACGCTTCGTTAATCGAGCGCGAACTCCTGCGTGCGATCCTATTGGAGATGATTTATCGGAAAGAATCGCATATCGCTGCCGGCACAGCATTCGTTGAGCCGCCGGATTGGTTGCTTGACGGCGTGCTGGCGCTTGCGCCTGGGCGCGACCAGGGATATTTGATCGAAGCGCTTACTGCGGCGAATAAAGCCGCGTCGCTGGAGACGTTTCTCCAGCAACGCCCGGAACTTCTGGATTCGAGCGGGCGCATCCTTTATCGCGCCTACTCGTTTGCACTTGTGCAAATGCTCATCGACGGCCGAGGCGGTCCGGCCCGCCTGGCACGGTACATCAGTCATCTTTCTGACGCCTCAAACGAACCGCTCGCAAATTTAAAGGCGCACTTCCCGATCATTGTCGGCGATGCAGAGGGAAGCTGGCAGTTGACTCTACGTCGCTTGAAGGATTTCCAGACATCTCAGTTACTCACCTTCGCCGAAAGCAAGCGACGCCTGGATGAACTGCTGCGCGTGAAAATCTCACAAACAAACACACCGGCCAAGGCGGCAACCCTTGACGAATTTGCGCAACGCAAGATTTCTCCAAGTGAAAAGATGGCGCTGAGTGAAATGAGCCGTAATTTGCTCGTGTTTATTGCCCAGGCCAATCCGGTTTTGCGTCCGATCGGGCGTGAATACCAGCAGATCACCGCGCTGCTCGTCCGCGGAAAAAGAAGAGGAATTGCAAAGCGTCTGTGGAATTTGGAGGCTACTCGCAAGCAACTTGCCGCTCGAATGAACGATATTGACGACTACATGAACTGGTTCGAGGCGACTCAAATGAAGAACGGCAGCGGTAATTTCACTGATTATCTCAAAGCAGTCGATCAATCGCAGCTTTCAGAGTCAAAGCGACGCGATCCGCTGTCGGTTTACGTCGATGCGGTGGAAAATCAGTTCGAAAATTAGCAGCGTAATACGAATGGATATTGGACAGTTGCCGGTCTCCAACTTGACGACTATCTTGACTAGCGCGTTATGAACGCGCATTTCTGCTGATGCAAAAAATTGGGTTTGCCGAGGCTCTCGATTCGATTATTGCCAACGATCCACGTTATCAACGGGACGCGTATGTCTTCTTACGCGACGCGCTCGACTTTACGACGAAACAACAGAAGAAAATCAAGGGCGTCAGCGTTCGTCACGTGAGCGGCCCGCAATTGCTCGATGGAGTGCGCCGGTACGCGCTCAAGGAATTCGGACCGATGGTGATGACGGTCTTCGATAATTGGGGAATCCATTCGTGTGAGGACGTTGGAAACATTGTCTTTAATCTGATCAGCGCAGGCGTATTCGGAAAAACCGAGGACGATTCGATCGAAGATTTCAAAAACGTTTATCGCTTCGAAGAGGCTTTTGTGAAACCTTTCGCCCCGGATAAACCTGCGACTGCGAAATCGCAGGCGCATTTGCCGGCGCGAAAACCCGCTACCTCGAGCAAGTGAAGTTGATAGGTAATATGTGGATGGGATTTGGAGGGTTTGGATTTTCCGTTCACTGACTACCGTTCACTCATCACCAAGGTCGGCTCCCGCCAATCTATTAATTGATGTATCGCATCCCAGTGGCGAAGTTTCTCTGCGCGGGTTTATTGTTCAGCATGGTTAATCTCAAAGCCGCGCCGACTGAACCTTCGTCGGTCATCAACTTTCCCCCGACCACGGCACAGAAATGGAATCTGCCGAACGGGTTGACGATCATCGTCCAGGAAGATCGCAGCGCGCCGGTGGCAAGTGTGCAGGCTTGGTGCGCCACCGGAAGCGTCGACGAAGACCAGCATCTTGGCGCGGGTTTGTCCCATATCCTCGAACACATGCTGTTCAAAGGGACGAAAACGCGCAGGGCCAATGAGATCGCGCAAAAAATTCAGGACGTGGGCGGCTACATCAATGCCTACACATCCTTCGATCGCACGGTTTTTTGGATCGACGTGCCGAAAGATGGTGTCTCCACCGCTCTCGACATCCTGGCCGATGCAATGATGAATTCCTCTCTGCCCCCGGAAGAATACCAGAAGGAACAGGAAGTCATCCGGCGAGAGTTTGCCATGGGGATGGATGATCCCGATCGCGTGGCCGGGTTGCTTCTTTTTGCAACCGCTTATCAGCAGCATCCTTATCGTTTTCCGGTCATCGGCGAGATCGAAATCTACAATCAGCTCACCCAGGAGCAGGTGATGCAATATTACAAAACGCGGTACGTCCCGAACAATCTCACCTTTGTCGTAGTGGGAGATGTTGATGCCGAAAAAGTGCGGCAACAATTGACGGGATTGTTCAAGCCGTACCTGGAGAAATCGCTCAAGCCCGTATTCATTCCTGCGGAACCGCCGCAACTTGGCCGGCGCGAAGTGCACCAGGAATTTGCCACCGAACTGACGCATCTCTCGCTCGCGTGGCACATTCCAGAGGTCACAAACCCTGACGTTCCAGCGCTCGATCTTCTTTCGACCATCCTCGGCGACGGGCGCAGCTCGCGCTTGTATCGGCGCGTTCGCGAAGAGGCGGGTCTGGCGTTCGGCATATCTGCGTTTTCCTATACGCCGGGCGACCCTGGTCTGTTTGGCATCGACGCCACTGTCGACCCGAAGAAACGCGATGCAGCCGAGCAATTAGCTTTGCGCATCGTGGACGAGGTAAAGCAGGCCGGCGTCACCGCGGAGGAACTGGCGAAAGCAAGAAAAATCACCCTCAGTCATCATCTCGGAGCACTTACGACCATGCGTGGGCAGGCTTCGGACATCGGGTCGAACTGGTTGCTCACACGCGATCTCAATTTCAGCCGGCATTATCTTGATGCCGTCCAGAAAGTAACGCTGGACGACATCAAACGCGTCGCCGCGACTTACCTGACCGAAAACAATCTGACCGTCATCTCGTTGAACCCAAAGGGGTCGCTGGCCGCCAAGACCGAGGGCGCGAAGGCAACAGCCGCTGGTGAGATTCAGAAGTTTGAGCTCTCGAATGGATTGCGACTGCTGGTGCGTGAAGATCCCCGGCTTCCACTCGTGGGAATGGGCGCAGTTTTTCGCGGCGGTCTTCTCGCCGAGACGCCGCAGACAAATGGCATCACGCGTTTGATGGCCAAGGTGATGTTGAAGGGGACCAAGACGCGCACTGCCGAGCAAATCGCCAACGAGATCGAAGCAGTCGGCGGTTCTATTTCGAGCGACGCGGGTAACAACAGCTTCAGCGTGTCGCTCGATGTCATGAAGCCCGACGTGAAATTGGGCGTGGATTTGCTTTCGGACGTCTTGCTCAATGCGACGTTCCCGGAAAAAGCGATCGCGCGCGAAAAAGAAATCCAGATCGCCGCGATCCAGCAGGAGGAAGAACAGTTGACCTCGGTCGCGCGCAACATCATGCGACAGGCGCTTTTTCCCCAGCATCCGTACGCGCTGCGGTCAAATGGTTCGGTCGAGTCCATCCAGCGGTTGACGCAAAAAGATTTGCTGGAATTTCGTGATCGTTATGTGGTCGCCAGGAACGGCGCCATCTACGTCTTTGGCGACATCAAAGCGTCCGAAGTAAAGCAATTTGTAGAGCAAACGCTTGGCAAGATGAAGCCTGGCGCGCTTGCGTTGACTGACGCAAGACCTTCAACGCCGCTGGGCAAACCAGAAACGGTAGAAAGCCGCAAAGAGAAAGCGCAAGGCGTGCTGATGGTCGGGTTCCGCGGCGCGAGTCTTTCCAGCCCCGATCGCTATGCGCTGGAACTAATTGATGAAGCGAGCAGCGACCTCGGTTCGCGCTTTTTCATCCGTATTCGTGAACAAATGGGGCTGGCCTATTACGTCGGTGCCAGCCAGATGCAGGGCCTGGTGCCGGGCCTCTTTGCATTTTATCTCGGAACCGATCCGCAAAAGATCGAGCCGGTGAAAACCGCGTTACTCGATGAAATTCAAAAGCTCGCCAACGACGGTCTTACGCCGGAGGAATTAGAGCGAGCGAAGAAGAAACTCATTGGACAGCAGGAGATCGCCAATCAAAGCAACGACGCGTTCGGTTATCATTGCTCGCTCGACGAGCTATACGGATTAGGCTTCGATTTTTACAAGCGCCTCGAACACGATGTGAACGCGGTGACGCTCGAACAGATTAAAGAGGTGGCTAAGAAATATTTTCGGGATCAACCGTATGTTTTGGCAACGGTGCGACCGCCGGAAGGTTCCGCAGCCGCGAAACAGAAGTGAGCCATGGCTGAAGTCCAGACCAGCACACAAAGCGGCGAGCTTTCGCAACGCTTCATTGAGTTCGTCATGATGCACGCGCAAAACGCCGCCCTGTTTCTCGGTCAAATTCCAAATCCAAAAACCGGCGAGGGTGAAGTGAACTTGGAGCTGGCCAAAATGTTCATCGATCAGCTGGCGATGATTCAGGAAAAAACGCGCGGCAATCTAACTAGCGAAGAGGGCACAGTGCTGCGCAATGCCCTTTCCAATTTGCAGATGGTCTATGTCGAAGTTGCGCAAAAAGCCCCCGGGGCCGCCACGCCAGCCCCGAGCCCGGAGCCGGAACAGCAGCCTGCCTCTGCGCAAGCAACGGCCGAAGAAAAGGCAAAGGCTCCCGAGCCGATTTCGACACCGCCTTCGGACGAGTCTGAGTCGAAAAAGAAGTTCACGAAGAGCTACGGTCCGTAGTTCGTAGCGACGCTCTATCAGTGTCGCATTTCAAGGAGCAGCGGTCTCTAGTCCGCCGGTTGAAGTGGCGCAACCTTCCTAGGTTGCGTTTAGGAGATCGCAAGCGAGGACGCTCGCGCCACTTTGCGGTTGCACGGGTGTACCTCCAGCAAAAGCACGCGCGTCTAGCCTTACCCGAAGTGGTTCGTCTCGAAGTTGAGCACAATCTCCGTAATCGACTAAGAGATTACGTCGCTACGCTTCAATCAACGCATCGACAGCTACTAACCGTCTTCGGCACTCTTAAGGAGCTCGTTGTACCTGATGCCACCGCCATAGAAGGGCGAGTCACAGAGTTGTTTGGCAATCTCGGTGTAGAAGTGTTGGAAATCCCGTTTAGTCTCCCGAGCGCCAAGAGTTCCTTTCTTAAGGCAATCGACAAGCTGCCTCCAAGCGACAGGACGCAGGAGTTCAAAGACGGAGTCTTGTGGGCTGACTGTGCAGGCCTCCTAAAGAATGATGATGTCTGCCTTATAACCGCAGATAAGGCATTTTTTCAAGAGCGGGACTACACCAAGGGGCTTTCAAAGAATCTCGCCGCTGAAATCGCGGATGCCGTGCATGCATTCTCGCTTCTGCCCTCTCTCGACCAACTGGTCCGCGACCTTCGAATAGAGGTGGCGATTGACGAGAATGTGTTAGTGAGAGCCTATCTTGATAAGAGCTTTGAGGCGATCGACGGGCTTTTGAAGCGAAACGGCTTTGTGTTAGGCGAGAAGCTGGGATGGTTCTTACGATACGGAGCGCCACGCTCTCGCCAACCTTCGGAATCTGGAAGAGACTCTTCGCTTTCAGCAGTCGAATGGTGAAGAACGACAGGTGCGAAACATCTATGCTTCAATGGAGGCGTTCTTGGGACACAGAGACGTATCGCACACGATTCGACACAAATTACAGTGAGGAAAAATCGGTAACAAGTGGATCGAGCCAATGATGAGGAGCGCGTTCATGTTTATCTTACATTCGAACACCCGTGGCGCGCTCCTCGTCACGGCTCATCCTTTTCGTTAGATGAACGGGCCAACGGTCCGTTTGAACCTTCTAATCCGAATCAAATCACGTGCACGGGTTCGCAAAAAAGGCCGGCAACGGGAATCGGCAAAATGGAGGTACAACGGTGCCTGCTGATTCGCTTGAAGCGGCGGAAGAAGCGGGATTGCGTTACGTGAACGACGATCAGCCTGGTTTTTCGCGCCAACCGAAGGGCGACGAGTTCGAATATCTTGATACGAAAGGGAAGCCGATTCATGACGAACAGCGATTGTTGCGCATCAAACGGCTCGCTATTCCGCCGGCGTGGAGAGATATCTGGATTTGCCCCTCGCCTAACGGACACATCCAGGCCACCGGGCGCGACGCGCGCGAACGGAAACAATATCTATACCACGAACGCTGGCGGGAAATACGCGATGAGAACAAGTACGATCGAATGATCGTTTTCGGAAAAGCGCTTCCGAAAATTCGAAAACAGGCGCAGAAGGATTTGGATCTGAGCGGTCTCCCTCGCGAGAAAGTGCTCGCGACTGTCGTACAGCTTCTCGAGCGAAGTTTGATTCGCATTGGCAATGAAGAGTACGCGCGCGAAAACAAATCGTTCGGTCTCACAACCATGCAAGATCGACATGTGGACGTGAAAGGTTCGAAGCTGCGTTTTCGTTTTCGCGGCAAGAGCGGCCGTCAGCATGAAGTGGATGTAACCGACCGCCGGATCGCGAAGATTGTTTTAAAGCTTCAGGACCTGCCCGGTCAAAGCCTGTTTCAGTACCTCGATGACGAAGGCAATGTCTGCGACATCACTTCGCAGGATGTAAACGACTATCTGCGCAAGATCACAGGCGAAGATTTTACCGCGAAAGATTTTCGCACCTGGGCGGGAACAGTACTCGCCGCGATCGCGCTCGGCACGGCAGGCGTTTCTGAAACAAAGAAGCAGGCTAAAGCCAACATCAAACATGCAATCAGCGCGGTGGCAGAAGTTCTTGGCAACACCCCGGCAGTTTGCCGGCGGTGTTATATTCACCCCGCCGTTCTCGAAGCATATCTCAACGGAAATTCCCTCAACGGCTTTAAGCGGGAGACCCAGGAGGAGTTTGAAGGACCAGGCATTGATCTTGCCTCGGCACAAGCGGCGGTTCTGAAATTTTTGCAAAGCACCTTGCCAAAAAGAGGTGCCTGATCTTCGGCAATATTTTAGCGCTGGGACGTGCTGCGTCGGCTCGGGGTGGGACTTGGCGTCGCCTTTCTGCTCTTGCGGACGTTAATTGTCTGCTGCCCGGCTGCCGCCACTTGCCGTTGTTCTTCGGGATATTTCTTCGTCGTTGGCCAGATCAAACGCCAGGGCTGAGTCTTCACGGTTTCACTGAAATCCTTGATGTTGCGTCCCGCCGGCCCGAGGTCGTTCATCGTGGCTTTCAGCCTATCAGATGAGTCGCGAAAATTTCGGAGCGCGACTTCGATGTTGTCGTTTGATGTGAGATCATCGCTAATCTTCTGGATGTTATTGAGAGAATGCGACAGAGCGCTATTCGGCGCGGTTAGATCGACAAGATGTTCCCCGAATGTCTTGAACTGGCCGATCGCGAGGGTTAGATCGGAATTTTCGTCGGTGAGTCGACTGAGGTTTTGCGATGTAGTCTCGAGTTCCTTCATCGTAGAAGTAGCTTCTGCTGCCACCGGCTTGATTACTTCGAGCATCTTGGCTGCGGCTTCGGAAAAATCGGGAACGCGCTCGCCGGGAAACATTTCGCCATCTTTTGCGCGCCCGGAGCTTTCGTTTCCCTGCGTGATGTCGATTGCCATGTCACCGAGGAGTCCCAGCTGCGTCAGCCGGGCATGCGCGTCGCGATAAACCTTCGCGTTCCTATCGACCTGCACATCGACCCGAACTTCATATTTCGGTTTGCCACCTGAAGGGATCGGGGTTGAGGCTGGCTCGGACGGACGCAATGAGACACTAACCTCTTGTGCGCGCTTATCTTCCTCGGGTGAGACTGGTGAAAATAGCTTCTGGACCTGCCCAATTTTTCGGCCGGCCAACATGACCGGTGCGCCGATTTTGATTCCGGACGCATTGTCGAAATACATTTTGTAGGTCACAAGCGGCCGGAAGAGCCCAGGCGCGCCCAGCAGGATGAGCACAAAAGCCAAAATGGCCACGCTGCCTACCACCAGCAGGCCTGTCATTATTTCATTTCTTTGCAATTGCATCTTGGCTTCCTTCCAGAATGGGGCCTTCTGTGCTTCCGCTCAAGAACTGAGCGACCACCGGATTCTTCGATTGTTTAAATTGCTCAGGCTTGGCGTCTTCAATGATCTTGCCTCGATAGAGCATCGCCATGCGCGTGCCGATGCGAAAAGCGCTGCTCATGTCATGCGTTACGATGATTGATGTTACTTTCGATTTTTCTGTGAGATTGATGATTAATTCGTCGATCACCGAACTGATCACGGGATCGAGGCCGGCGGAGGGCTCGTCAAAGAGAATCAGCTCCGGCTCCATGACCATCGCTCGCGCCAGGCTCACGCGCTTTTTCATCCCGCCGCTGAGTTCTTCCGGCATCAATTCCTTAGCTTCCATCATGTCAACAAGCTCAAGTTTTTGATCGACAATTTTATCGATCTCTTCACGCGATTTATCGGTCAGCTCTTCGAGTGGAAGCGCGACGTTGTCGCGCACATTACGCGAACTCAGCAGAGCCGAGTATTGATAAACCATCCCAATGTGTTGTCGGACGCGTTGTAGCTTGCGGCGGCGCAGCCGCGTGACCTCAAATTGCTTGAAAAAAATGGAGCCGGCGTCGGGCTGTAGAATTCCCAGAATGAGGCGCAAGATGG
>WNGK01002468.1_pt1 | contig 20001 bp, 14 predicted proteins | sample 5400601 | NCBI WGS metagenome assembly WNGK01 (sample SAMN13153376, study PRJNA577476) | soil metagenome | isolation source: 60 cm soil or saprolite under Garry oak tree replicate 1 | place: USA:California | collected 2016-06-15
TCCGGTCGAAATCGATCCTCCGGCCGCAAGCATCTCCCGCTTTGACCTTGATTCCGCACTCTGGGAATCATGTATGCGCAACGGGGTCGAAGCGCGCCAGGACAGTGCAGTTCAGAAAGTGAATGGTACGGGGCCCTTCACCGTGGAATGTGGGGAGGAGCAATTCCATGCGAAGGCGATCATTAATGCCGCCGGACGGTGGTCACCGCTGACCAGCGCGGCAACCCGCACCCGATTGGCGAAAGTACGTTGGATAGGGATCAAAGCCCACTTCAGCGAGAACTCTCCCCCAAGCTCTGTTGATCTGTATTTTTTCGCGGGCGGGTACTGCGGAGTTCAACCGATCATCTTTGCGGACAATGATTCCGCGCGCATTAATGCTTGTGCGATGGTGCGCGCAGATGTCGCTACGACCATGGAACAAGTCCTCAGGTCCCATCCCGCATTACGAGAGCGCAGTCGAGGATGGCAGCCGGTTATGGACCCAGTCACCACCTCACCCCTGGTTTTTCATAAGCCCGAACCTGTGCAAAAGGGAATGCTGCAGGCCGGCGACGCGGCGACATTCGTTGATCCATTTATCGGCGATGGGATTTCGCTGGCTCTGAGAAGTGGAGCCATGGCCGCCGAATGCTTAACGCGCTTCTTTGCGAACGAATGTTCGCCTGGGCAGGCCGCTGAGCATTATTCCGAGCTTTATCAGAAACACCTGGCAAGCGTCTTCCGAGCGTCATCGCTGTTGCGTAAAATGCTCGGCACCCCGCGGTTTGTCCGCAGACCGCTGTTGTCCCTCTTGCAGAGGACTCCATCGATTACGCGCCGTCTGGTACAGATGACGCGATAGCTCGCATTATTCACGATGGCAGTAAGGGCCAGGGCTTCAGCCCCAGAGGTACATTTGCCGGTATGGGCAGACAACGCACCTCGACGGCTGAAGCCGTACTTCGCCACAACCGCATCCACGCAGGGCTGGAAGCCCTGCTCCACCCCAAGCCCATCTTTACTCATGAATGCTCCAGGCTAGCGCATTCAGGGAAAATTACCGGACTACCAGCACTTCGCGAATGTTATCGCGCGAGAGGAAGAATTTAATTGATGCAAAATCGCGGAACAGGTTCTCGATGTGGCGATTATTGAAGACTCGTTGCAACGCGAAGTTTGGGCGTGCTCCTTTGCCGTGCTCGCGTTTTGCATTTAACGCGTGCATTTCCAGCGTATCAGTGCCGGTCACGTGATACCGATAGTAGGGAGCATCAGGGCCAGCTTCTCGAGTGTGAAAGAAAGCCAGCAGCAATCCGCCAGGCTTCATCACTGACCAGAGCCGCGCGACCACAGGCTTCACCAGGCTCTCATCCATGTAGTCGGCCAGGTTCCAGCAGAAGACCACGTCAAAATGAGCGTTGGGATAAGCGAGGTTTTCGTCCAGAAATTTCTTGCTGTTGAGTGCCGGTTGCCCCTGCTCGTCACGCACCGAGAGCGCGGGATCGGTTGAGGCTTCGAGCAGGTCCTGGCTATAGATTCGGTGTCCGCGTTCCGTAAAAAAGCGAATGTTGCTGGCAGAAGTGGCGCCGATATCCAGGACGCAGATCAGTTCTTCGGACTGGAAAGCCCGCGCCAGTTCGGCCATAGCACTAGACCGTCTCGTAAACCGTTCTTGCGCTTTGGGTGTCTGCGACGACGCAGGCGAGCTGCGAAAGAATCTCATGTGGTCAGAGTGATTTGGTCCAATTCATCGTCCGGATCTGAGCAGCAAGAATCCCGGGCGATACCCCGTCTTTGTTGCCACTATAACCCGGCGGGTACAGCCAGATCACTTATTTTGTTCGGACGCGCCTCGATTGGCAGTCGCCGCGGCGGATGCTCCCAGAGCGGCAGATCCAGCACCCGGCTGGCCCTTGCTCTCAGGCAGAATCTCGAGCTTGCCTTTGAAGTAGGCGCCCTCTTCGATGGCAATCCGCTTAGTTTGAACGTCGCCATTCACGACCGCGGTTTTCCTGAGTTCCGTGCGCTCGCTAGCCAGAATGTTGCCATCCAGTGAACCGCTTACCGTGACATTCTTCGCCGAGACATTCGCATGTACCCGCCCGTTCGAACCAATGGTAAGGCTGTTACCCGACATCTGAATACTGCCATCGACCTGCCCGTCAACGTAGATGTCCTCGCTGCCCGAGAGTTCCCCTTTGATATTTATAGACTTCCCAATATTCGCGAATCCTCCCGGTGCCGGCGTAGTGCTCATGAGCAACCCCCCTTTGGGCGCACGATCCAACAGAAAGATGGATTGTAAATCATTCTGGACTTGCGCGAGAGCCATTACCGGATCTACGCCGCGGAAATCAGGGAACTCGAGAGATCCTGCGCCGAAGCAGGCATAAAGTTACACGGTATGCAACGGTAAAACTGTGGTTCTCCTCTAACTGCTGGTGACTGGGATGCAGCCAAAGCGCACGCACATGAGATTTCTGGGATGTGTGCTGTCTATAGTCATGATGGCGTGCCTTGCTGTCGCCAAGGATCAATCCCCGCCGGTTGCTCCTGCCGAGCTGGTACGTCGCGCCGTCCAGAACGAAGCCGCCGCCAGCAACGGTTCTGGTCCACGCTTCATGTTCAAGAACGAGAGACGGACTCCTCGTTTCTCTGAGACTAAGCTGATGGTGGAAACGTGCGATGCTACGGCTGGATTGCTGGTCGCGGTGGACAGCCGTCCACTCACCCCCGAGCAACGGCAAGCGGAAGAGGCGCGCCTGGAAAATTACATTCACAATCCTGAGCAGTTGAACAGGAAGCGCAAGCAGGAACAAGAAGACGCCGAGCGCACGACTAAAATTGTCCGCGCGCTGCCAGAGGCATTCTTATACGAAGCAGATGGAACTCAGCCGGGAACCGCTACAATCGGCCGCCTTGGAGATGAACTTACCCGACTGAAGTTCCGCCCTAATCCCAACTACAACCCGCCTTCTCATGTCGAGCAAGTGCTCACCGGCATGCGCGGAGAGCTCCTCATTGACCCTAAGGAAAACCGAATCGCAGAGATCAACGGCACGTTGGAAAAAGAGGTCGGATTTGGCTGGGGCATCCTGGGCCATCTGGATCGCGGCGGCCACTTTCTGGTACAGCAGGCCGACATCGGCAATCATGTCTGGGAACTGACTGGCATGGAGTTGTCCTTCACCGGGAAAGTACTTTTCTTCAAAAGACTGAACATTCATTCGAGCGACGTCTTTACAGATTTCCGGCCAGTTCCAAACTCTCTGACCTTTGCACAGGGAGTCGAGCTTCTTAGGAAACAATTAACGGAGAACCAACCAGCGGCTGCGACTCCGCCGATGAAGCAAGACGATCCCAAAATACAGAAAGCCCAGAATCAGAGCAAGAATCAAGCCGCTGAAAATATTTGCTGTGACCGTTAGTGGGCTAAACCGTTGCTGCGTTGACTCCGAATCGTCTCCGCCCTGACCGTCAGCTTCTCGACCAAATCTCTTCTGATTTCGTAACCCCGGCCAGGCTGATCTGATACGGCAATTGTCCCGCTAGGACTTACTTCAATCTCGGGCTCAACGATGTCTCCGGCCCAATAGCGCTGGGAAGCCGAAACGTCTCCCGGAAGGCGAAAATTCGACAAAGTTGACAATGCCACATTGTGCGCGCGACCGATTCCAGTCTCGAGCATTCCTCCGCACCAGACGGGAATGCCGTGCTGCTGGCACAAGTCATGGACGGCAATGGCTTCACTGAATCCGCCCACGCGCCCGACTTTGATGTTTATGATGCGGCACGCGCCCAGCTCGATTGCCTGTGCCGCGTCGCGGGCGTGGCGAATGGATTCATCGAGACAGATGGGGGTCTTCAGTTCCAGCTGGAGTTTTGCGTGATGAAAGATGTCGTCATCCCACAGCGGCTGTTCGATCATGAGCAGATTGAAATCATCAAACTTGCGCAGGTGATCAAGATCAATCGGGCGATAGGCTGAGTTCGCATCGCAGCTCAGCAGAATGGTCGGCCAGCGCTTGCGGATCTGCGTAAGTACTTCCACGTCCCAGCCAGGTTTCACTTTTACTTTGATCCGCTGATACCCCGCCGCCAGTTCCGTCTCAATTTTTTCCAGAAGCTGTTCATGCGAATTCTGAATTCCGATCGAGACTCCGCAGGCGATCTCCGGGAGGGTTCCACCAATCAGCTTCCAAAGGGGTTGTTTTCGCTGCTGGGCTTCGGCATCCCAGAGCGCATTTTCCAGGGCGGCCTTCGCCATATTGTGGCCGCGGACACGCGCCATCAACCCAGCAGCGTCTTTGCCCCGCTCAATCTTCGCTCCGAGAAGTGCGGGGGCCAAGAAGTCGCGGATGGTTGCCCATGCGGTCTCGATCCATTCGCAGCTGTAAAACGGTCCCTCACCGGCAACGCACTCGCCCCATCCCTCAATCCCGTCACACTGTGACGTAACCAGCAGCACACGGCGGCTTTCGGTGCGGCCAAAGCTGGTCTCAAAGAAATATTTCAGCGGCATGTGAAGTTCACGGATGGTGATAGTTTCGACCTTCATAGGCCTTTGGCCGCCGGTTCCTGCTCCTGCCGCTTGGCACGTTGCCAGAGCGACTCCAATTCATCCATCGTTGCGTGCTGCGGAGTGCGGCCGCTGGCACGCAGTTGCTCTTCCATCCACTGAAAGCGGCGCTTGAATTTGCGATTGGTTTTCTTGAGGGCAGACTCAGGATCGAGAGAAAGATACCGTGCAATGTTCACCAGGACAAAAAACAAATCCCCAACTTCGTCTTCTAAACGATGGCGCAGTTCCTCGGGAACCTGTGGCTTGCCTGATCCCGCCACACCTCTGCCCGAAGGCTGAGTACGTGGGGGAACTTGCCGAAGTTCGTCTTTAAGTTCAATCGTTTCTTCTTCCAGTTTTCCGAAGAGCCCGCCAATTTCCGGCCAATCAAAACCGACATGCGCGGCCCGCGAACTGAGCTTGTGCGCTTCCAGCAAAGCCGGCATTGCTGAAGAGACGCCAGCCAGGACGGATTCCGGATTCCCCTCTTGCGCCGACTTGCCTCCGCCAGCTTCCAACCGCTTCTTTTTCTCTTCCGCCTTGAGTGCCTCCCAATTGCGCAGAACATCAGCCGAAGTTTCCGCAGAAACATCGCCGAATACATGCGGATGGCGATTTATGAGCTTGGTCGAAAGCCGGTCCAGCACGTCATCGATAGAAAAGCGGCTCTCCTCATGCGCCATTTGCGAGTAGAAAAGCACCTGCAAGAGCAGATCGCCAAGTTCGCCGCGCAACTCATCCCAATCACGATTATCAATTGCTTCGAGTACTTCGTAAGCTTCCTCGAGCGTATAAGGCTTGATGGAATCAAACGTCTGCTCCCGGTCCCACGGGCATCCACCGGGCCCGCGCAGTCGCGCCATGATAGAAACTGCGCGCTCGAATCGGTCTCCGGTGCTGGGCATAAAGTTAGACTTTTCGGATACGGGGTTTCCTTAGTGTACCTTCGTGTCCTGAGTGGTTCATTTGGGTTTCGGAAGAAGATCAACCACGATGGACACAAAGTTGCACGAAGGAGAAAACGTGCTTCAAGGACAATGGTGCGCGGTAAATGTCTCATCCGCGCTTAAAGAATTCAATCCCCAGCGGCGGTAGCGTCAGTGACAGCGAGTGAGGCCGCCCATGCACCGGAACTGCTTCAGCTTCCTTGCCGCCCAGATTGCCGATTCCGCTGCCGCCGTAGTCTGCGGCGTCGCTGTTGAGCAATTCGCGCCAGAAGCCACCGAAAGGAACTCCGATGCGGTAGGGCCCTCGAGGCACAGGAGTGAAATTGCAGACGACCAAAATTGTGTCTTCCGGACGCTTGCTCTTGCGCAGTAACGAGACCACGCTGGCCGCGGTGTCATTGCAATCGACCCACTCGAAGCCTGCAGGATCGTTGTCGAGCTCGTGCAAGGCAGGCTCAGTCCGATAAATGCGGTTCAACTGTTCCACCCAGTTCTGCACGCCTTTGTGCACACCAAATTGCAGCACGTGCCACTCCAGGCTCATGTCGTGTCCCCACTCGCGGACCTGCCCGAATTCGTCGCCCATGAACAGCAGCTTCTTGCCCGGTTGCGCGAACATGTAGCCGAAAAGCAGTCGCAGGTTGGCGAACTTTTGCCATTCGTCTCCTGGCATCTTGCCGGCTAGCGAGCCTTTTCCGTGCACGACCTCATCATGCGAGAGCGGCAGAACAAAATTTTCACTGAACCCATACAACATGCGGAAGGTGAGCAGGTTGTGATGAAACGGGCGGTGAATGGGATCGTGCGAAAAATAAGCCAGCGTGTCGTGCATCCAACCCATATCCCACTTCATGCCGAAGCCGAGGCCGCCGAGATACACAGGCCGAGAAACCATCGGCCAGGCCGTCGACTCTTCCGCGTAAGTCTGAATGTCCGGATGCTCTTTGTACGCTTCCAGATTAAGCTGGCGCAGAAATTCGATCGCATCCAGATTCTCTCTGCCTCCATACTTATTCGGAATCCACTCGCCTTCGCGCCGCGAGTAGTCGAGATAGAGCATTGACGCAACGGCATCCACGCGCAGCCCGTCAATGTGATATTTGTCCAACCAGAACATCGCACTCGACATGAGGAAACTGCGCACCTCATTGCGGCCATAGTTGTAGATATAGGTGTTCCAGTCGGGATGAAATCCGCTGCGCCAGTCGGCATGCTCGAACAAATGCGTGCCGTCGAAATATGCAAGCCCGTGCCCGTCAGACGGGAAGTGGGATGGCACCCAGTCGAGGATCACGCCAATGCCGTGCTGGTGCAGATAGTCCACGAAAAACATGAAATCCTGCGGCGTGCCATAGCGTGAGGTCGGCGCAAAGTAGCCGGTGGTTTGGTATCCCCAGGACGCGTAGAAGGGATGCTCCATGATCGGCAGCAGCTCAACATGAGTGAACTGCATCCGTGCAGCGTACTCGGCAAGACGCGGCGCAATCTCGCGATAGGTCAACGAGCGATTGCCCTCTTCTGGAACCCGCGCCCAAGAGCCAAGGTGCACTTCGTAAATCGAAATCGGTGAATGCAACGACTGCTGGTTGCCCCGCAATTTCATCCACTGGTCATCGGCCCATTGATAGTTCAAGTCCCAGACGACTGAAGCCGTTCGCGGAGGTTGCTCGTGATAAACGCCGAAGGGATCAGCCTTGTCCCCGACATGCCCGTGGTTGTGCGAGGCGATGTGAAACTTGTAAAGCGAACCCTTGCCGACGGCGGGAACGAACCCTTCCCAGATACCAGAGCTGCCTTTCGGCTCCAGACGGTGCGAGTTGCCGTTCCAGTCGTTGAAATTCCCAATCACCGAAACTTTTTGCGCGTTCGGCGCCCAGACGCTGAATACGGTTCCCGCGTCTCCGTCGAAAGTTGCCGAATGGGCCCCGAGGTGGTTGTAGGCGCGGTAATTTCGGCCTTCGTTGAACAGATAGAGGTCGTCCGACGAAAGCAGCGAAACGTCGTGACGTACGGCATCGGCGATACGGCTTTTAGTCTTCATCTAATTTCTTTAGGAACAGCCACACCAGCATCTGTTCCAGCGCCAGTTTGGATGCATCTCCATGCTAGACTGCATACAAATTCATTCTAATCAGGAAACCGGCTGCCGATGCCCGTTCTGCGAGTGGTTGTTCTTTGGCACCAGCATCAGCCTTTCTATAAAGACCTTGTCACCGGGGAATACCGCTTGCCCTGGGTGCGCCTGCATGCGCTTAAAGATTACTACGGGATGGTGAAACTGCTGGAAGAGTTTCCCGGCGTTCACCAGACTTTCAATCTCGTCCCCTCGCTAATCACGCAAATTCAGGATTACGCTGCGGGAACCGCTCACGATCCATTCTTGCGCGTTGCTGCCCGTCCTGCAAAGGACCTCACGTCCGATGAGCGGCGCTTTGCTCTGCAGTATCTCTTTCAAGCAAATGCCGAGCACCTGATTGGCCGCTATCCACGTTACGCCGAACTTTGGGATCGGTTCCAGGGCGGGGGTGCGTCGCCGGCGCGCGCCGAGAGATATTTTCAACCACAGGATTTCACCGATTTGCAGGTACTCTCGCAGATTGCCTGGTTCGATGAATTCTTCCTCCTGGAGCCTGAAATTGCCGAGCTGGTCCGCAAGGGCCGCGGCTATTCGCTGGACGATCAGAACTTTGTGATCGAGCGCCAGCGGGAGCTGATCGCCAACGTCTTGCCTGCTCACGCCGACGCTGCGAAGCAAGGAAGGATTGAGATATCCACCTCACCGTTTTATCATCCAATTCTGCCTCTAGTCTGCGACACCAACGCCGGCGCGGTTTCCACGCCTGGCCTGCCGCTGCCGCAAAACCGTTTTCGTCATTCCGAAGACGCGCGCGAGCAGTTGCAACGGGGATTGGACTTGCATGAAAAAGTTTTCGGCTTGCGTCCGCGTGGCGTTTGGCCTTCCGAGGGCAGCCTTTCGGAAGAGGTGCTGGCGATTGCGTCTGAGCTAGGCGTGCAATGGATGGCAACAGACGAAGGCGTCTTGTCGAGGACCCTCGGAATGTCGTTTATGCGGGATGCCCGCGGCCGCGTTCCCGATGCTGCAGCTGAAAAGCTGTACGCCATTCATCGATACGAGAATCAGCAGACCCGCATGCATCTGCTTTTCCGCGATCATGCCATTTCCGACTTGATTGGATTTGTGTATTCAGGCATGCCGCCGAATGACGCCGCTTCGCACCTCATTCAAAACATCAAGGAGTCAGCGCAACCTATTCTAACCAAAGGACAAGATGCCGTAATCGCAATCATTCTGGATGGCGAGAATGCCTGGGAATACTATCCGCAATCCGGACGCGAATTTCTCCGCCGCTTTTACGATGCGCTGCAGAAAGACCGCGCCATCGAAGCTGTGACTTTCTCTGAGGCGATTGAGCGGCATCGTAGTTTCAACACGCTGCATTCCTTGACTCCTGGATCGTGGATCCACGCCAATTTCAATGTGTGGATAGGCGCACCCGAAGACAACAAATCCTGGGACTATCTGTACCACGCGCGCAATTTCTATTCCCAGTCATCCCAGAGTTGTTCGGAGGAGCAGCGGAAGCTGGCGCTCGAAGAGTTATTTATTGCCGAGGGTAGCGACTGGAACTGGTGGTACGGCCCCGAGCATCACTCGTCGAACGACCGCGAATTCGACGAGTTGTATCGCAAGCATCTCTCAAATGTTTATCAGGCGCTCGGCGCTACTCCTCCCGATTATCTCGCCCAACCCATCGCCGGCGGCACTGCGCGCCCGTCATTTCTGCCGCAGACGCATTACATCCACCCACGTGTCAGCGGCGAAATGGTCCGCTATTTCGAGTGGATGGGCGCTGCCCACTACAGTGCTGACCGGCGCTCCGGAGCCATGCATGGCAAGGTCTTTCTGCTGGACTCGATCTATGCGGGCATCGATGAAAAGAATGTTTATGGGCGAATAGATTTTGCAGAGCCAATCTCCGAGGGCGAGTTTGAAATTGTGGTGAACCTTGAATCCTGGGCAGAAAATTCGAACCGGCCCCGGCGCGCGCTCAGACTGAACGTTGAAGTTGAGCAGGGAAGAATTTCGCATTGGAAAACTTCTGACAACGGCGATGTGCTGGCAACCGAAGGGTCGGGCATCGCCTTATTGAGGAATTTTGAATTCAAACTCCCGCTCTCGATTTTGTATGCGCTGCCGAGAGAGTCCTCGGCGGATTCTTCGGATCCTGCAACCACCAAGCTCCGGCTTCGATTCAGTATTTGGCAGAACCGCCTTCCGGTCGACGCGCTGCCGGTTGAAGGATGGATGGAACTGCAACTACTACCAGAGGAAGAATTGATCGCGCTCGCGCATTGACTGAACTGCCTCATTTATAATCACGAGTTTCATCGAGACATGGCAAAGGTTTATGCAGGTGTCGGATACCTGACCGGGCGGCGTCTCACCTTCAGCTCGGCCGCTCCCGCTCGCGTAGTAGTAGACGATGATTCCAAACCGATACCGGAGAAAGAAAGGCATTCCTCTATGAGCAATATTTCTGAAATTCGCGGACGTCAAGTGCTGGACTCGCGCGGCAATCCCACAGTCGAAGCAGAAGTTTGGCTGCAAGACGGTTCCAAAGGCCGCGCCATTGTGCCCAGCGGCGCTTCCACCGGAGAACGTGAGGCGATTGAACTGCGTGACGGTGACAAAGAAACCTATCTCGGCAAAAGCGTGCTTAAAGCAGTTGAGAACGTGAACGGTGAAATCGCCGGGGCTCTCGGCGGGTTTGATGCCGCAGATCAGCGCACGCTCGACCAGAAGATGATTGAGCTGGATGGTACCGAGAACAAAGCACGTCTGGGAGCCAATGCCATTCTGTCAGTCTCAATGGCAGCGGCACGTGCGGCGGCGAATTGTTATGACCTTCCGTTATATCGATATCTGGGCGGAGCAGGCGCGAACACCTTGCCTACACCAATGATGAACATCCTGAATGGTGGCGCTCATGCCGACAACAATGTCGACTTTCAGGAATTCATGGTCATGCCCGTCGGCGCGCCATCGTTTTCAGAAGCGCTGCGTTGGGGCGTTGAAGTTTTTCATACCCTCAAGGGAGTGCTAAAAAAGCGCGGGTACAACACGGCGGTCGGCGACGAAGGTGGATTCGCGCCCTCGGTCAAATCGAATGTCGAAGCCATTGAAGTAGTACTTGAAGCTATTCAGCAGGCCGGCTACAAGCCGGGAGAGGAAATCGCCATCGCCTTAGATCCCGCCGCAAGCGAGTTCTACCAGGATGGCAAATATGTTTTCAAGAAATCGGACAAGTCATCGAAAAGTTCTGAAGACATGGTCCGCTTCTGGGCGAAGTGGGCTAACGATTATCCCATTGTCTCTCTCGAGGACGGCTTGGCTGAAAACGATTGGGAAGGCTGGGCGTTGTTGACCAAGGAGGTGGGCGACAAGATTCAGCTTGTGGGCGATGATATTTTCGTCACCAACATCCAGATTTTTGGCGAAGGCATCGAGAAGGGAATTGCGAATTCAATTCTGATCAAGCTCAACCAGATCGGCACGGTCAGCGAGACCCTTGACGCAATTGATCTGGGCCGCCGCAACGGATACACGTCTGTCATCTCCCATCGCTCCGGCGAATCCGAGGACACGTTCATCGCCGACTTTGCTGTGGCCACGGGAGTCGGGCAAATCAAGACCGGGTCAGCCTCGCGCACAGACCGGGTTGCGAAGTACAACCAACTGCTGCGGATTGAGGAGGAGTTGGGAAGTGGGGCGAGGTTTTTAGGGCTGAACGCGTTGAATTATGGGGATAAGAACGGCTAAATAAATGTCCGTTTTCGCACGATATAATCCTGCATATGCCTGAGACCGAGATCATCTTTTCCGTTCAGCAGTCGCCGGAAGGCGGCTACGAGGCTCGTGCGTTGGGCTATTCGATTTTCACTCAGGCGGGTACGCTGGATGAGTTAGAAGCGAATGTGAACGCAGCTGTCATGTGTCATTTTGCTGACAAGAGGCCTTTGCCGGCAGTTCGTTTGGTAAAAGTACGGGCCAATGAGCGCATCTTCGGTTCAGCGAAGGGCGAATTTACCGTTCCAGAGGATTTCAACGATCCGTTGCCCAAGGAGATGGAAGATCTCTTCTGGGAATGAGAGCGCTCACCTCAGGGGCTAAAGCCCACAAGCGTAATGCACTTGTGCGGCACGGCTGAAGCCATGCCCTCCCGATTTGTATTGCAAAGAAAATTCTTTCATAACATCTGAGCTGCGGCGCATTGACAGCTAAAAGCTAGGAGCTAAAAGCTGCATTTATGACTCGACTCAAACCTCTCATCCTCATCATCCTCGACGGCTGGGGATATCGCGCCGAAACCAAAGCCAACGCAATCGCGCTTGCCCGCAAGCCCACTTACGACCGCTTGTTGCGCGAGTATCCCAACACGCTGATTCAGACCAGTGGCCCTTACGTCGGCTTGCCGGACGGCCAAATGGGCAACAGCGAAGTCGGGCACCTGAACATCGGCGCGGGACGAATCGTGCATATGGATTCGACGCGCATCGAGCTCATGATCCAGAATAGCGAATTCTTCAAGCATCCGGTGTTGCTCAATGCCATGAAGAACGCGCGCACGAGTAGCCGCCAGCTTCATCTGTTCGGACTGGTTTCCGATGGTGGCGTGCATTCGTATCAGACCCATCTTCACGCCCTGCTGAAAATGGCGAAGCAGAACGAAGTCGAACGCGTGTTCGTACATGCATTCATGGATGGCCGCGACACGCTTCCCACCAACGGCGCCGGATATCTGGAACAACTCCAGCAGGCGACGCGCGAGTACAACACCGGCAAAATCGCGACTGTGAGCGGACGCTATTACGCGATGGACCGCGATCGCCGCTGGGACCGCATCTCCAAGGCCTATAGCGCGATGGTCTTCGGGGAAGCTGAAGGCGGGAAGTACAGCGACCCAGTACAGGGAATCAAAGAGTCCTACAACAAAGGCGTCACTGATGAATTCGTCGTGCCGTTTATCTGCTCCGATTCCACGAACGCGGGCGAAGGCGCCCGCGCCACAACTACCATTCGCGACGAAGACTCCTGCATCTGTTTCAATTTTCGCGCCGACCGCGTTCGGCAGATTACCCGTGCGCTCACTCGCAACGGCGGATTGAATCCCGAAGGCGGACGTGACCTACAAGGCGCGGAGGACCTCGACGCGACCATTCCTCGTGACCGCGTCCCCAAGAATCTGCATTACGTTTGCATGACGCAATATGACAAGAAATTCACTTTGCCAATTGTCATTCCTCCTGAATCGTTAAACAACATTCTGGCGAACGTAATGGGACAAATGAACATGCGGAATCTCCGCGTTGCAGAAACGGAGAAATACGCCCATGTCACTTACTTCTTCAATGGAGGCGTCGAGCAGCCATTCCCCGGCGAGGAGCGCTCGCTGGTACAGTCTCCTAAAGTTGCGACTTATGATTTGAAGCCGGAGATGAGCGCCGCCGGGATTGCCGATACGGTGGTGAAAGCCGTCGAGGACGGAACATTCGACGTCATCATCGTAAACTTCGCGAACGCTGACATGGTTGGCCACTCCGGCAAAATCGAGCCGACGGTCAAAGCCGTAGAAACGGTCGACGCATGTTTAGGGCGTATCGAGTTGACTGTTCGTTCAAAGGGCGGAGCCATGCTGATCACCGCCGATCACGGCAATGCCGAAATGATGATCGATCCAGCCACCGGCGGCCCGCATACCGCGCACACCACCAATCCGGTGCCGTTCATCGTGGTAGCAGAGGATTCAAAACAATTCACGTTAAAGCCTGGCGGATCACTGCGTGACATCTCGCCGACAATTCTCGGCATGCTAGAAATTCCCGAGCCAAAGGATATGACGGGAACCGATCTAAGACTGAAAAAGTCATCATGAATGTAGCCCCGGACGCCCTTAGCCTGCCCTGAGCGGAGCTGAAGGGTCCGGGGTGGGCGGGCGAACGCCCGCCCATGAGCACCGCGGCATGAAGCTTCTCATCGCCACCTATCACCGCCTCGACCTCTGGATCGCACCGGAATGGTTTGCGGAACGATTCCAGAGCGACTTCCCAGAGCTCGAAGTTGTCCGCCTCACCAACTACGACAACGTCGAAAAGGAAATCGCCGATACCGAAATAGCCTTCACCTTCTCCCTTCGCCCAGAGCAGTTCCGCGCCGCCCGCACGCTTCGTTGGATCCATTCACCCGCCGCAGCCGTGCACCAGTTTTTGTTTCCCGAGTTGGTGAATAGCGACGTCATCCTCACTAACGCCCGCGATGTCCATGGGCCGGTGGTCGCCGAACACGTAATGGCTCTGATCTTTGCCCTTGCAAAACAGATTCCCCAAGCCGTGCGCTTTCAAACGCAACACACCTGGGGACAAGAGCTCATCTGGCGCGGACCTGCCCTGAGCGGAGCCGAATGGGGCCCTCGCCCGCGAGAACTAGCAGGCGCAACGCTAGGCCTGGTAGGGCTAGGCAGCATCGGCCGCCACGTCGCGAAACATGCCGCGACCCTGGGCATGCGGACCATCTGCGTGCGAGAGCATCCTGAAAAAGCCGTACCAAATTTTGTGGATGAGGTCCTTCCGTCTTCCCAACTCGACCAAATGCTGTCGCGCGCAGATTATGTCGTTCTCGCTGCTCCTCTAACTCCTGCAACCCAGCGCATGATCGGCCGCGAACAGCTTGCGCAGATGAAGCCTGATGCCTGCCTGATCAACGTCGGTCGCGGCCCGCTGGTGGACGAAGTTGCGCTTTGCGGAACGCTGAAGGAGGAAAAAATAGGGGGCGCCGCTCTGGACGTGTTCGAAAAGGAGCCATTGCCACCCGATTCGCCGCTGTGGGACCTCGATAATCTGCTGATCACGCCACACACCGCCGGCATGACGGACAAATTGTGGGAACGCCATTACACTCTGTTCTCTGAAAATTTGCGACGCTATTTCAGTGGCCAGCCTCTGCTCGCGCTGGTGGACAAAAAGAGCGGATACTGATGGTCCGTGTAGCGGCGGGCGTCCACGCCCCCCGTCGAGGCCCCATGCTAGACTCCAGCTATTAGCCAGCGCCTTATGCGCATTCTCACTCGCTACATTCTCGGCGAAGTCGTGTCGCATGCCCTCATCGGCACCGGCATTTTTACGTTCGTCATCTACACCCGCGAGCTCGGCCAAATTCTCGAACTGGTGGTCCGCAACAGTGCTCCGCTGCCAAGTGCAATCGAACTGTTCGTTCTGATTATTCCGGAAGCGCTCACCATCACGCTTCCCGCAGGAGTTCTAATCGGAGTCCTGATCGGACTGAGCCGCCTCGCCGCCGACAGTGAGATCACGGCCATGAAGGCCAGCGGAATTGGCGCCTGGCAGTTTCTGCGAATTCTCTCTATTTTCCTCTTCGCTGCCTGGTTGCTGGCTCTGGGTAATAGCGTCTATCTCGCTCCGCGCTCGCAGGAAGCCCTGTCCCGCCTGCAAGACAAGCTCAAAGGTTCGCAAGTCTCATTTGAAATCCAGCCCCGCGTGTTCTACGAAGGCTTTCCGGGGAAGGTGTTGTACGTCCACGATATAAAGAGCGCCCAGGGCGCAGCTATTTGGAAAGGCGTGTTCATTGCGGATATCAGCAACCCCTCAGCGCCCAGGGTTACACTCGCCGAAAGAGGGATACTGGTAAGCGAAGGCAAGAACATGCTGCATCTTCACTTGCTCAATGGATCGTCGCACGACAGCGATCCGGCAAATCCGGAGAAATACCAGATATCAACCTTCCAGGAAACCGACCTTCCGATTGCGCTGCCCGAAGCCGGCGCTGCCAAAGACCAGCCCCCGGCGGCGCTTTCGCACGTCCCAACAATGCAATTGCCGCAGCAAGCACGGCTAAAAAAAAATCCCGAAGTCGCACGCTGGTATTGGATCGAGTTTCACCGCCGCTTCGCCTTGCCTGCGGCATGCATTGTGCTCGCGCTCGTGGGCTTTCCGCTGGGACTCTCAGCCCACAAGGGAGGAAAGTCTGCAGGCTTCGTCCTCACCATCGTTCTAGTCTTTGCCTACTACTTCGTGTCGTTGCTGGGCATCTCGCTGGCGCGACAAGGGAAGGTGCCCGCAGGACTGGGGGTTTGGCTCGCCAATTTTGCTTGTCTAGGCTGCGGCGCATTTTTGATCTGGCGATCGGAGCGCCGTCCATTTGAAATCGCTGCGTTAAAAGGGGCATGGACGTCGTTGAAGGCGCGAATACAAGGAGGCACGATCCTATTGCCTTCCGCGCCGACCGAGAACGCGTTTGAGCGCGCTTCTACCAGAAAACGCGTATTCAGCGCGACTTTCCCCATGATCCTGGATGACTATGTGCTCCGAGATCTCGTCATCTACTTCGGCATGGTAGTCGGTTCTTTGCTTGTCTTGTCGCTCATCTTCACACTCTTCGAGTTGATAGGCGATATTCTTCGCAACCAGGTTTCACTCTGGATTGTGGGCGAATACTTGCTGAACGTTACACCCTACTTCCTATACAACATCGCGCAATACGGAGTCTTGCTCGCGGTACTGATCACTCTCGGGTTGATGCAGCGATCTAACGAAGTCACAGCGCTCAAGGCCACCGGAATCAGCATCTATCGCGTGATGATTCCTGTCCTGCTGGCAGGCGCCGCGGTTGCCGGTGGCCTATTCCTTTCTGATCAGTTCTATCTGCCGCATGCCAACAAACGTCAGGACGCATTGTTGAATAAGATCAAGGGCAAGCCTCCGCAGACCTACCTGAACCCATACCGGAAATGGATTTTCGGCCAGCACTCGACCATTTATTACTATCAACTGTTTGACTCGGAAAGGAATCAGTTCGGTGACCTGTCAGTCTTCCAGTTCAACCCGGCAACCTTCCAGCTCGTGAATCGTATTTACGCCGACCGGGCGCACTGGGAAGATAAGTTGAATCGCTGGGTGTGCGAACAAGGGTGGCAGCGCTCATTCCAAAACGCCACCATTCAGGACTATCACCCTTTCGACGTCTCGACGTTCAACGCAGTTTCGGAGCCACCGCCATACTTCAAGAAAGAAGTAAGGCAGTCGCTGGAGATGAATTACGAGCAGCTTCGCCGCTACATTCACGATCTTCAACAGAGCGGCTTCGAGGTCGTGCGGCTGAAGGTGCAGCTGCAAAAGAAACTCGCTTTCCCGGTGATCACTTTCGTCATGGGCGTTCTCGCAATTCCATTCGCGTTGTCAGCAGGCAAGCGCGGCGCAGTTGCCGGCGTGGCTACAGCAATTGGAATTGCCGTCGTTTATTCGGTCGTCTCAGGACTATTAGAAGATATGGGGAACGTCAGCCAACTGCCGCCGGTGCTGGCAGCATGGTCGCCGGATGTGATTTTCGCGCTTGTGGGTGGCTACTTAATTCTAAGAGTGCCAACCTGAGAACACACGTAATACCACAATGGCCCGGCAAACGCCTTCAATGAATCGGCTGTGGTATCTGTTGCTGGCTCTCGCGGGCTTTGAATCCAGTCCTCTTGAATCGTGCCGATTCCCAGTCCGCGCGGGAAGCATCAGCACGGTTGAATTATACGCAGGCGAGTAGAGGCCCTGAGGCGGATGACAGCATCAACCTTCTCATCCCATCTGTTTAGGTCAACATCTGATCAACGTCGGCTGAAGCGTCGGCGGGAACAGCCGCCTTTGCAGTAGTCAAGCTGGGGTTTGTCGTCTCGTATCGGTTACTAAAGTTAGCCAGAACATTGGCCTGCGGGATCTTCGCCGCCGATACCTCCGAGTGTCCTCAGGCAGTCAAGTTTAGAGGTATCGTGAGACCAAGGTGGTACTCCGCACGTTTGGGTACGGTATGAAGTCCATTCCTCGAATCACAAGGCTAGCGTATGCACAATGAAAATGCTCTCGTCTCACTGCGACGCAGTTCCAGAGTCCCGGCCACGGTGCCAATATTGGTTACCAGCTTAGACGGAGCACACTTTTCTGACGTCTGTGAAACTCTGGTCGTGAATGCGCATGGTTGCGCAATCCGATCGCGCGTGAAACTTGACGCCGGCGTCCAACTCCACTTCCATACCAAAGAGGGCCGAGTGACAACAGGCCAGGTCGTCTCGTGCCAGCCGATGGAGTCGGACAGCCAGAGCTGGAGACTGGGGGCGCAACTCGATCAACCGGGGAACTTCTGGGGGTTGCAGAACTTCCCCAAAGATTGGAGTGTTGCACTCACTTCGGCTCTGCCGAAAATCCCACAGTTAGCGATGCCTGCTCAGAGCTCGGTCCAGGTGTCCGGCGTGCCCAGCGAATGGTCAGAGGCTAGACCAAAATTATCGGAAGAGCATGTAAGAAAAGTGATTGTGGAATTGGTCCGCCCGCTCCATGCCGAGGTTGCGGCCATGAAGGAGAAGCTGGCGCGAGGTGAAGCAAATCGCAGCCGGTTTGATGTGTCGCTCTCAAGCATTCCTCCGGAGCTGGAACAGCAGCTAGAGCAACGGCTACGGCAGGATCTAGGTCCGAAGGTTATCGAGGAGGCGCGTCAGCAGTCCACCCGTATGCTGTCGGCGACGAAGGCAGCGATTGAAGAAATGGTGCTCGAAGTTCATCAGGAATTCCGGCGCAGATCGAAAGAAGAACTTGATGTCGTCGAACAGCGGGCAGGTCAGGTTTCAGCGCACATCGTCGAGAACGTTCGAGAACAATTGCGTGATGGAGTCGGAGATTTGCAGCGGAAACTGGTGGACGGGCGCAACCAGCTTAGGCGGATTAGTGACGAGCTTCTAGTGTCCCTCCAAACCAGCTTGAATGACGAACACAATAGGCGGCGGGGAGAATTGGAGCAACATCGGGTGGAGGTTGCAGCAGAATCGTTGCGCCTGCATGAGCAGATTGAGCAGTTGGACAGCCGCATAACGACGTTGGATGAGTCCGTACGGTCTTGGGAGGCAGGTCTGAACGAGCGCTTGGGTCAAATGGCCGGCGACGTGGTGAAAAATACAGGCAACGAAATCGAAGGCGTTGCCAACGGCATTTTGCAAGAATTGAAAACCCGCAGCGCCCAGGAACTTGGGAACCAGATGGATGAAGCGGTTGGAGACATGAGGATTGTTCAAAAAGGAATCGTCGCATCAGTTTCGGAATCGCTGAAAGCGCAGTCGGCAGATGCTCTGCAGGATTTCGAACATTCCTTGGACGAACTGGCTCATTCTTCCATTGAGCGCTGCCGGAACCGGATCGCCACTGGATTGAACGCCGTCGTAAAGAATCTCGGCGAGCAATTTCAGGTAGAGGCGAAATTCGGTGGTGATGACAGCGAACGTTGAGTTCGCGGCCCGCGCGGATGACCGACGCCCCAGAACATAGCGCTGTAAAATCTCTCTCCATCTTGATCGCGGGACAGCTTTAGAACTTCGCCCGAAGCTGTGACCATTTCCAGACCCGAGACAGCCGTGGCCAGGGTTCCGCCTCTCCGGAGCCGTGCGTTGCGGTACTGCAAGCGCCTGTGACTATGCGGCAACGAGGCCAGGTTGTGCAGGGCAAATCCCCGCCTTGGTAAGCATTTAATCGCAGAACTCGCCAAGATTTTCTTTGCGACCTTCGCGTCGCTTCTGGGAACTTTGCGGTAAATGCTTTGTTCGGCTAGTCTGCAACCTCTAAGCTTTAGCCGCTTTCTGCTGACCGCGGTACCACTCGACCGTGCGCCGCAAGCCCTCTTCGAAACTCACTTTAGGCTTGTATGCGAGATGGTTTTCGATACGGGACAAATCCGCCAACGAATGTTTGACGTCCCCAGCGCGCTCGGGTTCGTACTTCACGTCGCCAGTGTAGCCGATGATTTTTTTCAGCAACTGGAAAGTCTCGTTCAGATCAACTCGTGTGCCGGTTGCGACATTGAACACCTGGCCCGCAGCTTGCGATGCTGGAGCTTTTGCGGCCAGCAGGTTGGCCTCGACCGTGTTGTCAATATAAGTGAAATCGCGGCTCTGGCAGCCATCGCCAAGAATCGTTGGCTGTTCGCCATTGAGCATCTGAGTGATGAACTTGGCCAGCACGCCTGAATATGGAGAAGCTGGGTCCTGCCGGGGACCGAAGATGTTGAAGTAGCGCAGGCAGACCGTCTCCAGCCCGTAGCAGCGGTAGAACGAAGTCATGTAATACTCGCTCGCCAGCTTGGCCACTGCATAAGGCGAAATCGGATTCGGCGTCATGCCTTCGTGCTTTGGAAGAGTGGGAGTATCGCCATACGCTGAAGATGACGCGGCATAAACAACCCGCTTCACTTTCGCGTCGCGGGCGGCTATCAGCAGGTAAACGGTCGCATCAACATTCGCCCGGTTACTTCCCAACGGATCGAGCACCGACTTGGGTACTGAGGGAATCGCAGCTTCATGAAAAATGTAGTCCACGCCGCGGCAGGCATCCTGAACCGCGCTGAGATCGAGGAGGTCGGCTTCGCGAAAGTCGATTTGCCCCGAAATCTCA
>WNGK01004554.1_pt1 | contig 20000 bp, 24 predicted proteins | sample 5400601 | NCBI WGS metagenome assembly WNGK01 (sample SAMN13153376, study PRJNA577476) | soil metagenome | isolation source: 60 cm soil or saprolite under Garry oak tree replicate 1 | place: USA:California | collected 2016-06-15
GCATCGAGGTATGGCGCTGGCTCGAGGTGGAGACTGTTCCAGAACTGGCGGACGGTCTCCGAGGACTCCTTGAAGTCGACCGCCAATACAACCAGCCCTTGCGTACGGTGGGCTTGATACGCGGAGCTGATCATCGGCAACTCGTCCCGGCACGGCGTGCACCATGTGGCCCAGAAGTTGATCAGCACCGGACGGCCGCGGAGGCTGGCCAGCGTGACCGGATGCCCATCGATATCGGTCACCGTGAAGTCCGGCGCCACCACGCCCGCCCGCATCGCGCCTGCGGTGCGCGGGATCCCGGGCTTGTCCTGCGCGGTCGATGCCTGGAAGGTGTTCGCGAACGACGGCGTGATCGAGAAGTAGGGGAGGTAGCTGTTCAGGATGGTCAGTTGATTGGTAAAGATGAGCGCGCCCATGGCGATCATCACTACGGCGGCGATCGCGTTGACGAACCGGGTGACTCCCTGGGCTTTCCGAATCAACCGAGTGAGCTGGCCGACCAGCCCGGCGGCCACGAGCAGCGGCAAGCCCATGCCGGCGGAGTAGGCGGCCAGCAGGAGGGCGCCTTTCGGCGCCGCGGCCGAGCTGGCGGCCAGGATGAGGATGGCGGTCAGGATGGGGCCGATGCAGGGGGTCCAGCCGACGGCGAACGCGAGTCCCACCACGTATGAGGCCCACGGAGTCCGCGGCAGCCGGTGCGCGACCTCCACGCGAAACTGGCGGAGTAGCCAGGGCAGACCGCCCAGCAACACAACGCCCATCACCACTAACGCCACCCCGGCCACCCGGAGCAGCAGAGGCCGGTAGGCGATCAGGTCCGCGCCGATCAGCCCCGCCGCCGCGCCAAATGCGATGAAGATCGTCGCAAAGCCGGCAATGAAGAGAAGCGCGTTGCCCAGGACCCGAAGCTGCTGGCTGAGGGCGGTCTGGTCTGGCACGGCCACGGCACGACCGCCCATGTAGGTGATGTAGGCCGGGATCAGGGGAAGGAAGCAGGTCGAGGCGCAGGAGACCAGCCCTCCGGCGAAGGCGAGCGCGAGTGTGGCGATCATTCCCCTGCCCTCAGGAGGCTAGCAGCTTGGCCTGGATCAGCCGGCCCAGCTGGTCCTCGCTCACCTCTCCAGGCGTCCGGGCCACGATGATGCCGCGACCGTCGACCAGGACCTGCGAGGGTGGAGCATCCACCTCGTAGGTCGCCGCGGTTTTTCCGGCGTCGTCATAGAGGCTGGGGTAGGGGACATGGAACTCATCCGCGAAGGCTTTCGCGGCCGCGTGGTCATGGTAGAGGATGTCCACACCGATGAACTGGATCCCGCGGGTGGCGTAGTCCGTTGCCATCCGGTTGAGGAACGGCTGCTCGTGGCGGCAGGGACCGCACCAGGACGCCCAGAACAGGAGCACCGTCTTTCGGTTGCGGAACTCCACCGTGATGGGCGCCCCATCCAGCGTCTGACCCGAGAGCGCCGGGGCGGGGACGCCGATCTTGCCAGATGGGGGTGCCACGGCAACGTCCTGTTGCAACGAGCAGCCGGACAGCCGGCTGCTAGCTCCAGCAACAATGAAGGCGGTCGTCAGGCGCCTGTGAAAAACGCCGCGGGACACTCAGACCTTGAGTCGAGTCAGGATGTTGACGAAGCTCGCCCGATCAACCAGGATGCGACCGTCGGGGCAAGCTCGACCGCGATGTGATCCATCGGCCGTGGGGCAGGTCCGTAGAAATTGACCGAGTCGCGGAAGTAGCGGCTTCCATGACATGGGCATTTGAAGCCCGGCAGCGCCGGACTGGCTCGGGTCGCCGCCTGGCCGGTGAGCGGGTCCCGGATTCCCGCGATTCCGCTCGCGACCAGGTCGCTGGTCACGTCGGGAAATGAGCGTGGCGTACAACCCAGATGGGTGCAGATCAGATTGAACGCATAGAGTTCATCGGGGTCGCGGTTGATGACGACCCGCTGGTCGATGAAAACTGTTGTGGATCCAACCGCATAGTCCGCCGGTGCGCCGGCCTTGAAGGCCGACGGTTGTTCATAGGTCGCGTTCGGAAAGATGAACCGGATCGACTCAAAGAGGGCCACGAGCGATGCGACGACGAAGGCACCCCAGCCAAGCAGCGCGAGGAAGCTTCGCCGAGACATCTGGCGAGTGTCCTCGACGAATCGCCGAGCGCCGATCATGGTTGTACTCTGGGCAAACCAGTTCTCCGCGTCGAGGAGGGCAACTACTACCGTGCTATAGTAGCAGCCAACCGTATGCGCATCGGACGCTTCTGCGTCGACTGGAAAGTAGTTGCCGGACTCGCCGCCGTCGCGGTCGGCGTCTTCCTGGTCCAACCTCGGCTGTTCATCTCGGCCCTCCCCGTGCTTTTGGTGGCTGCCTGCCCGCTTTCAATGGTCCTCATGATGTGGGGGATGCGGAGCATGGGCCAGTCGGCTCCGCCTGCCGTAGAAGCGCCGCCGCTCGTGGTAGATGGGCAGCTGAATCCCCACGAGCAGATCGGGCGCCTGCGTAGCCAACTGACCGATTTGCAAACCGCGCAGCTTGCGATTACCGATCAGATCCGCTCCTTAGAGACCGCACTCGATGCTGCCAGGCCGAACGCGGTCGAGCTAGCGCCCCAGCGCCCATCCTGACCACGTCGGGAGGGCGCCGAGCGCGACGGCTGCTACGCCGAGCAGCCCCGCCGTTGCGATAAGGGCAAGCCACCAGATCGCGCCGGCCCTTTCGCGCTCCGGGAGAGGGTAGGTGTAGATGCCATGATCGGTGGCCGCGATGAGCCCGGAGCCGACCGGGAGGATTCGCCAGACCGCCCCTCGAGCGAGGCCGGCCGTTATTCGTGTCCATGACTGACCGCCGTCAATGCTGGTGGCCGTGCCGTCGAGCATCATTGCGGCATACACCTGGCCGCCCGGTACGGCCGTGATGCTATCGACGTGAACGACGCGCACACCGCCGTGGTTGGCCACGAGGCCGGAATCAGACTGCTGCCACGCGCCGTTGTTGAACACCTCGACGCCCTGGCCCATCGAACTCGCAAAGAGCCGGCCGTCGCTGCTTCGATCAAGACTGACCACGGCGCGCTGATTTGAACTCTGTTCCCAGGTCGATCCCGTCCAGCGATAGACACCGTGAACGTCGCTCGCAAATACAGTTCCATCGAAGAAGCTCATCGCCCACGCCGTTGGAGGCTCGTGGATTCCCGCGGATTGATTCGTCCAATGTCCGCCGGCGTCTGTGGATCGCCAAAACCCCAGGCGCGAGCTGGCCCAGATCATGTCTGGGTTCACCGGATCAACCGCAATGCCATGAACTTCGCGCGCCGGAAATGAGAGCCGCCGGTAGGGTCCGTCGGCGGTTGGGCTGGCGTAGAGTCCTGTCCCGGTGCCGACGTAGACGGCAGTCGGTCCATTCGACATGGTCAGCCCTAGCACCAGGTCGGGGGGGAAAGTGATCCGGTGCCAAGTACCGCCATGCACTGATCGCGCGTAGAGCCCCTCGCCACCAGCGACCAGGGTCTGTCCATCGGCGGTGCGTTCCATCCGGTCGAGGAAGATACCCGGCAGCGTTGCGCCGGTCCAGGCATTCCCCGCTCCGACCTGGGCCAGCAAGGACAGCGCTCGTGGGACCATCGCAAACGCGGCCACGGGGACCACGGCCACCGCGGCCGCAGCCAGGAAACGGCGAGGCACTGGGCGGCGTAGTCGAGGCACGAACGGCAACGCCCATCGGCGGTGATGCCAGGCGTGCCAGGTGGTTGGGACCGCAGCCCACACCGACATGAGCAAATGGGCGTTCGCCAGGCTCTGCCGCGCAGGGGCCGGAAATGATATGAGCAGGAGAACGCCGGTCAGGTAGACACCGGAGTACAGGACCAAAAGGCTCCAGGAGACCCAGCGATGCCAGAGAACGAGCTCCGGAACGCTCTCCACGCGTTGATGGAGACCGACCCGCGCCACTTTCGCGACAAAGAAGGCGATCGAGGCCACGCCGACATAGACATGGACCGTGTCGACGGCTGCAAGTTGGATCGGCGAGGGGAGATTCAAACGGGCCAGCAGATAGGCCAGCCCAGTGAGCCACGCCAGGCTCACCAGCAGGACGAGGCTTGCGCCAAGCACGCCCAGCGAGAACTGCGCGGCGAGGCCCGGGCGGCGTGCTGCTGAGTCGGTGGCTACCGCTCGGGCCATGCGGCCTTCCGCTGGCCCCGCCTGTAAAGGAGTGTGATCGAAATGCCCACCACGAGGCCGCTCCAGAAGAGCAGACCATGCTGAGCCCAGTGCACAAGGTCATTCTGATCAGCCAGTGGCTCGAGCGGAAACTGGGCAAGCAGCGCAAGGGCTACCCCTGCCAACAGCGCGATGAGCGCTTTCATCGGGTTCCTCCGTGAGTTACTATCTACCCCTAGTAGTCTAGGCGTGCAATTGCGCCGCGGTCCAAATTGAAGGAGCGGTTGGAATGCCATCCGATCGGTCGGCACTAGCCCGGGCGGCTGCTCTACTCGGACCTTTGGAAGGCCGGATCATGCGTGCGGTTTGGTCAGGTGCCGTGGAGAAGACGTTCGTCGTCCGCGACATCCAGCAGTTCATGCCCGAGCTGGCTTATACCACCGTCATGACGACGCTCGCCCGTCTGGCACAAAAAGGCTTGCTCACAGCCAAGTCGGTCCCAAAGCAGAAGGCACACCGATACCAGGCGGTTGGAAACCCCGCCGACTTTTTAGCGCGAGCGAGCCGCCAAGATGTCGACAAAATCGTGCGGCGCTACGGGGATGCCGCCCTCGCGGCTTTTGCCGAGGAATTGGACCGGCTTAGCAGCGAGCGCCGTCGACGGCTGGAGGAATTCGTGAAATGAGGCAAGCTCGCTGGCTCGCGGTTGGGCTGCTGGCGACACTTGCCTTCGCCTGTGGCGTCTGGGTCATGGGGTGTCCAGCTGGGGCGGCGTGTCTGACCGCGGGCGGCGCCATGGTCTCGGCATTCTCACTCGGCGTCACGGCATCCCTGGTCCTCATCGTCCTGGTATTGAGCTGGCCGCTTCGGGCAATGTGGCTGTACCGACAGAGCAGCATGGAGGTGAGGCGCCTACAGCGGATGCCGTTGCCGAGTGTTTTGGTCGCGGCCATCGCCAGGACCAGGACGCGCAATGTGGAGTGCATCGAGGGAAGCAGTCTGCAGGCCTTCTGTGCGGGTGTGCTCCACCCCACGGTTTTCGTGACGGCCGGGTTGATCGATCGACTGGATGGCTCGCAGCTCGATGCCGTGCTGCTCCATGAGCGGCATCACGCGGAACGTCGAGAGCCGCTCCGGCGCGCCTTCGCCAAAGCAGCGAGCGACGTTTTCTTCTTCATCCCGCTTTTGACCTGGTGGGCGTGATCGCGCCGCCATTGGCGAGCTGGGCCGCCGTACGGTTGCGCGGGCCCTCTGGCACGCGGCTTCTCGGGAACCTCGAGGGCTGCCGGCGTTCGGAGGCGCGATTGAGGCACGGGTGGCCCAAATCCTGGGCGACCGCGTGGACTCCCAACCGCCAGCGCCCTCGCTCTGGCTCACGTCGGCAGCGGGCTCAATTCTCGTCATGAGCACCGCCGTATGCCTCGCCCACGTGTTGCTCGCCATCTCCTGATGCCCACCTGCCGAGTCTTCCTCGGCTGGCGTCAGGCTCGGTCGATTCCGCTTCTCTTGGGCTCTGCCCTCCTCCTTGCCGCCTGTGGCGCTGGCACGAGTGCTGGCACCGCTGCTCCCAGCGCTACGACGGCGGCGCTGCAGGCCCAAATCGTCGCCTCTGAGGTTTTGGTTGGAAGCCAGCGCTTCCCGGTTGGGATCCTTGACCAGAACACCCCGGTCAATGATGCGACCGTGCACGTGCGCGCCTTTCTCGTCAACGGCGCGGTCGCGCAACTGAAGAGCGAGTCAGACGCTCCGTTTCGCGGGGCTCAGCTCGAAGGCAAGGGCTTGTATGTCGCGCAGCTCAAGTTCGAGGCCGCGGGGACCTGGGGCGCGGAGATAACTGCGCAACGACCCGATGGCGGGCACGCCGTCATCAGACTGCCGTTCACGGTCGTCGCGAACGCGACGGTCCCGGCGCCTGGACAACCGGCGCCGCCAAGCCATAACCCGACCGCGAAGGACGTCTCCGACATCGGCACCATCGACAGCGGGCAGCCCCCCGACGATATGCACCAGCTATCGGTAGCCGACGCGATCGCCCAGCACCGTCCGACGCTGGTCGCCTTCGCCACCCCGGCCTTCTGCACCAGTGCGACCTGCGGGCCGCTGATCCACGCTCTGCAATCCTTGGAGCCCAACTACCGAACTCGGCTCACGTTCATTCACATTGAGATCTGGCGCGACTTCAAGCCCGATCCGTCGAAGCGGCAAATCCGGCCGGAAGTCCTGGAGTGGCGGCTCCAGACCGATCCTTGGGTATTCCTGATCGACGCGAAGGGGCTGATTCGGACCCGATTCGAAGGCGTGGCCGACGCGGATGAGCTGCGCGCCGCCATCGATCAATTGCTGGCGTCGCCGTAGGGGAACCGATAACTACTATAAACTGGTAGTTGGAGACCTGAGTTGACCTGCCGAGTATCAGCTCGCCTCACGAACAATGGATGAAGGACTTCGCCGTCTCGTCATCGTTGTGGCCGTCCTGACGGCTGCTGTCCTCGCATTGATCCTTATCTCGAGCCTTTTCATGGTCCTGATGATGGGTTGGATGATGAGCGGAGGCTTGATGAGCGGGATGATGGGCCGCGTGGGCGGCGGCGGGACTATCGGCGTGATCGGGTTGCTGGTCATGGCCGTCATTGTTCTGCTCTTCCTCGGTGGCCTAGCCGTCCTCATCGTGTGGATTCTGCGACAACCTGGCCGGCACTGAGTCGGCCCCTGCTGATGAGCAACTCGTTCGCGGTCGTTTTCGATGACAAGGCACGCCGGTGGTTGAACGAGCATCCCAGCCAGGATGCGCTCGTCATTGCGTACGAAGATAGCCGGTGTTGCGGCGGCGGACACATTCGTGAGGTCTGGCTCCGTCGTAGCCAGCTAAGAGACGAGAGCTCTTTGGTGGGCATAGGCGACATCACTGGGCGTCGGATCCTCCTGGACCGGCGCATCAGCCATCGAATGCCTCAGAAGATTCCCGTCCCCGTTGGGGGCATCGGGCCATTGCGCGGATTACACCTCGACTTCTCGGCTGAGGAGTGGGCTCGACTCTTGTACGACAACGCCGCGCCGTCCTCAAGACCCTGAGAACACGAAGGGTCGCGGCCAAACTGAGCGTCAATCAACTGGCGTGATGCCGTTTCCGTATACCCCCCTAGGGTATGATAGAAGCATGAAACCGAGCTATGTCAAGGACAGGGACGCGCTCCTCACCCGCCTGAGCCGGATCGAGGGTCAGGTCCGAGGGGTCTCGCGGATGGTCGACGAGGAAGCTTATTGCATCGATGTGCTGACCCAGATCAATGCCATCAAGGCGGCGATTGACCAGGTCGGGTTGCTGCTGCTCGAAGACCACATCAAGGGCTGCGTGACCAGCGCGGTGCGCCAGGGCGATCAGTCCAAGGTGGACGAGCTGGTCAAGGCCGTCGAGCGGTTTGCCAAGGCCTAGCCAGGCGCGCCACAGGGCGTCATGCAAGTTCTGAGCCCGATCGGCGACAGCCTCCGGATGGCGTTCTTCATGTTTTGGGACACGCTGTGGCCGCTCATCTTCGGGTTCGGCCTGTCAGGCGCTATTCAGGCATTCGTCTCCCGGTCGGATATGCGGCGCGTGATGGGCGATCATGGGCCGAAGACGCTCGGCATCGCCTCGGTTTTGGGCGCCGCCTCGTCGTCGTGCTCCTATGCCGCTAGCGCGATGGCCAAATCGCTCTTTGAGAAGGGGGCCGACTTTACAACGGCGATGGTCTTCATGCTGGCGTCCACCAACCTGGTCATCGAGCTGGGGCTCGTGCTCTGGGTCCTGATCGGATGGCAGTTCGCGGTCAGCGAGTATGTCGGCGGCATCATCATGATTGGGCTCCTCGCCCTGGTAGCTCGGTTCTTCTTTCGGCCCGCGCTGGTGAAGCGAGCCCGCCAGCATCTGGCCGAGCAGTCCCGACCTAGCGCCCCGGAAGAGCATCCTGGCGGCCCAGGCGGGGAGCAAGCGGTGCCACTCGCCCGGCGCCTCCGTTCAACAGCCGGCTGGGCTAACGCCGCTACCTATACGATGGCCGACCTGGTGATGCTCCGAAAGGAGATGATCGTCGGCTACCTGGTCGCCGGTTTTTTGGCCGTCCTGATTCCGAACAGCCTCTGGAACACCATCTTCTTCCATGGGCACGGCTTCGCCACGTCCGTGGAGAACGTGATCGTTGGGCCGTTGATCGCCATCCTGAGCTTCGTCTGTTCGATCGGAAACGTCCCACTGGCAGCCGCCCTCTGGAAAGGCGGCATCAGCTTTGGCGGGGCGGTCAGCTTCATCTTCGCCGACCTCATCACGTTTCCGCTGCTCTTGATCTATCGGCGGTTCTACGGGTGGGCGTTGACGCTGCGGATCCTGGCGGCCTTCTGGCTGGTGATGGCGGCGGCCGGCCTCGCGACCGAATACCTCTTCGCCGGAGCCGGCCTTGTTCCAGTCGGCCGTCCCGCGCAGGTTGTCCAGCCATCCTTCCAGTGGAACTACACCACCTATCTCAACCTCGTCTTCCTGGGTGTGTTCGCCGGGCTCTTCTGGCTGTACCGAAATCGTGAGCGGCTGGGCGGCGGGGCTGGGTATGCCCTCGACCCGGTGTGCGGGATGCAGGTCGAGAGGCAACTGGCACCGGCGAGCGCGCGGAGTGGTGATCAGACCTACGTCTTTTGCTCGGACCGCTGTCGGGACCGGTTCGTCGCCGATCCCGGTCGCTTCCGGGCGGGTGACACACGTCGGATCAACGAGGACGAGACGAGGAGGCCAAACATTATCCAGCAAGTCGATCCGGTCTGCGGGATGATGGTTGAACCCGAATCGGCGGCCGCCAAGCGGGAGTATGCGGGCAAGACTTATTACTTCTGCAACCCTGGATGCGCCAAGGCGTTCGATCGTAAACCCGAGGCTTTCGTCGACGCGACCCGATCGGCGTGAGCGTCCCGACCGTCGGGTGACCCGCTGTTTATGGAACAGAAGCGGGCTCTGCGACGAGGCGGCAAGAGGTTCAGAGGCTCGAAAGCGAATTGCGGCCGACGGTTTCCGGACCGTGAACACCCGGTTCCTTGGGGTGGATCTTTGAAAATTGGTGGTACTTTTGGTCGTACCGCTCCCGACCTGAGTAGCTCGCTCTGGCCTTTTTGTATTCAGAATCTGGAGCCGACGGCCGGATTCGAACCGGCGACCCGCTATTTACAAATCAGGATTTACGGCGTCCGCTAGGTGCCGTCACGTGTCAGGAAGTACCATTTCGTATTCGGCGCCGGAAATTTCGTGCCGATAAGTATCAATAAATGCGGACAAGTGGTCACGCGTCTGGTGGTATTTTGGTGGTACGACCTCTCGCCTCGGTGCCCGGCTAGCAGAGCCGCGCCACTTGACCCTTGTAACCTATCGGACACCCCTAACGGGCAGTATGGCGACGGCCCCAACGATGGCGCAGATCCCGGCGAAAGCGTAAAGCACGCTGTAGTTGCCGCCGCCGATCGCCAGGATGGCCGGCGCGCCCGCTGGTGCGAGGGAGAAGGGTAGAGCGCCGGCGATGTTGAACACGCCGAGATCTTTGCCGACGTTGTCTTTGTTCGGTAGCACGTCGGCGACCAGCGCGAGGTCGACGGCCGTATAGATGCCGAAGCCGAGTCCGCTGATGGCCATGCCTACGAGGAATCCGTTGAAGTTGCTGGCGATCGCGACCGCGAACATCGCCAGGCCGTACACGATCGACGCGATGAAAACGAAGATCTTCCTGCGGCCCGTCCAGTCAGAGAGCTTGCCAGCGCTGAGCGACGCGGCGACGATTAGAACGGACTGGGCGAGTGTGCCGAGGAATATCTGTTGTGGCACCTCGGCGGCGGCGGTGCCGATTTTGCTCAGCAGGAAGTAGGCCTCGTAGGTGGTCAGAAGAGCGTAGGCCAGAAGGAACATGAAGCGACTGGCGAAGGCCCAGGCGAAGTCTGGACTTGTCCGCGGTTTGACGTAGAACGTGCTGGCGAATTCCCGTAGCGACCAGGTCGGCCTGGCCGTCCTGGCCAGTCGACGGTCTTTCAGCGCGACCACGAAGACCAGGATGAACAACCCGCCAGTCGCCCAAGGGACCAGGAACGTCGCGACCGGGTGGCCGGTGAAAAGTTTGACGAGAAGGGTGCCGCCTACCGCGGCGATCGGCAGACACACACCCAGGACGCCGGACACCAGACCGCGTTGCGCGCGCGGACCTGGTCTGGCAGCACCGCCTCCAGAGCGGCGAGCAGTGCGTTGAAAAACCGCTGGGCAGTGCACCACCCGACGAGGACCACCGAGATGTTGGGTGCCAGCGCCACAATTAGGATGCCGAGGGTACCGCCCACCAGGCCGATGACCATCCACGGCCGTCGCATGCCGAGCCGCGACCAGGTGCGGTCACTCATCCTCCCGAAGAACGGATTACCGAACATGGCCACCAGGGCGCCGATCCCGGCGACAAGCTGCTTGGTGCCTGTTTGATCCCGACCAGCGAGTTGACCCTTAGCGGCAAGGTGACCAGCAACGGCGTGAGGAAGACCAGGTTGGTGCTCATGAATGCCAACGTGTAGAGCGACATGAACCCCCATCCGACCCTGTGCGCCACGGTCGACTCCGGCGCCAGCACGGCCTCGGCTGTGATTTCCTATTTCAACCCTTCACCGATTCGACGATGCCACCCAGGTTGCCACCTGGGCGCGCGAGTTGAACCCGAGCTTGTTCAGGATGTTGCCGACGTGAGTGGCGGCTGTACGATCGGAAATGAACAGGCGGGCTGCGATCTGCTTGTTGCTCAGTCCGTCGGCGACTAACCGCGCGACCTCGAGCTCGCGCTTCCCGAGCAGCGCGCTCTCCGCGCCATCAGAAGCGGGGGCCTCGGCTTGATCGGATTCGCGCAGCGCGAGGCGCACCGCGGCATCACGCCCCAAGTGACTCCCCGCCTGAAATTCCGCCTCGAACTTCGACGACCCCAGCGCTCCCATCGCCGACGCTTTGGCCTCGGCCAGCACTGGAACAAGCGGTCCCATAATGTCCGCGCCGGTCTGCCTGCCCGCGGCTTCTGCTGCCCCGAGCAGCCGTGCCGCTGTTCGAGCCTGGCCGGTGTTTGCGGCATACCAGCCTGCGGCCGCAAGTCCGTAAGACTGCGCCAGCCGGTTATCGATGGTCCGAGCGACCTGCAGCGCTTCGCTGAACCGTGAGTTGGCGCTATGAAAATCGCCGGTCATCATTCCCACCATACCGAGGTTGCCAAGCATCGCTTCCAGTTGGTACAGGTCACCGGCTTCTCGGCTGAGGCGCACGCCCTCATAAGACGCAGATCTGGCAGTCTCGAGGTCGCCCTCGAAGATCGCCTGAATGGCCCGAGACAGTGCCAACTCGATCGTCGCGGGAAAGTCATCGAGATCCGGGGTGATCGCCTCGGCCTCGTCGAGATAGCGTCTCGCCGCTTCATGCTCGCCAGCAACGTTTTCGACGGTCGCGGCTATCGACAGTGACTCGGACAACAGCGCCGGCTGCCCCGTCTCTCGAGCGGTCGCTATGGCTCGCGCGATCCATGGTCTGGCGGCGGCGGGATCACCCTGGAGCACGCTCAACCAACCGCGGAGGTAATACGCCCTTACCAGCGTATGTGGCGAGGCCTCGCCGGACGCGAGCAGTGGGTCGAGCCAGCGCAGGCCCTCCGTGGTGCCATGGGTAATCCAGTAGTACTTCATCGAGGCGGCGATGTCGAGCCCGCGGATAAAGTCGCGGCGCTCCAGGCATTGCTGAAGGACCGCCCGGATGTTGTCGATTTCCAGCTCGGCCCATGCGAGCCACTCGACCAGTCGGTAGCGAGCCTGGTCGGCAGATCGCAGACACGTCGTCCGGTAGTGCTCGAGGCAACGCTCTCCGAGAAGTTCCTCCTCACGTGCATCCCGCAACTTGAGGCTGGCGTATTCGCGCAGGGTCTCGTGCAGTCGATAACAGGCAAGACCCCTGACGTCCTCTTTGGTTACCAGCGATTTGTCGACCAGCGCTGACAGGACGTCCAACACCCCAGTGGCAGGCACCTCATTGGAGGTGCAAACCGACTCGACATCCTCCAGGGTGAATCGACCGGCGAATACGCATAAGCGCCTGAACAGCATTTGTTCGGCCGCCGTTAACAGGTCGTAACTCCAGTCGATGGTCGTTCGAAGCGTTTGATGACGCGGGAGTGCCGCGCGGCCGCCGCCGGTGAGCAGCGCAAATCGGTCAGTCAAGCGATCGAGGATCTGCTCCACACTGAGGACTCGGGTTCTGACGGCCGCGAGCTCAAGCGCCAGCGGCAATCCGTCGAGCCGGCGGCACAGCGCGACGACCACTGCCTGGTTCGAGCCCGTGAGCTCCCACATGCCCGATGCCGCTGCCGCCCGCTCACTAAACAGCGTGACGGCTTCGTTCTGTCGCAGGCGATCGAGCGGTTCCGTTCCGTCTTCCGGAGGCACCTGGAGGGGCGGAATGGGAATGACCTGCTCGCCTGGCACCTGGAGCGGCTCTCGGCTCGTGCTGATCACCGTTAGCTTGGGCGCCGCGCGAAGGAGTTCTGCCACCAGCTCAGCCACTGCTCCGATCAGGTGCTCACAGTTGTCGAGGAGGAGTAATAGCTGTCTGTTCCGCAAGTCGGAGACCAGGATCTGCGACGGCTTCATTGCTGTCTGGTCTCTTAGGTCCAGGGCTGCGAGCACGGCGTTGGCCACGAAGGACCTATCGCGAACCTCGGCGAACTCGACCAGCCAGGCGCCGTCCGCGAATCCACGTCCCAGGTCGGCCGCAATCCGCAGTGCGAGTCTGGTCTTCCCGACACCTCCTGGCCCCACGAGGCTGACCAGCCGGGCCGTGGTGAGCTTCTTTCTGATCTCGCCAAGCTCCCGGCGGCGGCCGATGAAGCTCGTCGCCTCCGCGGGCAGATTGCCCAACCGGTGCTTAGGTCTGGCCATGGTGACTACGCATCGACTCAGTAATCCTGACGATTCGCGCGGCAGGCTGCGGCCTCAGCCTGACAAGTATGACGAAGGAGCGAGCGGCCCAGCGAGTTGAGGTGACATTCGTCGGCCCGCCTCCGGCGCGACAAATCGCGCAGGCGATCGGGGTCACCGAGGTGAAGGTCGACGGCCACCGGGTGTGCTGCGTGGTCTGTGGCAGCTTTCAGCCGTTTCTCGAAGCCATGCACGGTTACGAGGTCACAAGCCTGTCTTCCACCCCGGCACTTTCCATAGGAGATGAGTGATGAACGAGCTAAACAGTCAAGCCGAGACTGCGCGCAACGAATCAACGCCAATCGCCTCACTCCGGGCACAGCTGACGGAGCTGATCGAGTTCGTCTCCGCCTGCGAGGCTGCGGCCCGGACAGAAGACCGCATCGACGCCGTGATTCGGTACGGGAATACCGGGCCCTCGAAATGAAGGCGATCACATTGGGGAGGTGGTTGATTGCCGCTGGTTGACGCACTCGCCGTGAACATCAAGTCGGTGGTCGTCGCCTCGATGACCTTAAGAACAAGGAGCTTCCGATGAGTCCACTCAGAAAAACCGCCTTTGCCGCCGGCGCGCTCTACCTGCTCAGCTTCGTCTCGATCCCGACCCTCTTCCTCTACAATCCGCTGCGCGCTTCGAACTACATCCTCGGGCATGGCTCGAATACCGGCATCATCGTCGGCGCCATCCTGGAGATGATCGTGGCCCTCGCCGGTATCGGCACCGCCGTCGCGCTGTTCCCGGTGGTCAAGCGGCAGAATGAGGGAGTCGCGCTCGGCTTCGTCGGCACGCGAACCCTGGAAGGCGGCGCCCTCCTCGCCGGCGCGGCGTGCGTCCTGTCGCTCGTCACCTTGCAGCAGGCCGGAGCCGGAACGAATGGGTTGGTCATGGGCCATACGTTGATCAGCATGTATGACCGGATCTTCCTGCTCGGCGGGAGCTTCATGCCGGCCGTCAATGCGCTGTTGATCGGCTCGCTGCTGTACCAGTCGCGCCTGGTGCCACGGTGGCTTCCGCTGCTCGGATTCGTCGGAGCGACCCTGCTGGTCGCTGGCGACGGCGCGATCATCTTCGGTCTGATCGGGCAGCATGCCGCCACGACACCGCTGTTCGCAATCCCGATCGCGCTCTGGGAGTTTTCACTGGGCGTTTATTTGGTCGTCAAAGGCTTTAGGCCCTCTGCCATCACCGCCCTTTACAGCCGACCTGTCGCAGTCGACAGCCGTCCCCTGGCCGCTGTCGCGGCTGGCAGGTAGAGGTTTCGGCCTCCACCTGGCGCAGCTTGGAGCCCGGCGTTGGCCGGGCTCCAACACGACCCAATTGCAGACGGCCTAGGCGAGCGACGTCCGCGTGAACACTCGGGCGACCAACAGCGATGCGACGGGGAAGACGGCGCCGTACCCGATGATCCCAATGTTTCGAACCTGCATATTGCCGACCACGACCCCGGCCAGCCCAGCAAGGCAAAGCGTCCCCGCTAGTAGCATGACGGCCCTGACCCAGCTCCCGAGCCGGTGGCCTCCGAAGATAGGGGCTGCGGCGAGGAGCGCGAGGCCGAAGCAGAAGTCCCAGGCCAATATGTCAAGCGCATAGAAGACCGAGGGCCACTGCCAGCTGAGGAGATTGGTAAAACCGGGAATCGCGGCCGGACTGACCTGGCGCCCGACGGTCAACAAAACGAAATGGACGCTAATCGTGATGCCCGCCATCAGACAAACGAATCCGAACGCGGTCAGACTGAACACTCTGTATGCGCGCTTGGCATACGCATGAATGACGGCAAACAGCAGGACGACGATAGGTGCCTGCACCACGATCATTAGTTCCATGATCGCCAGGTAAGGGTCCTTGATCGGATCCGTCAGATTTCCCGCCGTCACGAACCCGGCGAGCATGGTGACGACGTACGCGACGCCCATGCCGAAAAGGGTCCACCCACCGACGATTCCCAGCCGCCGGGCGCTCGGAGTCCAGTCAAGGGTCCGCTCGGGAGTGGCTGTCTGCTTCCCGTCTTTCGTCCCTCGGGTTGGCTGAGTTGGCGATAAAGCCTGCCCCGCCGACGGTGGTATCGCTGTAGCCTGCGGTGCGGTTGGTGGCGTTGCAATGGCCATGACGGAACCTTCCTATCTCTCTGGTCATGATCCGGAGTCCCGACCCTCGAAGGAAGGTGAGAGAGAACGCCGATTGGGCCTGAGAGGTTCAAGGTTCAGTGTGCAAGTTAATGTGGCCTCGCGGAAGGGCCAAAGGGCCCTGCCCAGCGAGGACCCTCATGTGGGCTATCTCGTTGAACACGCCTGCTGTTTCAGCCGCTGAGCGTCACACTCACACCACAAGGATCCATCCAACGATCGCGCGCTGAGATAGGACCAAGTCCATTTATCGAGGGGACGCGTTTCGCCACTAAACGGCACGATGCGCCGGGGCCTAATGGCACTGCTGCACACGCCGCCTGCAGACCATGCTTAGAAATAGCTGACGAGTCGAACGGCTCCTGGAAGGCGTGTAGCGTCAAAGCTGTTAAGGAGCGGATGACTGATCATGTTGACGATTGGTATCGGATTCGCGGTTGTTGTCCTGGCGGCGGCGTTCGTTGGTCTGTATCGACCGTGGCAGCTCAGGTGGGGGGCCACAGCTGATGAGCTCGCCCGGAGCATGCCCGGTGATGACCTCGTGCATCGACCGAAGTTCAACGCGACAAGGGCGATAACGGTCAGCGCGAGACCAGAGGAGGTCTGGCCTTGGCTCGTGCAAATCGGTTTCGGACGTGCCGGCTGGTACAGCTACGACCTCCTCGACAACCTCGGCCGTCGCAGCGTGGAACAGATCGTGCCCGAGCTCCAGCACAGCGAGCCTGGCGATCTCGTCCCGATTGGGCCGGGAAAGAGCTCCGGGATGTGGGTGAAGGAGGTCGAGCCCAACCGTTGGATGCTGTGGTGGAACAACCAGAAGGAGCAGACGACTTGGGCGTGGGGTCACTTTCCGCTACCCAACGCCGCCACGCGTTTGGTCACCCGCGTCCGCGCCCCCTACACCTTGCGTCAGCCCCTTCGCTTCTCTGGCTTCCTTTGCTCGAGGTCGCCGATTTTCCCATGATGCGGAAGTGCCTGCTCGGTATCAAACGTCGGGCTGAGGCGAGGGCGGCATACATCACTTTGGAGGCACAGTAATGGCACAAGCCAGCGTGCTGGGGACGAAACGATCAGTTCAATCAACGGCCTGGACTGGCCTGCGACAGGCCATGCGAGGCGCATGCTGGGGCCTAGGGCTCCTCTGAAACGTTCCGTATCGGGCCGGCGGCTTCAAGGCAAAGCCGGTCTAGCCGGAAGCCGGAGTGGTCTTAGGGCCCGAGTTTCTCCGTCGTGTCTTCGAGGCGAGCCGCGATCTCGGAGGTGTCAAATTTCTCCCCGGCATTCGCTTGCAGGCGGAGTTTGATTTGTTACTCCACGCCGGCGGGCGCATCATCGACGATCGTGAAGCCTGCGTCGATGCGGCAGCCTCCTTGACCCAGCTCGATGGTGGCGCTGACCGGGCAATAGCGGGTCGTCGCGAGATCGATTGCTTTCTTCACGAGCGCCTCGTTGAAGGATCCATCGCCGCCGATGACGAACTGCATATGGATCTCGGTGAACGCCTTCGGCCAGTCGGGTTGCTGCTTCCCCTCGACGCGGACGAACAGCGATCGTAACGGCTGACGCATTTTCTCGAGCAGGGCGACGGCACTGATGGCCGAGCAGGTGGCGCCCCAGCAGCAGCTCGCTCGGCTTCATGCCTTGGTCGCGGCCTGCCAGCGGAGGCTCGTCGACGGTCGCGACCTGTCCTCGCGGGCCGGTAATGTCGAACTGGTAGGGCGTGCCGGACCAGCGCGCCGTGACGGTGGCGAGATTTCCGGGCTGCGTGACGGGCCTCACGGCAAGCACAACGGTGTCGTAGGCGGTGGCCGTGCCCTCGATCGTCCGCACATGGCGTTTCACCGTCTCGGTCCGCGCGATGGTCAGCCCCGGCAGTTCGGCCGCGATCCTGGCGGGTGTGTAGAGCACGCTCGGTTCCTGCGGGCCACCATGGCCGCCGGCGAGATTCTCGAGGTCGTGCCCGACGATCAGGAGCCGGCCCCCAGGGTAAAGCGCCGCCACGGCCTGCTCGAGGACACGGCGTCGAGCCTCCGGTGGCAGGTGCAAATAGAGGATGACGACGAGATCAAAGGCGGCGGTCGCCGGTCTGTACTCGGTCAGGTCCGCCTGCACCCATTCGACCTCGACGCCCGCCCGTTGCGCGATGGCGGCGCCACGTTCGATAGCGACGCGCGAGAAGTCCACCGCGGTGACCTTCCATCCCTGTTCTGCGAGCCAGACGGCATTGCGGCCCTCGCCGGCACCCAGGTCGAGGGCCCGGCCTGTGTTCAGCCCACTGATCTCTTCGACGAGGAGCTGGTTAGGTCGTTCCGTCCAGAGGAGAGTCGCGCCTCGATAGCGCGCATCCCAGTCGTGCGCTTCCACCTGGATCATTATTGCCCCGCTAAAGGTCCCCCGCGACGGCCGGCGGTCCCGATCCGCGCAGGCCCTTCGGCCGAGTCAATACGGTACGGGGTGGGGTATTTCCATCCTGCCAGACGGGGCCGAGCGGACGGATTGGCTTCGTCGTCAAGGAGCTGACCGACCTCTCCGCGGAGTACCCGGCTACAAATCCGCGCTGCGCTGTAAGCAAAGTGGTAATCAAGCTGCAGCGATTCGAATTCGAGAATGGCTAGCCGACGGCGGGACTCGAACCGGCGACCGGGTGTTTACAAATCAGGATTTACGGCGTCCGCAGCGTATCAATAAGTGCTGACGAGTGCCGTTTCGTATTCGGCGGCCAAAAATTTCGTGCCGACAAGTACCGATAAGTATCGCTTGGTGGCGAACCGTCTGGTGGTATTTTGGTGGTACGGCTTCCACCTTAAACTGGCGCCGTCGAGGCTTGTCCACTTGTTCATCGGCGCCTCCTTAGCTCCGATCGCCCGACGACTTGATGGCGTCGTGGGGTCAGGGCTGCGTGGATGGCTAGGACTCGTCGACCGTGGGCGCCGCCGCATACTCGTGGTCGCTGACGTGGACGCCCCAGGTCGCGCTGTTGCCTTTGTCGTCGACTTCGACCATCGAAAGGTGCGTCATGAACCGATTCGGAGCGGCGCCGTGCCAATGATCCTCGCCAGGTTCGAAGAACACCCGGTCGCCCGGGCGGATGACCTCAATTGGCGCACCACGCCGCTGGACGAGCCCGAGTCCCTCGGTGACGTAGATGGTCTGTCCGTTCGGATGTGTGTGCCACGCTGTGCGCGCTGCGGGGGTGAAATGGACGCTGCTTGCATTCAGTCGCGAGACACCTGAGGGCGAGGCGACGGCGTCGATGTAGGCGGCTCCGGTGAACCATTCACGCGAACCCTCGATCGTCCTGATGTTGTTCCTCGTGACCTTCATGGTTTTCCTCTCCTGGACGCGCTGCCTACATCGTGTATCCCGGTTTCCTGTATAGCTTGTCCGAGTTGCCCAGGATGTCGGGTTTATAGACTCTCTCGGCCCAACTCTTTGACGACACTTCTTCGATGGCTACTGAAACTGACTCTTCTCCATAATTCAAGATGTTCATGACGTCTTTGCATATGGCGTCGGCGAGTCGGCGCTTCTGCTGTTCGGATTTGCCAGGCCAGAGTTTGACAATTACGTGGGGCATGGATCTCTCCTGCTGGTTCTTAGGGGTGCAGCAGCACCTTGATCGCGCGGCGTTCGTCCATCGCCCGGTAGGCGTCAGCCACTTGGCCGAGCGGTAGGCTCAGATCGAAGACCTTGCCGGGATTGATCTTCCTCTTCCACACTAAGTCGACAAGCTCGGGCAGGAAACGGCGGACGGGGGCTGGCCCGCCGTGAAGGTGGACGTGGGAGAAGAACAGCTTCTCGCCGTCCAGATCGACCCCATGTGGCACCCCCACGTAGCCCACATGGCCACCAGGGCGAGTAGAGCTGATGGCCTGCATCATCGACTCCTGCGTCCCGACGCACTCCAGCACCGAATCGGCTCCGATTCCATTCGTCAGCTTCTTGATGCGGGCCACGCCCTCGTCGCCGCGCTCCGTCACGATGTCGGTTGCCCCGAAGTCGCAGGCGAGCTTCTGTCGCGATCGATGCCGGCTCATAGCGATGATCCGCTCGGCTCCCATTTGCTTTGCCGACAGGACGCCAAGCAGACCGACCGCGCCATCGCCGACGACGGCCACGGTCGAGCCCGGCTTCACGTTCGCCGCATCGGCGGCAAACCAGCCGGTGCCCATGACATCCGACAGCGTCAGTAGGCTCGGTATGAGCTCCTCCAAGGGGAAATCCGGCGTGGCGACTAGAGTGCCGTCCGCAAGGGGGACGCGCAACAACGGCGCTTGCGCGCCGCCGACGAGCTCGCGATGCTGGCAGGAGGACTGATAACCCATCTGGCAGTTGAGGCAGGTGTTGTCGGAGGCGAAGAACGAACCGATGACGAATTGGCCGCGTTTAACGGATTTGACCGCGCTTCCAAGCTCTTGGACCGTGCCGCAATACTCGTGCCCCATTGGGGTTGGCTTGGCGGTTGGTTGGATTCCGCGATACGGCCACAAGTCAGAGCCGCACACACACGCTGCCGCGATTCTGATGACGGCATCCGTCGGCTTGATGATTTTGGGATCGTCTCGCTCCTCGAAGCGTACGTCGCGCGGTCCGTAGAGGACAGCTCCCTGCATCGTTTACCTCCTTTGTTTCGCGACGCTTGCCACGGAAATCATGATGCGCTACGATTTACCCTGTTACAAGATGTCAGTTTATCCTGGTATAAGATCTACCAGCCAATCGGAG
>WNGK01004838.1_pt1 | contig 19999 bp, 17 predicted proteins | sample 5400601 | NCBI WGS metagenome assembly WNGK01 (sample SAMN13153376, study PRJNA577476) | soil metagenome | isolation source: 60 cm soil or saprolite under Garry oak tree replicate 1 | place: USA:California | collected 2016-06-15
CTGATGCGTGGCGCACTTGGTCCCGGGTTGTCCCGAGTTCGTTCGCTGGAGGTGGTGAAGCTTGCCCGTGATGTGAAAGAGCTGAAGCCATGGGTGCGAGAGACTCGGCCTCTCCTCGACGACTCCTTCAACCGCGGCGAGCGAGTGTTCGTCGAGGGTACCCAAGGCACTGGGCTCAGCCTGTATCACGGCGAGTATCCATACGTGACGTCACGCGACACAACTGTCGCCGGGTGCTTGTCCGAGGCTGGCATCGCTCCGACACGTATCCGAAAGATAGTGATGGTCGTTCGGACCTACCCGATTCGGGTCGGTGACCCCGAAGGGTCAGCCGGCATGACATCAGGCCCGATTGGCAGGGAGCTGACCATGGAGGATGTGGGTATTCGTTCTGGGCTCGATCCGGTTCGGTTGCGAGAACGAGAGCGGACTTCCACGACCCACCGACCGAGAAGGATTGCCGAGTTCAGTTGGGCGCAACTGAGACGCTCCGCCTCTCTCAACGGTCCGACGGATATCGCGCTCACGTTCGCTGACTACTTGGCAGCCAGCAACCAGGACGCGCGACGCCTCGATCAGCTCACCCAACAGACGATCCTATTCATCCAGGAGGTAGAGAGAGTGGCGGCCGCTCCGGTATCTCTCATATCGACTCGGTTCGACCTGCCCTATCGAAGCATCATCGATCGACGAGCCTGGTAGCGATGCCGGTCACGCAGGACCAATTGATTGACCTCCATCCTCGCCTCTACCACATGGCTGAGGCAGATAGCTGGCCCTCGATAAAGCGCCACGGGTTGCTCAGTACCACCGCGTTGCTCGACCTGTTTGAGATCGACGGACAGCGGCGAAATCAGTTGGAGCGGTGTCATCGGAGACACGGAGCGACGATCTCCCACCCAAAGCACGGCTCAGCCGTCCTGCGAGACCAGGCCCCAATGGACGAGAGTGGCCTGGTCCGCGCTCTGGCCGGGACCGGCTTGACACCGGCCGATTGGCTCCTGGGCCTAAGTCGGCGCGTCTTCTTCTGGTTGACGGAACAAAGGCTCTTGAGGATGTTGACGGCAGCCAACTACCGAGATGTGGATCACGTCGTCCTGGTCGTGGACACCACGCGGCTCTTGGACCGCCACTGGGACCGTATAGCGCTCTCGCCAATCAACAGTGGGGCGACCAAGCCAATGCCGGCGCCGCGCGGACCAGGAACGTTTAGGAGTCCGGCGGACTATCCCTTCGAGTCCCTTGCGTCCCGGCGCCGGCGCGACGACGTCGTCGTCGAGCTCGCGGTCGATCGGGCTGTGCCAGACATCGAGCAGCTGGTAATCGACGTCCGCCGTCAGCGGGGCGATGTCATCCTCGAAAAGATTCCGTAGACAACTTCGCTGATGCGGTTCACGACCGGCGGTCGAGGATGGGTGCGTGGTGATATAGTGACCGAACAGATGTTTTACTGCCCGCTATGCGTGGAATGGATCGCTGAGACCGCCATTAGTAAGGCATTCGGTGTGGAGGCCGGCAAGCTTGAGCACCGCGTCGCCCGCCACGATCCGCAACTCGCGGCGTTTCTGTCGATCGCGGCGCCAATCGCCGGCTTTATCGTTGCCGCTTGGGCCGCGCCAAAGCTAGCGAAATTCCTGAGAAGTTAGCCGCGACTGGCAGCAGTCTGCGAGCCCGACCTGCGGGAAACAGCCATCCCGCCAGGAGTATGTGAGGTGAAATCGGATGCCAACGAGCAAGAAGGTGGCTAGCGAAGCCGGACGCGAGCTGAAGACGGAGAAGGACAAGAAGGAAAAGTCGGTTGCTGCCAGCGCGTTGTCACAGCGCAAGAGCCACAAGACGAAGCGTAAGTAGGTTCCGCGCTCGAATCCGGCGCCAGGGAGGCGACTGCCTGACGATAGTCAAGCCTGTGGGTTCAATAAATGCGTCGAACTCGCCGACGCGTCCCTAAGCGCGCGATGACCTCGGCCAACGCGCTCCAACAGCCTGCGACTGCTCACCCCTGGGCGCGACCCGTTTGCTTGCGATAAGACACCCGTAGCTGAAGCACCGCGAGCTTCTTGTGGACTAACCCAGGGGCCACTTGTGCCATCTCTGCCCACCGGGGATCTGCGCCTCGAGCCGCACTGAGCCCAGTGTTCAACTGGGCTTGGCGGCACGGTGGCGACGAACGTTGATCAGGCTGCTGCACACCGTACTGCACCACCGTCGCGTTCCCGAACGGCTGTCGTCGACGAACATCCAGCTGCAATTGGGATTCGCGCACACCTTGATCGTCCTGCGCTCGGCTATCAAGCGGCCCGCTGACGTGGCGATCTCGGCCATGACAACGTCCCACATCGGGCCCAGCCGGCGGTGATGCAGATGCAGGCCTGCCCGGCCCCTCTCCATCCGCAGCTCCATGGGCGCCCGGTTCATCTCGGACTCGAGCTTTCGTTGCATCGACCGGCTCAGCGGCGCTCCCGAGCCGCAGCGCTCGAGAATAGCTCTCAGGAGGGTGCGGAGACGGACTAGATCCGCCACGGCATTGCGGTCACCCGAGTCATCGACTTTGAAATGCCATCGCTTGAGGAAGACGCGACGGAATTTCGCCAAGGGCAACCGGTCATATGACGTGCCCGACAGCAGGTGGTCGTTCCAGCGGCTGTTGATCAGATCTAAGCAGGGAGACACACCCCAGTCGTGTGGAATCGGCGACGGCGGCTGTCTAGTCGGCAGTGGCCTGCTCAGCGGCGGGCGCATGTGGATAGAGATTACCGGCTCCCAAGCTGCCCCTTTTCGATTCCAATTCGGGTAATGGTCTAAGAGACCTTTGCCTCTTACAATGGAGAGGAGGGGCGCCATGCTTGCACGGCGCACAGCGATCCTGCCGGCGGCCCCAGCCCCGTATTCGCGGGAAGAAGGCGGGATCGAGAAGCGCCGACTTGGAGAGAGACAATATGGTTCGAGCTAGAGGGCTCACGGTGCTCATTGGAGCGACGCTTGTCGCCTTCGCGTGCGGCAGTTCGAATGGGCCCGCGGGATCCAAGGGCACCATCAAGATCGGGTCCGACCTGCCCGTGTGTACAGTCGGCGGCCAGGCGACCCAGAACGGCATCCAGTTCGCGGTCAACCAGAAGAACGCGGCTGGCGGCGTCAACGGATACACGATCCAGTTCCAGGGCTTCGACGACTGCCGGCAGGGCTCGTACAACGCCGACGCCGGCGTGGAGAACGTCCAGAAGATGCTGGGCGACAGCAAGTTCCTGGGCATGATCGGCCCCTACAACTCGGCCGTGGCGAAGGCGGAGATTCCGATCGCGGCTCCTCAGCACTTCGTCATGATCAGCCCGTCCAACACCAACCCTTGCCTCACCAAGGAGCAGCTGCCTCCGCTGCCGGCGTGCACCTACCACCCGCAGGACCTTCGCAATGGCAATCCCAACAACTACTGGCGCGTAGTCACGACTGACGACTACCAGGGCCCATCGATGGCCGACTACTACTACAAGACGCTGAACATCACCAACGTGGCCGTGCTCGACGACAGCACCGTGTTCGGTGTGGGCATCGCGGGCGCGTTCATGGCCGAGTTCAAGAAGCTCGGCGGCACTGTGGCCAAGTACTCCGAGTACAAGAAGGACCAGCAGGGCAGCGACTTCAAGTCGATCCTGCTTTCCTTCAAGAACGCGGGCGCGAAGGCCGTGTACGTCGGCGGCACTGACGACCAGAACATCTGCATCCCGCGGGCGCAGATGAAGCAGCTGGGGTGGAACGTCCCGTTCGGCGGTGGTGACGGCATCGAGACCACCGACTGCATCGACCAGGCAACCGGCAACGAGGCCGGCATCTACGCCACCTCGGCCGGCGCCGACGCTACCCAGGTTGCGGGCGCCGCTCAGACGATCGCCGACTTCCGCAAGGCCTTCCCGGGCCCGAACGACTTCGGCGGTTACACCATGCAGGCGTATGACGCCGCGAACGCTTTGATGGCCGCCATCGGGCGCGCGATCAACGACGCGAACGGAGGCACGCCGACCCGCGAGCAGGTCCGGGCCGAGATGGCCAAGACCAAGGGCTTTGTCGGTGTGATCGGGACGTATGACTTCGACCAGAATGGTGACAACAACTTGAAGATCGTCTCGATCTACGTCACCAAGCAAGTCTCCGACCCGACCCAGTCGACCGGCGTGTGCGGGTCCAAGACGGCAAAGAACGCATGTTTTATCTGGGCCGCCCAGGTGGACTTCAACAAGGTCAGCTAGACGGGCGCACTACGCCAAGCAGGCAAGGGGGCCGACCGCTGGCCTCCTTCCTGGCTTGTCCGGGGAGGCCTTGATCTGCAACGGGCCCACGATGCCTGCGGGTCACACCTACTAGGCGCATACACGCGGGAGTTAGGGCCGCAAATTTCGCCCAGTTCGCTGATTTCGGGATATGCGGCGTCAGCTGGGCCGTTCGAAAGCGCCTGGAGCGGGCGCGTGGGTATGACTTTCCCCTGTCGTGAGTTGTTACCAAGCTCGGCCGTCTTCACCCGTACCGAGGCACGCCGCTGCCAGACCGCAAGCAGACGTCCGATGTTTGCCATGAGGCCCCTTCCCTGACGGCCACGGGATTGAACCCAAGGAGGACTTCGTTGCGACCAACACCGGACCAGAACGCGGAGGCAGTTATTGCGCCTCCATGCGCCGATAAAGGTGGAGCGCTTCGGTCAGCCGCTGGCGCGCTTCAAGGGTATAAGGCTCGCATTGAAACATAATGTGCGGCACCCCCAGTTCCGCATAGCCGCGCATTGCCACTGCGATCTCCTGCACCGTACCTGTCAGGGGATTGTCGAAGAAACTCGGTTCTTTCGTTTGAAGGTCGGGGAACCAGAGGCCAATGAGCGCCGTGGTGCCAAGGGTCGCCGGGTCGCGCCCTATCTCGCGGCACGCGGCTTCGATCTTGGCCTGCGGCTCGGCCATAGTTTCCGGTTTGCCCATATAACCCGTATTCCAGAGGTCGGCATACTGGGCAGTCAGCTTGAGCATGCGGGGGCCTTCGCTTCCTATCATCAATGGCGGCCCTTGTGAGCGCGGACCGCGCGGCACGATGTCGCAGTTTCGCGCCTGATAATACTGTCCTGCGAAATCGACGTGCCCTTCATGCAGCAATGGCTTCAGGATCTGCAAGGCTTCTTCGAAGCGGTCCACGCGATGATCAAAAGGCACACCGAACGCCTGATACTCCGGCTCGTTCCATCCCGCGCCGACACCGAGTATCAAGCGCCCGTTGCTCACCTCGTCGACGGTGGTCGCCATTTTCGCCAGGATCGCCGGGTTACGGAAAGAATTGCATACCACCAGCGTGCCAATCTCTATGCGCTGTGTCGCTTCGGCCAGTGCAGCCAGCACGGTCCAGCATTCCCAAATTCCCCGCGTCGGCTCACCCGGATCGCGATAGAAGAGGTGGTCCGGCAGCCAAATGCTGTCGAAGCCATCCGCTTCCGCCTGTTTCGCGATCGCGCGGATGGTATCGTAAGGGCGCTTGGCGTTATTCTCGCGGTCGTTCGCCAGAAAGACCATCAGCCCAATCTTCACTGCTCGCTCACTCGAACCTCCATTGCAATATTGGCTGTCTCCTTCAGAGACGATTGAAAGTAATAAGGGCTTCTTCACCAAGAAATCCTTGAAGGTCGTGCCAGGTCGTTCATCGTGGCGGGGTGCGACATTACACGCAGGAAATCCAATCGAGTGCAAAGGCAGCTCTAATCCGATCTCTATCGCCCCCCCGCTACTGAACCCAGCCTGACCCGTGAGTGCACTGGCACCTTTTTCTGGTGAGTAAGACCTTTGAGACGCCAGCGCACTCACGGATTGGCTAGGCTCTTCCTCCCGAGTCACCGATAGATTGTTCAGGCGGGGCTTGGAATCCGCGCCTCCGTGCTTCGTGGACGAAGGCTAGCGTCTAATCTCTTCGGTGCGCGCCGAAACGTTCGAGCAAATTGTTATGGCTCGAATGATCGGCTTGAGGTTTGAGAATCGATTGTCGGAGCCTCCCGGTCCTTGACCTGTCCACGGGAGCGGCAATCCTGATGCCGAGGGCAGTAGGCATCCTTACTTTGTATCTGGTGATAGGTCAGCTGTGCGTCGGCTCAGGTGAGGAGCAGTAACGCGTAGCAGGCGAGCCAGTGCTCCAACATATAGTTGCCACCGACGACGTGCGGCAGCGCTGCTTCGGCGTACCGCGCGATGGCCGCATCGATCGTCCCGAGGCGTGGGTCGTCTTGCGGCAGCGCTTCGGCGACGCGCCTCCAGCAGCAGGCCCGTGACAGGTTCAGGCCATGCAGGTGTGCGATCTGGCCGTCAGTCGAGTCGGACACGACCGCAGGCTCGAGCAAAGAGTTCGGCAGTTGCGGGAAGAACCCGTCAAACCAGTCGACGAAGGGTCGGCTTACGCTCGCCATCAACTCCGCCTCAGTCAGGGCCGGGGAAAGGAAGTCGGCGCCCGAGGGCTCCCAGTCGGCGGGATAGTCCCGGTCGTCGTCGAACCAGCGGCGCGCGGCGGTGGTGATCGCTGCTAGCAGGCGTTCGCTACGTAGCCTTGCGAATGGCAGCGCCCGTGCCAGCCCGAAGGCGCTGTTCGAGTGCATGCCGTCGCGTTGCGGGTAGGTTGCCTTGGGAAGCCACTCGAGGTAGCGGCGCTCGAGCGTTTCCGCGAGCGGCTCGAGCGCCGCTGCCCAGCGGTGAGCGTCGAGATCGTCCCAGGTCGCCGCCTCGTGCGTGAGCATCAATGCCCAGCCCCAACCGTACGGTCGCTTGAACCCAGGATGGGTCTCCAGATACGCCGCCTCGATCGCGATCCGATCGGGCGCTAGGTGCTGGTCCAGCACAGCCCTCGCTTCGGCCGCCGACGTCAGCTCTGGAGCCGTGCGCAGCAGCCGCACCAGCGCCCAGTGCATCTCGACCGCGGAGTGCCAGTCGTAGCAGCCGTAGAAGGACGGGTGTATCTCGTGCGGCAGCGGCCGGTCGTCGGGGCCGGTCATCAGATGCCGCAGATCGTTCGGGTACTCCTGACAAACGGCCTTCAAGATCACGTCCGTGAAGCCCTCGGCGGAGTCCTCGAACAACGACCCATCCGGAACATGAGCCATGGGCGGCAAATATAGCAACGCCCTCTCGGAACGCTCGACTGGCCGAATCCGAATACCTCGATTGAGAAGCTGATGACCGCCTAACGATCTGCTGGTGTCTGATGGAAGTAACAGGCCTCGCGTCGGACGTCTAGGCCATGCGCGAGTGGGGCGAACGCACGGGTTTGCCGACCCTAGGGAGCCTCCAGCGGCGACGTGGCGACGACGTACGTTCGCGGTGTCACGGTTGCCCTCCTTGTGATTGGTCAGGGTCCACGTCGGCCTTGTCAGTCCAACGAACTACCGTTGCCAAACTTCGGGCAGTCCCGAAGCGTTGCAACCGTAAGCTCGCACGGTGGACGACGGCCTGCCTCGATCGCTGTCGGAATTTCGATCGGAGCATGGGCGTCCGTCGCCGACGTCTGAGCAGGGTCGCGAGGCTACTGATGCGTCCCTACCAATAAGGAACCTGATTGCGCCCCCAGCCGATCGACCGAATGCAGGAGGTTTCTGACCACGATAGCTTGCCTAATCCGCTATGAGATCGATCCGTTCCAACGAGACGCGTTTAGGGAGTACGCCGAGGCTTGGGGACACATCATTCCACGCTGTGGAGGCCGGCTGGTCGGCTATTACCTTCCACACGAAGGCACAAACGATGTGGCGTGGGGCTTGATTGCGTTTGAGAGCCTGACCTCGTACGAGGCGTACCGGGCGCGGTTGAAGGCTGATCCCGCAGCCCGCGCGAATTTTGAAACTGCACAGATCAAACGCGTTATCGTACGCGAAGAGAGGACCTTTCTTGAGTGCGTCGACCTCCCGGTCGGCGACTCAACTAACTCACATTCCGTCCGTCAGCCCGCGGCGGCCAGACTCCAGCCGCCCGCCGCGGAGAGGTAAGCGTCGGCCTTGGCTGTCCAAACAAGTCCAACCTTCCTCGGGAAGAGCTGTACCGCGCAGAACTGGACCGCAAGCGGAATTCCGAAGCACCGCCAACGCATAACGAAATGACGGTGTCGCAAGCGCACCAAGTCGAATCGGGCGTTGGCCGCATCGACAGAAACGTCGTCTTCGGAACCTATTGTGGGCTGGCACTCCTGATGGACGTGCACCATCCGCCGCACGCCAATGGCTACGCGCTCGCCTTAATTCCTGGGAGCGGCTGGACCTCGAGGCAGACCTATGACGCGCCCCTGCTCACGACGCTTGCTTCCTCGATCCAGTTCTTTGTACCCAGCCTCTTGGATGCTGGGTATACGCTCTTCGTTCTCAACCACCGGAACGGACCTCGCTTTCACCATCCTGACGCGGTGAATGACGTGCAGCGGGCGATTCGCTTCATTCGATTCTGGGCCGACAAATATCAAGTCAATCCAAGCCGAATCGGAGCAGTGGGCTTCTCGTCTGGAGGCCAGCTGGCCGCCCTGCTGGGTGTTCTCGAGTCCACAGAAGCACACGTTGATGCCGATCCAGTGAGCCGGGTCAGCCCTCGGGTTCAGTCCGTCGTCGCGGCGGCTGCGCCAATGAACTTCATGCACTTCCACCCACCCGAATGGGCTATTTTCATCGGTCAGCTGGTTGGGTTGCCGGGCGGTCCGCCAGATCCGATAGCTCTTGAGGCTTACCGCGACGCTTCCCCCATTGCGCACGTGTCTGCTTCATCAGCGCCTATGCTGCTGCTGCACGGAGATGCCGACGATGTCGTGCCAGTTCAAATGGCTCAAGCGATGCATCAAGTGATGAAAAACGCCGGTGCCGATGTGACGCTGATTGAGCTTCCCGGAGGCAGCCATAACTTCGCCCGGGAATCGGGCGGGCATCCTGACTGGCCAGACTTCCTTTCCGAGACCGTGCGGTGGATTGATTGCCACCTAAAGAGCTGAGTCCGCGACGCCAACTGGTGGATAAACCAGTTAAGTAAAAAGGCCCGCCTGGCAGCCTTTGATGGCCCAGACGCCAGTCGGCCGGCAACGACTCGCTTGCGAGATCGTTCGCCTACCCAACCGTTAGTCAACCAATCTGGGGTCGGCGCAGGGCATGCTTTCGCCCGACCGCGGCAAGCAAGGCTCCGGATGATCTTGGCAGTGCGTCGCCTAGCCGCCGGGGGCCAGTTTGGGCTGAGTTGCGCCCTCATGGCCACACCACCATCGCGAGGCCGGGGTCGCTTCGCACCGGCAAAGAGCCTGGTCTGTCAAGCGAGGCGCGTTTTGCATTACTCAACTCAATGCCGCTGTGCGCATAAGCTTCTACCCGTTCGGCAAGCCGGCAATCGACCCGGCGAACCTCGACTGTAATCGTCGTCGACAGCTCGACTATCGCGTACGCCGAGCGAGGGTTGTGACACGCCGTTTCCATCCGGGTCATCAGAGCGCAATATTCCGAAAGATCCTCCACCGGCCGTCTGTTTCGAGCCGCCAGACGGTTAGGTAGTTGCCCCCAATCGTGTCGGCGCCAGCGAACAAGGCCGTCGAGGTTCCCCACTCGAAGATGTAGACCCCGTGATGAACAGCTCCCTCACTTGTAACTGACGCCGACCGCGCCGGCCCCAATTTCTTGACGCGCGCTTTCAGGCGTCGCAGAATCGCAGCTCTCGAACGGAAGCATTCACCCGTTGGCGTGCAGTCCACCGCGTCTTCGGCGTACGTCTCCAAAATGACGAGAGGATCAGCAGCCAGCAAGCCCTTGATCCACGCCTGATTAGCCTCGTCAATGTGGCGCCTGGCAGCTCCATTGATCGGCTTGGATTCTTGAGGATGAGTCCACTTCTTCGTTTCGCTCAATTCACGACTATCTACAGTTTCACCGCTCAACAATTCGGCTTTTGCCGAAGTGCCGGAGCGCTACTCTCGACGCCGAATCCTGCGCGCTGCGCGAAACTGGAGTTCCCCCGGTTCGGTGGACACCCCTGGCAATTGGGACCGCGAGTCCCACAAGAAGGTCCGCCATGCCCACAGCCGACGCGCGCTACATTTCGGCGCGCACCGACGTTTCACCAGCTTACGTTTGGTACTGCAAGCGACCAGCCTCGAGTTCCCAAATCAGGGCTGAGCCACTGTGTTGCTAGGGGCATCTAGTGCAATGAGTGAGCCGATCTTGGATTACAGGCAAGTGGTGTCCAGCACCCAGGGTGATGGTCGAGCCAAAGGCGCAGCCGTATGGCTAGGGGTCCATGTTCCGCATTCGCGGGACAAAGTTGCGTGGCCCAAGCGTTCACGGCGGGCGTGACATGGGAAACGGGGGCGACATCATGGAAATGGCGATCGCGCGAGCGCGCAGCAGCCGCGCGGCGGATCTCGAGGATCTCAAGGAGGATCTGCGCTTTCCCTCCATTAGCGCTCTGCCCGAGCACCGCGCCGACTGTCTGCGCAACGCCGAATGGCTTCGCCAGAAGTTTGATCGCCTGGGATTCGCAGCGAAGATCATCGAGGTCGTCAACGGCGCCATGCCACTTGTTGTGGCCGAGTGGAATGGCGCTTCAGGCAGACACCTGACGATCTACGGCCACTACGACGTCCAGCCGCCAGATCCACTTGAGATGTGGAGAACGCCGCCGTTCGAGCCGACCGTCCGCGACGGTCACGTTTACGCGCGCGGTGCCGCCGACAACAAGGGCAACCACATGGCGGCCTTGAAAGCTATCGAGCATCTTGTGGCCGCCGGACGACTCCCCTGCAACGTGCGATTTGTTCTGGAAGGCGAGGAAGAAAGCAACTCGGTTGCGCTTCCCCGCTACCTACGCGACAACGGCAAGCAACTCCAGACGGACGCGATTCTCGTCTGGGACGGCGGGTTCGACGAGCTCGAGCGGCCTGCAATCTACACCGCGGCCCGCGGCATCCTCTACGTCGAATTGCACGCCACTGGTCCTGCTGTCGACCTCCACTCTGGATTTTTCGGAGGTGTGGCGCCCAATCCGATCAACTCACTCGCCCGAGTCGTCGCCGGCCTTAAGGACGGCGACGGCCATGTGACCATCCCCGGTTTCTACGACGATGTCCGGCCTCCAGCCGAGGAGGAACGGCGAAGCTGGCGACGAGACGACCGCAGATTCGCCGAGGTGATGAAGCGGCTTAGCGGCGCCAAGACCTTGGAGGGCGAGCGAGCATTCTTGGCGATGGAGCGTGTGGGTAGCCGGCCGACGCTGGATGCGAACGGCATCCTCGGCGGGTTTGTCGGCGCAGGTCAGAAAACGGTGATCCCGGCCACGGCGTTCGCCAAGGTAAGCATGAGGCTTGTTCCCGACCAGGACTGGCAGGAGATATTCAGGTCCCTGGAAGAGCACGTCCAGACGCTGACCACCCCTGGGGTCGAGGTACGCGTCGACCTAATGACCGGTTCGGCGCCAGTGCTTTGCGGGACGGATCACCCTGCCGCAATGGCACTCCGGAAGGCATTCGAGGAGGCGTTTGGGAAGCAGACTGCGCTTGTCCGCGGAGGCGGTTCGCTGGGGGTCGCAGTGGATCTCAAGGAGGCGATCGGCGCGCCCCTGGTGCTCAGTGGCATCGCACAGGCAGACGCCGGCATACACGCTCCGAACGAGCACTTGCGTCTCGAGCAGTACCACTTGGGCACAGAGGCTCTAATTCGGTTCATTTGCGCCTATGCCGAGGAAGGCATGGCGTAATCCAATTCTCGGCGTGGATTGAAACATGCCTAGCTGGGCCGGAGGGCTAGTTCCAGTTCCCGGAACCGGTCCCGGCCGTGACCAGCTCCCTCAGCCGCTCCCGCGTGAAGCGGCCGGCGAAGAGCACGAACTGCGCGACCTTGGAGCCGGCATTCCGCTCGATGTATTCATCTGCGACCTGGTCGATCGACGCCTCGGGCACCCCTGCCGCCACATTCGGCCTTGATCATGCGGAGCTCAGTTTCGATCTGCTTCTGTACGTTTGCATCGAAGGCAGTCCGCATACGCTCACTCCTCGCAACGAACTACGGCTCTCCCCTGGCCTGTGTCGGGCCCTCCTTTGGCCCAGGCTTCATACGGCCTCCCGGGGCCCGGTTTCGGGTCCGCTCCGGACGCACTCCAAGCAGGTGCCTGGCGCCTCCTGGCCAGGATCGAGCCGGCCAGAACGAGCACGAATCCGAGCCCCATCCCAAGGGTGAAGCTCTCGTGGAGAACCGCCACCCCGAGGACCGCGGCGACCGCCGGGTTCACGTACGTGATGACCGTCCCATGGACGGGTCCAACCTCCGCGATCAGGGCGAAGAAGAGCAGGAACGCGACAGCGGTGCAGACCACCGCCAGCACTCCGAGCGCGTCGATGACAGCGATGCTGGGCACGGCGTGGGGCCACTGAAGCACCGGCGGTGTGTAGGCGATGGCAGCAGAGAGCGAGAGCCGCGCTGCTCACCGTCACCGCGGGCACCCCAGTCATGTAACGCGCGAGGATCGCGGCCCCGCGGCGTAGCCGACGACCACGAGCCCGACCTCGATCAGCGAGGTCCAGTCAGACGCCCTCAAGCCCAAGCCGACGATGAACGCCACGCCGACCAGGCCCAGCAAGAGCCCGGACAGGCTTGTCGGCCGCAGGTGCTCGCGGTTGCCTGTGGCGGTCGCGATCACCACTCCCACGAGCGGTACTGCGGAGTTCAGCAGCCCGGCCAGCGCGCTCGTGATGTGCTGCTCGGCGTTGGAGAGAAAGAACCAGGTCCGACCTCCACGCCCGCGAACACGAGCAACGCCGGCCAGCGCCGGCCAAGATCGCGCCACCCTCCGCGGTGCAGTGCGAAGGGCAGCAGGAGCAGGGTGGCGATCGTCGTCCGGACAAACACGAGGGTCGCCGGCGAGATCTCGCTCACGGCGACCCGGATGAAGAGATATGGGATGCCCCAGATCAAGCACATAGCAGCAAACAGCAACAGGCCGCGGCGAGTCACAGCGTTTACAACCTACGTGCTGCTGGTGTCTTCCGCCGCGGGCGAACGATAGGTGATGTTGATGCGGTCCAGGCTCGGCCGCTTGATGATGTGGATGGCCCTTGCGGCCGGTGCGACGTAATTCCTGGATCCCGACCAAGGCGAGGAGCGCCGCAAAGAGCTGCGCATGCCAATCGAGAGGATGCGGGGCTCACCGGAACAGACCGGGCTCGACACCGGGTCTGACGCTCCCGAGGATCCGAGAAAGGGGCGGTGCCCGAACGCGCCCCAACCTTGATCACCGCGCACTGAATCGCGCGTTCCTCGCGGTGCAGCTCCTGCTCGAGCGCGCAAGCGTGCCGGCGTGGCGGCCACGATCGAGCGCCTCGTGGGCATGCAGGGCCAGGCGCCCAACCTTCCCGACGCGGGCTTGTGGGCGCCCATTCAGGGGTCTCGCTACGAGGAGCCCTCTCGACTGGTCGAAAAGCGTCGTGGTTCGCCTCTCGCTGATGCGCAACACAATTCACCTCGTGACGGCAAGGTGACGTGGGCTGGATCTGTCGAATACCAGCGCTGAACGACCACGCGCTTGCGGGCGAAGGTGGCGGGTTCGTCGACTTCGAAGACTCGGCAGGCGTCAACGTCCGATGCGCACGGCTGTCAAAGCCCGATCCGAGGATTAGGAGCTGACGAGCCCGGTCCGAAATCAGCTCCGAGGCCAGGACATCGTCGATATCTCGTGTGCGAACGATGGCGGATGCCAAGGGACCCAGCCAGCGCTGCTCGATGATCCATGGGACGATTCGACCCAAGAACGGAACTCCGGCTAAAGAGGCTGCCAGGCCGAGACCGCGATTGAGAAACCTCGACGCGAAGTGGTCATCGAAGAGCCTGTCTGATGCCGGCTTGCCTGACTCGATGGCTCGAAAGAGGGCCATGTATTCGGCTGTGCGGCTTGGCCGCCGCCGCGGAGTCGAGGTTGGGTAATCGGCCGTAACGTCGGTCGGAGCCGGCGAGGTCATCTGCATTGGGTGGATGGGACCGCCAGCCACGCCGACAGCAGCGTCAGCTGCGCGTCGAGAGCCCGCCTTGGGCCCACTTCCTTAGCGCTCAAATCGCAGCGATCCTGGCCCGTGGTCTAATCGGCCGAGATCGCCAGCTCTATTGCTGCCAAGTTGACTGCTGACGCCCCGGCTGGGCCGACTCGAGAATGGAGGTGGCGATGCCAAGGTCTCGCAGGCCGGCCTCTCCCCGATCGGTGACCTCAAGCCCCCTGCCGTTTCCACGTCGAATGAACCAACTTTGTCGGAGCATCGAGTCGGTTATGGCGGCACCCAATGCGCCAGCCAAATGGAATCGCTTTTCCGTCCAATCAAGGCAGGCATGCGCGAAACGACGTCGTGATCGTTGAACTGGCAAGAGATCGATGCCCAGGCGCTCGAGACCAGCCTTGCCACGAGGCGTTAACATGAGCCCGGCCTCCGCCGACAGCCAACCTCGCTCCAACAGAGCATCGAGCAGCGCCACTCCGATGACGCCGGCGAGGTGGTCGTAGCAGGTACGGGCAAACCTAAGCTCCTCGGCGACTATTGACCGCCGCAGGCTGTTCACAGGGACGGGCGGGCAGAGACTGGCGAGTGATTCCAGCGCTTCCGCCACACTCGGTTCAGCCAGCGCGTAGTAGCGGTGCCGCCCAATGCTGGTGGAGCGGACCAGGCCGCCCTTCGCCAACGCAGCTAGATGTTCGCTGGCCGTTGAAGGTGCCACGCCCGCCTCCCTGGCCAGTTCCCCAGCCGTTGCAGCACCTCCACGCATCAGGACCACAAGGATGGCCGAGCGTGGCGAGCTGGCGAGAAGGCGGCCGATCCCAGAGAAGTCGATTCTCACCCCAGCCAACGTACGTCAAGAATGTTTCGGCGGGCACCGAAATAACTCCGATCTAACCTTGGGGCGTGGTCAATGCAGGGACGTGTGGCGGCTCGTTCCGCCCTTGGGCTGGGCCTGAGGATTGCGCCTGCAGTCGCCGCGATCGGGTCCCGCGTGAGACGACCTTGCAAGGTGCCTGGCGCGAGGGCACGTGGCACAGAACGATCACGACTGAGTAAGACCTGCATCCGGCGCACTCTCGCCCCGCATTGCGGCTGCCAACGCGGGAAGAAGGCTGCAGGAACGACTGGAGAGGTAAGACGCGTATGCACCTTGGATCCCGTTTTCGAGCGCTAGCGCTCGCGACAGTCGGCATGTTCGCGATTGCGGCCTGTGGCTCTAGCAGCGGCCTCGGCAGCAACACTACCCTCTCGACCTACAAGCCGGTTCAGGGCGTTCGGGGTGGCCAGCTTGTCTACTCAGACTGGGAGCCGGTCCAGGACCTGAACATTTTGGCCTCGACGGCGGCCACCACCCAGCAGGTGGCGTCCGAAGTGCTCTGGTCGGCACTGTGGACGTTTGACCCCCAGAACAACGCAATCCCCGACCTCGTCAGTGAGATTCCGACCACCTCCAACGGTGACGTCAAGAAGATCGACGACACGCACATGGACGTCACGATCAAGCTGATGTCAGGCCTTAAATGGTCTGACGGCCAGCCCCTGACGACCAAGGACGTTCACTTCACCATCGACGCTATCTGCGACCCCAACACCGGCGCCTCGAGCCAATCCGGGTGGTCGTCCATCGCGTCCATCGAGGACAAGAGCGACACAGTCGAGGTCTGGCACTTCGGTCCGGACACGACCGGCAAGCGCTGCGGCAACAGCTCGCCGCTGACTTCCGGCATCTACGCGGCGTTCATCTCAGCCATGGGTGGGGCTGGCGAAAACATCCTTCCACAGCACGTTCTGTCCAGCATTCAGCACGCCGACTGGGCCACTTCCGACTACTTCACCAAGAATCCGACCGTGACCAGCGGACCGTACATGGTGCAGAACTTCACCCCCGGGCCGGCCGCCCAGGTGGTGATGGTTCCCAACCCCAACTACGCCGCGGGGCGGAGTGGGGCGCAGTTCTTCGACCACGCTCCCTATCTCGACAAGCTGATCTACAAGATCTACGGTGACAAGCCTTCCCAGATCGCCGGCCTGAAGGCAGGCGACAGCGACCTCGGGCTGGACCTGATCGCCAACGATCTCCCGGCTCTGCAGAACATCACCGGCTACACCACGGTGGCCGCCACCGGTCTGCTGGATGAGTTTCTGACCATCAACCTGGACAAGCACAACGGGCAGCCCACCGTGTTCAACGGCGACAAGCCGCTGCGCCAGGCCGTCGCTCTGGCGATCGACAAGACCACGATCAACACCTCACTCGTCCACAACATCGGCAAGCCGATGAACGGGCCGTTCGTCAGTGCGCTCTCGCCCTACTACGACAAAGACATTCCCGCTTGGCAGCGGGACGTGACCAAGGCCAACTCGCTGCTCGACGGCGATGGCTGGGTCAAGGGTTCAGACGGCACCCGGAGCAAGAACGGCAAGAAGCTCGCGTGGGTGATCAGCACCACCTCCGGCAACAGCCAGCGGGCTGCGGAGGAGGAGCAGCTGATAAAGAACTGGGCCGACATCGGTGCCACCGTCACGGTCAAGAACTGGCCGGCCGGTCAGTTCTTCAACGACTTCAAGGGCGGCGGCATCCTTGCAACAGGCAACTACGACATGGGCATGTACGCCAACAACTGGTCGCCAGACCCGGACGCGTGGTGCACCACCGTAGAGTCCGGCCAGATCCCGACCGACGCCAACCCGGCAGGTCAGAACTGGGCCCGGGCCAACGACTCGCAGCTGGACACGCTGTGCGCGCAGGGCGCGCAGGAAGTCGACGTGAACAAGCGCATCGAGATCTACAAGAAGGTCCAGACCGAGTGGAAGGACTACCTTCCGACCATCGAGCTGTACGAGCGACCTGACGTTTTCACGCACTCGACCACTTTCGGCAACTTCGCCGCGAGTGTGAACACCTGCCTGGCCGTCTGCAACGCGGCCGACTGGTTCAACACGAAGGGCAAGGCCTAAGCCGATAGCACGCGTTTCCAAAGGGGGCGGCCCCACCGGCCGCCCCCTCGTTATCCCCTTGGAGGGGTGGCCAAATGGGTGTTAAGATCCGCTTAAGCGCCAGATGATCGGATACGCAGCCCGCAGGCTGATCCAAACGATCCCGACCATCTTCGTGATGTCGATCATCCTGTTCGGCATCATGCAATTGATCCCCGGCGGCCCCATGGCGGCGCTCGCCTTCAACTCCCACCAGTCTGAAGCCGCCAAGCTGGCCATCATCCACCGCTGGGGTCTCGACCTCCCGATCTACCTCCAGTACCTGCGCTGGGTCGGGGCCATGTTCTCGGGCGACTGGCAGAACTCCTTCTTCCTCAACCAGCCGGTGAACAAGGTCATCTTCGCCAGGCTCCCCGCGACCCTGCTGCTGATGACCGTGGGCTACCTGCTGACCGAGCTGCTGGCCATCCCGGCCGGCATCCTGGCCGCCCTCAAGAGGTACTCCTTCTTCGACCAGTTCGTCACCTTCTTCGCCTACGTCGGCAACTCGATGCCGACGTTCTGGCTCGGCCTGATGCTCCTGATGGTGTTCGGAGTCTTCCTGCAGATCCTGCCGAGCTCCGGCGTCATCGACATCCGGGTGACGGGGGCGCCGTTCCTGACGCCTGAATACAACCAGTGGTTCAGTCAGAACCCGGTGACCGGCGTGCTCGACGTGGCGAAGCACATCATCCTGCCTGCGACCACGCTCGCCATCGTGGGGGTCGCCGCCGACTCGCGCTTCGTGCGCGCGTCCATGCTCGACGCCATCCATCAAGACTTCGTCAGGACCGCGCGCGCCAAGGGCGTGCCCGAGCGCACAGTCATCCTCAAGCACACGCTGCGCAACGCGCTCCTGCCGGTGATCACCAACATCGCGCTCGAGCTGCCAATCCTGTTCTCGGGGGCGGTCGTGACGGAGCGCATCTTCACCTGGCCCGGCATGGGCCAGCTCTTCTTCCAGGCGCTCGAGGGTTACGACTACCCGCTGATGATGGGCATCCTGTTCGTCGCCGGCCTGCTCGTCATCTTCTTCAACGTGCTGGCGGACTTCGCGTACGCGATCGCCGACCCGAGGATTTCCTATGCTTGAGCGCGCGGTAGAGCAGCAGGTCCAGGTCGGCCAGCAGCCGATCCTCGAGGCCGGCTACGACGTCTCGATCAAGCAGTTCACGCTGCGCGAGATCATCTTCCGGCGCTTCATGGCGCATCCCCTGGCCAAGTGGGGAGTGGTTGGACTGCTGCTCATCATCGTCGCGAGCTATGGCGCACCGCTGTGGCACCTCCTGTTCCCGAATTTCATCCAGGCCCCGGATGACTTCGACGTCCTCCAGGCGGGCGCGGCGCCGTCGATATCGCACCTGTTCGGGACCGACTCCCTGAATGGCCATGACATCTTCAGCCAGGTCCTTTACGGCGGCCGGCTGTCGCTGATCATCGGGCTCGGATCCATGGTGCTCGCCACTTCGTTGGGCGTACTGGTGGGCGCATTCTCCGGCTACTTCGGCGGCTTCGCCGACGCGATGATGATGCGCGTGACCGACGTCCTGCTGACCGTGCCTGCGCTCCTGATCGTCCCCTTGGCGGCGCGCATCTTCGGCGCCGACAACCCCTTCTACATCGCAATGATCTTCGGCTTCCTCAGCTGGCAGTCCATCGCCCGTATCGTCCGCAGCCAGTTCCTGTCGCTGCGTGAGATGCAGTTCACCGAGTCCGCGCGGGCGCTCGGCGTGCCGCCGGCTCGCATCATCCTTCGCCACCTGCTGCCGAACGCTGTTGGCCCGATCGTGGTCGCCTTCACCTTGGGCATCGCCGCCAACATCGTCCTCGAGGCGTTCATCAGCTTCCTGGGATTCGGCATCCAGCCGCCCTCGGTGAGCTGGGGTTCGATCCTCGCCGGCGCTGAGGAGTACCTGATCGACGGCAACTGGTGGTGGATCACCTTCCCCGGCCTGGCGGTCACGGTCACCGTGCTGTGCGTGAACTTCATCGGTGACGGCCTGCGCGACGCCTTCGACCCCAAGATCGTCAATTAAGAGAATGAGGAGCGCAGCCAGCGAATGATGTGTCAGGAGGTTGCTACCGCGGCCGAAGGTGCGCTGGGAACCAAAAAGGTCTTACTCACCACGAAGATACCAGCGCATCTTCGGCCCCGGAAGCGCCATGCCTGCTGATGCGCACCAGCTCCCTGAAAGGATCGAACGGGCTTCGATCTCACCGGCAAGGTACTGGCGGTCGAGACCAACTCATGACAGGGAGCTTGAGTCGGTACCGAGCCTACAGTGGTTGGGAGAGATAGCGACTGCATCTGAACCTTCGAGCCCTGGGTCCGACGAGACGGTCCGTAAGTCGCTCAATCTTCAGCGGAACCAGGTTGCATTCCCTGCGACATCCCGGGGGTTTCCCGAATGAACTCTGCGGGAAAGACTGCTCCCGGCAGTAGCGATCAGCGGCAGATCGGAGCCGTTGGCACTGCGTCGCGCGCGATCGTTGGTCTGATCTTCCTGTTTGGACTGGGGATCCCAGGTGGCATTGCCGTAGTCCACGGCCGGTATCAATACCGACTTGACGCGCTCTCGGTGATTCTCGGAGCAGTTGCATATCCGGCCTTGGTGTTGGCCTTACATTGGTGGTCGGTCCGCCGCCGCTCCACTCCCTTGCGGGCAACTGGGCCAATCGCCACGACCATCAACTTGTTTGTGCTCCTGGCGCTGTTTCTGTTGCCGGCTCTTGCACCGCGGATCTACTTCATCTCGAGTGGCGCCGCTGTTTTCTACGGAGCTTCGATGCTATTGGCAGCCATGAGAGGTAAGGCTGGATGCGAAGTGACAGCCGTATCGAACTGGGTGCTGGGCAGGGACGATCAAGTCGGTTGTCCTGTGTTCACCCCGATTGACGCTCTGGAACATCGCCCGACGATGGGACCGGAGTGATGACTCGCGGCTCGCGCCGCTCGCGCCTGGGCAAGGGGGCCCAATCGAGCCGGAGATCTTACTCGGCAGGGCGTCGAAGGAGGCCAGGCCGGCCAAGA
>WNGK01002469.1_pt1 | contig 19998 bp, 43 predicted proteins | sample 5400601 | NCBI WGS metagenome assembly WNGK01 (sample SAMN13153376, study PRJNA577476) | soil metagenome | isolation source: 60 cm soil or saprolite under Garry oak tree replicate 1 | place: USA:California | collected 2016-06-15
TTGCCAGCCCTATTATTCGGGCTTTTATTTTCGTAAACAGTGAAACTATTGACGCGGGTATTGTTCCGAGGGAATTGGCGCAAGAAAGGGCCCCCAGATGAGGGTCTGGGGGCCAGGAAATTAGGGGAGGGAATTAGCTACCGGCTATTGGCCATGTCCGTTTTGTATACCCCTGGGGGTAGAGGGACTACCTGGCCTAGTCCACTAACTGTAGAATTGGCGGACGGCTATTAACAGCTCATCTAATTCACAGTCCAGTTCGGCGAACGACGGATTGACTCTAAGCTGATTCGGCGAGACGAATCGAGTGCTCGCACAATTGTAGCAGAGGCCCCTGTCATTGACGTAGCGGAATTGACGACAGGCGCGGCATACTTTCATCGGCCCCATGTTCACTCCTCCGCGTGCAGGTCTCGCCTTTGAGTGATAATCTCGCCCTCGTAATTGCCATGGCGCTTACGATGGCTTAGCCTTTTCCGTAGGTTATCGCATGGGCGGCAGTAAGAGACCAGCCCTCCCCTAGTATTACGGCGGAAATCCTCGGGAGGGAACCATCCCTTACACTCTGCGCACCGACGTAAACCGTTTCGGGATTGACTCTTAGACTTAGGCTGATATGGGTTAGGTCTAGAACGGAAAACTTCTGTAGCCGCTTCCCATTCCTCCAATGTTGGCAGCCGGCCCTCAAGTGGTTTTCCCAGAGCGGTAAACCGCAGCCTGACTTCCTGCTCCCATGCTTCCGGCTTGGCGAACCATTCAGCATCGAGACTCCCAAGCTCGATGGCCGTAGCATAGATAACCTCGGGTAGAAACCTCATCCTTGCAGGCGCGTAAAGGGCACTCTCTGGCCCGATGGGTGGCGGGTAGCCTCTAGCACCCATAGAGCGCATGAGTCGCTTAGAGGCCGTAGGTTCCTTGTCCAACGGCATCAAGATACAGGCAGCCTCAGACGTGGTGAAGTACAGTCGGCTTTCACGGTCAATGATGGGCGTGTAATTCCTGGTCATGGTCTCCCCCTAGAAAACTGTGGCCCGGCCCCCCAGCTCCATGATTCCTAGGCTTTCACCCGGGAATCATGGAACAAGAGGGCCGGGCCTCTTGAGGCGAGTTAGTTGGACTCGCCCTCGCTCACGGTGGACTCGTCCTCAGCCTGGGCTGTCTCGCTGGCCGGCTTGCGACCGCGCTTCTTTCCCCCTGGGGGAGCGCTGCGCTGGCGACGGGCCTGGAGGCTCCAGAGTGTGACCGAAACCATCTTGGGCTCGCCTGTCTCGTCCAACTCCGGCTCCCCAGCCTCATTCAGCGAGGGAATGTCGGTCACGTAGTCCTCCAGCACGACGGACAGGTTGTAGTCGGCTTCCGCGCTGGCCGCGTTCACCAGACGGCGCAGCCGCTTCGCCACTTCCTCAGCGAGGCCGGCGTACTCCACCCACCCCGGATTCTTGGAGTCCGCCTGCTGGATTTCGGCGGAAGCCTCGGCGATTTGGTCGGCGAACGCCTTGCCCTGCTTGGCATCCTCGGCTTGGCGGATGGCAGCCTCACGCTCGGCACGGCTGGTGCCCTTGGCGACTGCCGAGGGCCGGAGGTTCAGGAGGTCGGACATTGAGCCGCTACCGGAGTAACCGGACGGCTCGACTGTCGTGGTGCTCTCGGCCTCGGCCGGAGCGTTGTCCTGGTGCTTGCGAGCCATAGGAGGCCCCTTCCTGCTGTGGCCGCCCCTGGTGGGCGACTACAGCAAGACTACACCCCTGGGCCTGGAGGCGCAACCTTGTCTTTCGGCGTATTGCTGGGAGCGTTTGTTGTGAGGGCTACCAGCACAGGCACAAGCGCCGCTGAGGAAATTGTGATCCAGTGTGGCGATCCACCGATTGCGCTAGCAGCAGTCAGGCCAGAGACCAGAGCAGCAGCTACCGCTTTCGAGTAGTACAGAACGGTATTCATGGCTCCTCTTTCTTGCCCTCTTTCCCGTTGATAAGTTCAATGACTTTCTCATGGTGCTTATTCAGTTCTTTCCGACTGTCTCTTAATTCCTTCCGGTTGGCATGTAGTTCTAGGATGGCTACCAGGGTAGCGAATAAATCAGTCAAGATAAATATCACTAGACCTACGTGAGTCATCCAAGCCCAAAATGCCATCAAGCCGGAACTGCTGCCGCAAGTTGAGCCAGGAACCTGACAAGCGCAGTTTCGCAGGCAACCTCTACGTCGGTACTGGTGATTGCTACTCCAGGTCCTGCGGGGAGAGCCGCCACGACCGCAGCAGGCAATCCAGCAAGCGCAGTAGCAATCGAATTGTTGAAAGACCGCTGTTCATTGGTCAGGAAAGAATTAGCACTACCGACCCCGCCCTTGAGTGTAGCAAGATCATTGTGAGCGTTCTGGGCAGCGCCAACAAGGATTGCTGCAAAGCTGTCATCATTGAGCTGTCCGCCGGGCACTTGCAGCGCTGTAGCAATGTGTAGGACTTTATGCAGCGCAGTTTCCGCTGCTGCTTCCACATTGGCGAGGTCTGTTGCATCAAGCACAGGCATGTTTACTCCTCCTTGGGTATCCCAAAGGGCAAGTTGATCGGATATGACATTACCATCCCAGGGCTTACCTAGCATGGTGTCGTTCGCGTACTGTTTAGCCACCACCCCAGCGATAGCAGGCAGTGACTTGACGGCGTCGTATTTTGCCACCCAATAGCCGCCGGAGGGCTTAGGATTCTGGAGCACGAAACTCTCAGAGCCATAGATCACAACCGGGTGGCCTCCGGCTACCATCGCTTTATCGTAAGCCAAAACGTAAGGTCCATTGATGGCGGTCTCAAAGTCAAGGGCAGTCAGACATCCTTTCGATGCCTTAAGATTAGCCAATCCTGCAAGCATGGCGGCGGCATCCTGCGTAGGGCTATGTGTGTCAGGATTGGAGCGGGTAAAGATAGGTAGACGGTAACGCGCCGGTTGGCTATTCCATTCGGCTAATGTCCAGATGTTAGGAGTATCTCCGCCGACATATCCTGCAACTACATCCCAGGGTGGCGGATTACTTGGCGGAAATGCTGCGTCGTACATCGTCAGCAGAGCCATTAATCAACCTCCTAGGATTATCCTCGCGGTAGCGGTAGTCATGGCGACCATTGGTAAGAGGAAAATACGTTTTCGTTTCTCCCTTACATATCCAACACTTGCTAGAGCTGCTGGCTACTTCGCACTCTGGGCACATATTGACGTAACTATTGATAGTTGCAGTTACGCCGTGCATGAGAACTACCGCCTCGGGCGGCGGCTCGCAGCTTCCTGCTCTGCCCTTTCCTTTGACTGCTGTTCCTCCTTGGCTTGCTTTTCCTGACGGCGCTGTTTCTTGTCGGCATCTTCTAGCTCAAAGTAGTGAGTGAGAATCTGCTCCACATTGCCCTCAGACAAGCCGAGTTTATGTGCTGTGAGCAGAGCAAAATGCTTATTGACTTCTGTCATTTCTTCTTCCTCCTACGTCGCCCATGTTTTCGGGCCTCAATAGCTCGAACTTGCTTAAGTGAGTACCGCCGGCCGTGCCGGTAATAGCTCTTGCCTATCTTTATCCAAGGCATTATTCCGGCTTTCCAGGTTTACCGGCCTCCACCCACTTATCGAATCCTCGTTTGGCTATCAGGTTTTCCATGTGATGTGCCGAGGGCGTAGGCTCACCATCAATAAGATTGTCGATAATTGTATGAATGTTGACATGGCCTGTAGGGCAAATCTCCACCAGGTTTTCATCCTCGTCAGGACCTCCCATGCCCAGAGGCCAGACATGGTGTAATTGAGTTGCGAGTGGAGCCGCTGATCCATGATAACCATGAACCTTGCAAATTCCTGTAGGTTGTTTAGTGGGAGCCATTCTATACACTCCCTCCGAGGTTAGCCGTAATTGCATTATCCAGAAAGGTTTGGGCGGCCGCTGGGCTAGCAAACCCCGCACGGACTAGAATACTGCCAGTAGGTGTTTGAGCATAAATAGCCCCACCGCTCGGAACGTCCGGGTCTATCCCCACATATAGCGAGATTATTTGATTAATCTGTACGTACTGATTTAATGGAGTTTTGATCCATTGTGCCATTACTACCAGTCCCTTGCAATTACTGTAAGGATTGGGGTGACTGCTCCAGCTCCATTGTTAGTAACAGTGTAATGCAAGGGCGCTAGCGGAGCTAAACGGGTTTCTTTACTGACGACGGATTGAGGGTTGGTTGAAAAGAAGATTGCCATATCTCCAAAATAGAAATTCCAAACAACGGTGTTTACTCCAACTTGGGGATCACAGAAAATGTCTAGTAACCCTGGAGCAAATAAAGGACAAAATCTATGGGCGGAAGTTGTACCGGCAGCGACGGAACCAGGACCATCGCGGACGAGTAGTATTCGATCAGTGCCCGACGGCGGCGCAGAGAATAGCCCTAACCCTTCATAGGCGATAATGCGCTCGCGGCTGCGGTTAGAGAGCCATGCTTGGATCTGTAAGGTTCCTCCACCAGCGCCACTATGCCAAATTAAAGTCATAAACTGAGAACGGACAGGGCCTGCAACGTAGGTATTCGCATTACTGGCGTTGATTTCGACAACGGTTTCTTCTAAGAGAATGGTGTGCCCACTATCGGCGTAGAAACGTATTGCTAGGATGGCAAAGTTGGTTGCTGATTGCGCGCCGTTGCTGAAAGTAACTCGCATCTGGTAGCTGTTGAATGCGGCAGGATTAACTCCAGTTATCCCCGAGTTTTCAACATCAACAGTAAGGTTACCTGAAAAGAACTGGGTAGGGTTATCTCCCAGGGTAGTAGAGAACTGGCTAAGGATAGCCGGATAGGCATTACCCTCGACAGTCTCACTTTTGAGATAGAAAGCCGCCGTAATGATATTTGCCGTACCTGAAAGGACCCCTTGTAATGAGGGTTCACAGTACAGCTTTTGATCCCCGAGAGCCAAGTATGGGAAAACATCCGCCATAAACGGGTGTAACCAATATGTGTACGACCCGTTATGAATGGCGAGCAGAAACGGCGACTGATTCTTTAGAATTACTTTATCGTAGTCGGCCATCCGTTGACCAGCCGGAGGGCTGATCGAAAACGCCGCACCCGTAGACGGGACGGCCAAAGGGCCAACGAGGAACACTTACGCACCAAACCACGATTTGCTCGCGGAATGCTTAGGCTTACCCTCGCCCTCATCCTCGTCCTGGTCCTTAGAGGCCGGCTTCCTCTTACCTGGTGGGTTGGGACCGCCCTTGTTCTTTCCGCCGCTCTCAGAGGCTGCTGCGAGCCGTGCTAGGCGTCTCTTGAAACGGTCTGACGCGCGAGTCACGTCGGCCCCGTCGGTCTCGGCATCTTCCATTTCGTCGAGCTGTGCTTCCAGGTCCTCACGTTCCTCGGCATCGTCGAGAGTGATGTTCTGGAGCATTTCCTGTAGTCGTCTAATTCTGGCGCTTGCCATAGCTAGCCTCCTGCTAGTCGGCGAACAATTCAAGAATGTAGGACAGAACGCCGGGGTTTGCCGGCGCGAGAGCGTTAACCCATATACGCTTACGGTGGCGAATCTGCACCACTGCACCAGTAGGCAGAATGGCACCACCACCACTGGCCGCTTCTCCTGCTGAATTGGCGACCACGATAGGCCCGGTGTTCACGATCAGCGTAAGCATGCTACGCCGAGGATCATCGGGGAACATCTGCTCTACCCCGCCCTGCTGAACATTGAGCGACCGCATGATCCCCTCTACCTTGGGAACCTCACGGACAGAAACCAAACCTTCTACGGAAACAGGCACCGTAGCGATAGGCTCCTGTAACAGCTCATCAATGGGCGGTTCCGGCTCTGTTTGGGCACGCCTATGCGGATAAGGGTCATAGCCGTGGTGCGGCCCAGAAGGGTAATCCACAGCCGGATCGTTTGTGTTCTGTTCTGGTGGCCGCTGGTCAAGCGGGTAGGAGCCTGGTGCCTGTCGCTCCGGGTATGGGCTACTCATCTTCCGCCCTTTCTACCGGGGTAACCGAAATACTGCCACACGAGCGCCATCATCATACCCGCTAGTGCAGAGACGGCTACAAACCGCCAATCAATTCGCATAGCAGCCTCCACTAGCAGGACAGGGTTCCTTGTAGGAATTGGGAGCCTACAGTCGCACCTGCGTTTGTCCACAGTGTATTATCGGGGAATCGGACGGTAAAGTCATAGATTTGGGTAAACATATCGAAAGGGTAGCAGCCTTCTAGGCGACCGAATAAGAGCCAACTACTTGTGCCCGTATTTAGCCCCAGCTCACTGATACTGATATCGTCTGATAGGTAAGGGCCTCTGTCTGGAGGGGAATCCCATAGTTGCTGGTGGCCGATTCCGAGATTACAGTTTATAGGCGTGTAGTCGCCAGTGTGGAAACATGCATAGTGCCCGGCACTTTCGTATCCCCCAGCAACATGGCGGACACAAGCATACACTTCCAATCGGCCATGCGAGTTATTGACAACCTTGTACGTTGGGCCACAGGCAGCAACAGTAGCATGAGCTGGGGTGGCAAACCATATTCCTAGCAACAGCAAGGAAAGTAGAATAAACCACGCTCGTCTAATACCCCGCACGATAACCCTCTTTCATCATATGCTCTTTATGATGCCGATTCAGCTTACGATGTAGGTGAGTGAATGTGGGGATCGCCCATAGCGCGGACGCTAGCAGATTCCCCACGACTATTCCCTGGGGCCAACCGAAAACCTCATAAAGAATGTGCTTCATTTGGGGATCACCGCTGCCGCCTTAACTGCATTTTCAACAATGGGCTTTGTTACAGGCTTAGCGATGATGTTAATTCCCCCAACGATTAGAACAGCACCGATAACAAACTCCCCCACGCGAATCCATGTGTGCGCACTTGACAGGAATTTACCAGCCTTTTCCAGATCACTTACTCCGGTGCCAATGGATTTAAGAGAGTTGCCAATCCCCGTAAGAGGATTCAACGCTCCCCCATCTGTCGGATTATCGGCAACAGCCTGCCCACCTTTGGCACTCCCGGTAACTTGTCCATGCATGGTTGCCCAGGCATTATTGATACGCCCACCTGGATACATCGCGGCCGGTCTCTCGGCTTTGAATACTGTTTGTGCTGCGCCGGCTGATGTTTGCCCTAGAGGCCCAGCAAACGTGAATTTCTCATATGTCGGTGCCATATACTTAGCGGCCCAATTCGGGTCAGAGGCTTGAGCTGCGCTCACTCCGGGGTGAGCTGGTAGGTGAATCTGCCAGGGGCCGAACGATGTTCCATTGTCCCCTACAGCCCAGGGTCCATTGAGACTGCCGCCCTCTAGCAGTGCGCCTAGGATCATGGCGATACGTGTATTCTGATTCGGCGTAGCCGCGTACACGGCTGCACCTACAGCAGTATCCTTAATCGCCATGTCACGCCCTTACGGTAGTGGCTTGTTGGAGCCTGATACTGGGAGCCGAAATTGGGTAGAGGGCTTTGTGAGGCCCGTAGCCGGCCCTCCAGGGGCGGAGGTAGCAGGAGTCCCTCCGCCCCCAGAGGGACCTTTAGGGGTCGGTGCAGGACCTCTGCCGCCCCGTAGGACGTACCGGAGTGCATCGAGCATGGTGTAATCGTGGAGGCTCGCATAGATCAGCAAGCCTCCTACGGCTACCATGCCTACGGCAAGCCCTGAAATGCCCGGCCCCTTAGCCATTTATCCGCCCATTCCCACCGACGCTGATTCCTGCACGTTTACGCTCGGGATTCCGCCAGCATGACCTGTCGCAGGGTTGACGTAGTTCGCGTGACGGTGCATCCATGAGAGCGCGACGATTAGCAGGCCACCAGTGACAAAGATTGTCGGATCTTTTGCCACCAGGGAAATCCCTGCTACGACTGCGGCGCTTGTCCAGGCGGCTGCCTTTTCGGCGCTTGCGAGGTCGGGATCGCCGGCTGGGGTAACGCGAGTGTCGGCCAGCTTGGGGAGTGCGTAGTCGTAGATTCCGATTACGACTGCGCCGACCGCGACCGCGCCGAGTAGCGAGTGCTCAATGGGAAGTGCCATTGCCTAGCCTCCTATTGCTTCGCAGCTTCGATTGCCACGTTGTACGCTTTCTCAAGATGCATTCCCACGCGCCCAAAGACTTCTGCTGTGGTCTGGAAAGCCTTAGCGGAAGTCAAAAGTACGCGAGCTTTGAGGATTCCCAAGTCCTCACTGCGCAGCAAAACATAGAATACCGCAGTGTAAACTACGATAGTCACTCCTGCTTTGATTGCCTTTTCCTTGTTCACTAAGCCCTCCGCAGGAATCGGATTCCGAGCGCGTACTGTTCATCGTAAGGGTGGTTCCTGGGCGTCCCTCCCTTACCAGTGAAGTAAAGTTTCCCCCCAATGCTTTTCAGCCAACCTGCGCCGATCAGATACGCTTCATCAATCGGGTGGCCCGATGGAGTGCCATAGTTCCCCGTTAGCACAAACTTGGGCGGCGCGGTCGTGGGTTTCGGTGGTGGCACGGAAACAGCAGCGGGCAGTGGGGTGGTATTGATAGAGAATTGCCCGAACGGTGGAGGTCCGGTGTAGGCGAGGGCAGCTTGTATCAATGCCTGCTCTGGACCTGTGAGAGTCTGCCGATTAAGATATTTCCCTACAGTGTTCGCCACCATGCCAGGATCGTAGCCAATATCCACCAGCAACGCCTGGACTCGCTGCGCCCACGCCGGATTATCCATTGGGGGAAGCTGGGAAAGATCGACCCCGCCCGACGTACCAAACTGCTGATATGGCGGGATGAATTGATCCTGGCTTGGCACCTGCCCAGCACCCGTATAATCTACGGCAGAGGGCGATGTAGACGGCGTACTTTGCCGATTCTTATACCAAGCGTAGGCGACGATTCCCAAAGCTCCAGCGCCAAGCACCATTACCAGAGTCTTATTCTTTCTGAGGAAGGCTCCGCCCTTAGCGCCGCTAGGCGTTGCATCTGGCATTACAATCCCCAGCTTTGGTATTGGGCGGTGGACTCGGCAAGCTGCAATCCAGTTTCTGTCCCGTCCGAGACTGCGGATTCATCCCATGCCTGCGGCTCACGCCTAATCATGGGATGCATGAAATTGCCAAAGCGGGTATTCGCAAGGAATGCGAAAGGCGACGTATACTGATTACCCACTGCCAATTCTGGGGATTCCCCAGCCGATTTTGCAGTCTTGAGCGCGTACCCTCGTTGAGAGTTTTCCCAATAAGGGTTACTGTGCGGAATCTTGCGAAGATTCCACCGCTGGACACGGTAGCCGAATCGTGTTTGCGAGGCCCAACCGACACGACCTGATTCCGCCGCGTGCGGATCACCGGGCGTACGCTGGACGGTATCAGCAGGATTGTTGACCGGCTTTGCCCAAGCCTCACGCTGCCGTTTGGGGTCACTATTACTAGTGTTCTCATTCGGCGTGAATCTCGGCGTTTCATGCCGCTCGTCTTTTGCTTCCATGATTGGCCGATGGAATTTCAGCCAGCGAGGAATGCCCTCGTCTGTCTGGTGGTCTCGTGTCGGGACGACGGTATCGCCCTGCACGAAATCATTAGGATTATGGCGCAGGTCAGGAGGGCTATTATCGGACCATTGGCGGCTGTCCATTCCATGCCCGACGCCACCATGCCCAGGCCCTCTGCCAGTATCCCCTTCCCCCACGTCACCGTGAGCAGGCCACAGCGAGGCCGGGTATACAGGGTCCGTCTGAGGCCCTAGAGCGTACCCTACGGACAGGTCTGTAGGGTCGTACCACTCTTGGGAAGGGTAATCGAGAGAGAATGGGGTTTGCACGCCCATACGGCTCGCGGCAGTATCATCAATGCCGTGAGCTGTAGGCGTGTAATCTGTCATATGTCGCTGAGGATCAGCAGCACCAAGCGATCCAGGGCCGCCACCGATGCCGGTACGGCCCATTGCTCTTGTGCGCCATGCGCCGGAAAACATTTAAACCTGCTTTCCGGTTCCCATTGCGGTAGCGAGGTTACCTCGCGTGAATCCGGTGAAAGCATTGATAACAGCCGGAGTCTGCCGCTTAGGAAGAATCAAGGTGGTGACGAGGGCGATTGTCACTAGGCCAACCGCGAACGTCTGTGCAGTGGTCTGCATTTCAAATTCCTCATTTCGTTGGCCCAGTTTGGCCTAGCCATTTCGCAAAACTCTCAGCAGGGGTAGCGGGACGATGCCCGGGGTGCGCTTTACCCATCGGGACAAAGAGCACAGCAACCAATACAATCCATGACAACCCCACGACATACGGCTCTGCCAATGGAATGTGCTCTGCGCCAGCGAATACAGCAGCCGAAATCCCCACGGCTAACGGCTGCCATAACGTGAATGGCTGGTGATTCACGACCACGCTATTACCAATGGATATTGCGCCAGCGGCTAGCAATGGCCCTGTGCTCCTTGCCACGATGGATTCTCCTATTGTCAGACTGCACGCCGGACAAGCATTCCCCTTGCAAGAGGAATACCGACAGCACCGACCAACACGCCGATCCAGAAACGACCATCTTTGAGGATTGCCATATTACCCTCCAGCTAGACAGTGAGCATAGCGTCGTCGCCATTGGCAGGCGCAACGTCGTTTGTCAGAACAGTGAATGTCTGCGCGCCAGCACCACCGATGGTGCCCTGTCCTTCCACGCGCGCGGCGCTCGATGTTGCCAGGTATCCCCGCCGAGTTTCATACCCGGGCTTATGTGCGAAGTCCAAACAGAACGGCTCGACGTAAACCCCGTTATCCTTTGACGGGGTAGCGATGGCTGCGGCAGTACCGACGTAGTTATCTCCCACGCCGGTCTTTGTGGAAGTGACCGCGCCAGCGACCGCGCCAAGGTAACCGTTGTTTGAGATTCTTTGGAGCCACACATCACGCAGTCGCACGAGTAGGTTGTTGCCCTCCACGCGCAGCGTGAATGGATCGGGGAAGTTGGTTTCCCCACCTGACCTGGTAGCAGAGCTATCCCGTAGGATAAAGATCAGGTTGCGGATGAGATATCCCACGCGGTCAAACTTCTGCCGCATCGAGCCGGCGTTGACGACGTAATCGACCTTGCTCCAATACTGCGTTGTCTGCACAGCAGGAGGATTCTGCGCCAGCGGGCGGCCCTTGAGGTCTGTCGCGTCAGGCTCCCACCAATCAGCCTGCTGAACCCTTGTACGCACTGTAGGAAGGGTCGTAGGTGGTGTGGTGTAGAGGGAACCGGAAGACGCGAGCCGCATGCGCAGCTTGAACATTGCAGTTCCGCTCTTGTTCGGCAGCGCGCCCAGGGAATCGCGTTTCACCAGCTCCACAGGCACCCGTAGGCAGTATTCCCAAGAGCTGGCAGTCGCGTTAGTACCGCCGAGTGTGTCGAGCCGGTAGATCGGGGAAAGGCGAGGGTCGTCGTTGGCCGTATACCCGCCAAATTTGTCGATGATGTAGAGGTCCCAACCGCTAATGGGGCCGACGATTGGGGCGTTGTTCACGTCCTCAAAGGTGATTGTGTCGAACGCTCGCCAAGGGAAGTCCTCAGTAACAGCAACAGTGACGACGGCGTTACCCGCGACAGTGCCCTGGCTAAGGATGTAGAGGTCTTGCAGGAAGCCGGCTGGGGGAACGTTCAAGACGGGGAGGTCTTGTGTGCTCGCTGTGAGCGCGCGTGAATCGTCGTAGTCTATTTCGTCGGTGGATTGCACGCCGATACGGAATGCGCGCGGCGCGGGCTGCTGTGCGCCGCCCCGGGAGGGACGCGGACGAGCGGGACTCATGGTTGACATTAACTCACGCTCCTACTATGCACATTGCAGGTTCGGTGGAAGTCGGATCGTCGCCCTCACGGCGGATATAAAGCCAATGGAATTTCGGAAGCCGGAGGGTAATTCTCTCTACATATTTCGGATCGACTCCTCCTATCTCGCCGAACCTTTCACGGTCGCGCTCGTCAGGGTCTCTCGCTAAGAATAGGTGCTCGGCCCCGGAGTAACCAAGCTGTGGCATGTTATATGGTCGCTGTGAGGCTTCCCATAGTCCCGCTCCCATACCTCGTCCGCGAGAGAGAATTGCATTCACCTGTTCCTCTAGGTCTAGCTCTTTCACCAGACCGTAGATTTCATCGGTGAAGATGATTTTGTTACCAGCCTTGTATGCACGAATGAGTACCCGACGCATGACTTTGTGTAGCCGCTCATTATCTAGTTCGGCATCAAATGTATGGTCAGGCCAGACGGTGAAGCCTGGTGGTTTGATGAGGTCATGCCACCAGGGCGGTGGGTAGTCTTTGATGGTTCGATACTTGAGCCGCTTTGACCATGCTTTGACGGTCTCGTCTCGCGGTTTGATAACGAGCACTAATCCCTGGAGTTTCTTATTGGACGACGCTTTCAGAAGCTGGAATGAGAAATAGGTCTTTCCGCTTCCGGTCGGCCCAATGATGGTAAGGTGCTCGCCTGGGCGGTAGCGCCAATGATGCGTGAGAAATTCCTTCCGCTCAATAGTAACGGGCGGGGAAGTGTATTCCTCATATTTCGGGAATAGGGGAGTGACGGCCACTAATATCGCCGCCTAGGGTCAATCGGGGCGATCTTTGAATGGCGATCCTCACGATAACCGTTATCCCAAAGATCGCGGCGGTAGGCGAGAATTACGTCGGCAACGTTAGGGGGAAATCCGTCGCGGGGTATCTTATAGGCAAAGAAGTATTGCTCGTTATGTTTCATACTGAGGGCATCTTGACGTGTCTCGGCGTACTCCGTTGATACCCGACCGTCGGCCAGACGCACGAGCACCCATTTATCGTAGTGCTTTAACGTCTGGTGTTCGGTAACTCCACCAGAAAAGTAGAATGCACCCTGACTCACCAGGAGTATATTCCTGGGGCCATTTTTTCTCTGGGGGAGTTTACCTAGATGGTTCTGCCGCAGGAGGTACATTAGGCCGGCTCCCTGATTGCGGAGTCTGCCCATTCTTCCTGCGGAACAGGCGAATACGCTTTAGAAATGTCATCTTGAATTTACCCTTGGACCGCATGAATAGCAGCATGAATAGCGGAAGGTGAGCATTAAACACTTCCGCCCATGCCGAGGTCTGTAGCAGTTTCGACAGACCGTCGTGAACGGGCCTATTTTGTTCGGCCAGGTCCGCCCATGCTTTCGGTGCAGTGTCAGCTAGAGCGGGCATCTGGCCATCGCCTTGCTGTGCCATCATTTCCTCTAGCCGCTTTTGCCCAACGATCATTAGCCCTAGCTCCTGATCCTTGAGCATGATGAGCATGCCGAGGCCCACGTACAGCTCTTGCATGCCGTCCTCTATATTGACCTGTGACCCTCGCGTGGGAGGACGCGGAGTAGGCCGGCTGGGGCCGGGAGGACGCGCCGCCGCTGCTGGGGGAGGCGACGGACGCGAGGGCCTAGGGGGAATCGTCGCGTCGTGAATAGCGCGAGCCGATTCCCTAGGATCAAAGTCAGGAGGTTGTGTCATCCTGCAATCTGCTCCTGCAAAGGGGGAAAAGTAAAGCGAATGCCGAGCCGGAGGTTGACCCCAGGGGTAGAAGGGCCTACCATAGGTAGTGACCGGCCACCTATGGCAAAGGGGACAGGAAGGGCAAGACGGGCAGGCCGCCCATAACCTCCCACAAGCCTCAAGTCCATGTCCATCTCCGGCTCGGCATCGCTGGGGCCATTGTAGCAGAAGGGGTACAGCATGACCATTCATTACGTTTTCCGCCCAATTCAGCCAGACGACTATTCCCAGGACGAGGCCCGTCTTGACGCCGACGTGCTCGAAGCTGCTTTCGCCAACGGTGACGTAATCCCCTTCCGGTGTGGACCTCACTACCGGGGTCAGTCCCCCAAAGCTGCTGCCATCTCGGCCGCATTCTATGAGGACCCTTCCATGAGGACGCTAAACTTTAGTGTGTAGCGTCACTATTCAGGGCCGCTCGGGGTACGCTCCGGGCGGCTCTTTCGCGTACTGTCAGAGCTGCGATAAATTCCTGTACTCAATTTTCGCGGCTAAGCTACACGTTATCCAGTGCGGTTTTGATTCTGTTATCCCTGTTAGAGTTTGGCCTGCATGTCATAGGAGGCTGTTACGTGAAACCTACAATCGTACAGCGGAGTCATTCTCAGATGCTCCAGGTCCTCAGAGCAGAGGATCACGTCACGGTCCCTTGGGATTGGACTCGCTGGCATCTGATTAAGGAATGGCGGATTATCAAGGTATTCCCTGGCCGGAATCTTGAGACTGCCATCCGATTCGCTAAGCAGGTCGGAGGGTTTGATCCTCGGACCCTACGCGAAACCCTCGGCTCTTGGGATGCCAAGAATTTCGCCCCCAATCCTCCACCAGACGAGGAAGCCATTGCTATCTACCGTCAAAACCTACGGGAGTACGCTAATGCCGTTAGGCCGGACAAGCGTAAGAGGGACCAGGGAAAGAAAACGCGCAGAGCGAGACGCGCGCTACTTGAGGACGAGGACGACGGGGTTACCACCGTACGTACGTCACGGTTATAACGCCTATCGGAATTGGGGATGCCGTTGTGACTTCTGCGTCGATTCTTTCCGGGCCTACAAAGCCGACCAACGGTATCAAGCTGCCATCGCAAGAGACAATAGGCTTAGAGGGCAGTCTGACAGGGGAGGAGGAAGAGAGAATAGTCAGAGGCGAGCCGGTGATTCTGTACGGGCAGTGTGAAAGCTGCGGAGTGGAGGTTGTTATTGGTCAGGGTATCGAGCGATACCAGTGCATAGATTGTTGCGATTACGAGGAATATTGGGAGGAGTGAAATGCCTCACGTCCCTCACGGAGATGGCACCGATAAGAAAACCGGGGATAATTTCCAGTATGGAGATTACCCCGTCACCCTGGAAAAGTGTCCAGTGTGCGACGGCGTGTATGCCAATTTCGAGCAGCACGCTCAGACCGCTTTCCATAAGATGAGTGGAGGTCGTTAAGGGGGAAGATACAAAGAACGCCCCAGGACAAGACGATACAGACCAAAGGGGTCCTGCATGACTGCAAAAGATTTCATAAAGAAACCTGATATCATTCACCACGGAGAAAAGCTAGACTCTATTCAGATCGCTGGCCTCATGGCTGAGGCTACCGGCTGGGCACCCCAAGATGGCGATTCCATCGAGGGTACAGTGCTCGGGGCGAAGTGGGGATTCTCCGACGTGTCCGATCGCCAATACCCAATCGTCTTTATCCTATTGGACGAGGGCGAGTTCTATCAGCAGCCGGACAGCGACCGCGAGCCGAACGACGTCGTAGCCATTCACGCCCTACAGACCGTTATCGAAACAGAGATGTTTTCCCTACGCCCTCAGCCTGGAGAGCGGCTGTACGTCAAGAAAATCGGCAAACGGGGAAAGGCGAAGCGTAAGGGCTGGGACCCTCCTGTCGCCTGGGCCGTCACAGTACCCTCTAGGAGCACTGAGGATGCCGGCGCATTCTGGGACCAGCACAAGAGCCGCAGGGCCTCTACGGTGCCACCAGAGGCCCAGGAAGGGCAGTTTGACGACCCGATGCCGGAGTAGCTAGCGAGCGGGGGCCGGGGAGCCTGGGCGGTTGAGTTGGGGAATCCTCCCGTCTAGGTTCCCTCCCCCATAAGGGGTAACCATGAATAGAGTAGAGCTGCGCGCGCATATGGAATTGAGCATTGAGCGCGGTGGACATTCCACGCACGTTTGGAAGGATGAAAGCCAGTTTACTACTGACTCAAAACACCGGGCTGACCATAAACAGTATCCTAAGTTTCTAAAGCATGCTCACCCTGAACCGACGCAGCTAACTCCGCCTAATGCAATTTGACCCTCTGGAAAAGCAATCTGTAGGGAGAACATGGTTCATTACTGACGTGGCAACGGACGGCTCTACCACGATCAGTAATTTAGCAGGAGATACTAGCCGCATTCCAGCGAGAGCCGCGGAAAGGCTTAGGTGCTTACAGGGCACTGTCTATTCTTTAGTCGATCCGTCAAAGCTGATTCAGGCTGGCGATGGCCCTCAATACTGGAAAGTCCACAAGTATCATAAGCGGAAAATGAAAATGACATATAAGACAGGTGATAGGAACCCGGGTCTTATCGTCTATCCGCTCGCCCAATATACTAATGACCCTACAGCTATCGCCCCGTTCTTTGAAGCGCTGGAGGATTTGGGTGTCCCCTATGGATCGCTATCAGGAATGGCTAAGAAGTCTTGGCAGAGATTCTTGGAGAGACCCGTCACGATTTGGTCGGTTCCCTCGGCTAATCAATCAGTTACCAATGCATTTACGGGCGGTCGTAGAGAAGCAATTAGGAATCGAGCCGTCTATAGCGGATTGGCCTATATGGATATTCCAGCCGCTTATCTGCGGAGTATGCAGGAGCCACTACCAACTAAACTTGTACCCGCAGAACCCAAGATGCATTATAGTGGAATCGCTGAAGCATCAGTATTTATACCTGACGGACCCGGATGGAAACCCCTGCCAATATCCAGACGACAAAAGGGAATTGTCCTAAGTAATTTCCCCACGGGATGGCTAGGCGGGACCTGGACTTTTGAGGAGTTACGGCTTGCCGAAAGATACGGGTACGAAATCCAGATTCATCGAGCCTGGGCCGGAACCAATAGAGTCTCGCTATTCGATCTGTGGTTGCGGTGGGCGTATGACCTACGATCTTTATCAGGGGCCGCTGGAAGTATCGCTAAACAATTTACCACGCGGCTATGGGCACTTTTCGGTCTTAATGAGAATAGCCAGAGAACCATCGTTGAATTTGACACAAGTGGTAATCTCCTCCCATCTAGAAAATTGCCCAAATTACCTCTTACCCGAGACACTAAATACATTGCTGCAATTATTGCAGCAAGAACCCGGGTCGCCCTTTGGGATGGATTAATAGAAGGATGTGTGTGGGCTGATACTGACGGTGTTATCGTACCACTCGATAAATCCCAACGCTTATCAGATGCAGGTTGGAAAAGGAAGGAGGGAATTAGTGTTTTCCAGATCGAGGATTGGGCGCACACTCGTTATCACTGCATCAAGCAAACCCCGCGAGGGATCACGGATGTTTGCTCAACTTGTTCGCCGCCCGGATGGCACTATCGAATTGATGGTGTCACCCCGGACAGCGACGATGCTCGTGTGGCTTGGGGCCTCGCTGTGCCTGGGCAGTATTGGGAAACAGATAGTCAAGGGATTACTACAGCGAGCGATGATGCGGAAAGATTTAGAAGTTCTAGGCCGGTCGTTCTCCCGTACGACAAAATTCCAATCCAGCGAGGGATCTAATGGCACCACATGACTACACCTACACAAGGGAATGTATCTTCTGCCATACACTTATCATGCGCGTAGTTTCTCGATTCCATCGGGTAAAGGCTTGGCGTAAGGTGGAGGCGGTCCCGGGCCAGCCGGCATATATCTGTTCAGCTAATCCTGACGTCCATGAGCCGTATCATAAGAGCGAGGGGAGGAAGAAGTATGCCAAGGCCCATTGATATTGTGACAGAGGATCTAATGAAATTATCCGAGTTGCAGCAGCGGGTTATATCAAAGTGGCCTGGGGAGGATTGTAAGCCCTGGGCTAGGGAGGAGGGATGGACTCGAATAATGGAATTGACCGCAAATAACCTTACTCAAGCTCTGAGAGAAGATAGGGTCTGCTGCCAATTCCATGCTATGTGTGAGCTGACGATGTATTACTTCCTTTGCGGCTGGGAGGCTGCACTAATGCAGATTGAGGGGAGGCCACCAGATTGACATTACCTACGTCGGACGCCCATTCCCGTAATTTACTCGTCAAAATGGTCTTAGAAGTTGACGGGGAGATTTACGGGGAAACAATTTTCGATCTGCCACTACAGTCGGAGAGCTATGTTACGGGAATGAGTATCGAGGTTCCCGATTACTCTGGGCCTCAATATGCCTGGACAAAACTAATTCACTTTCCTTTCCGGCTCACTGACGATGGTTTCTATGTCAGGCGGTCCCCCTATGAAAACTCGGCCGAATGCGAGCGATTTCACTTGGACGAAACCTCACCCATTAGATTTATATCAAGAATTATCTCAGCCATTGGCCGATGCCGTCGTAGCTGAGGGCTGGCAATGGTGCGCCCAAAACCAAATGTGGTTCAACATCTATTGGGAAAATTCAAGGGGTGAATGCGAGAAATGTCGAATCGCAAAAGCGCGAAAGCTGAATCACCAGGACAGCAGCCTTTATTGGGCGGGCAGCGATTGGACCTCGCCGTTCTGAATCCTCAATTCCCCTATATATGCTCTTGCGAGTGTGGCTGCCTAACAATCAGGAAACGCTCTGGAATGTGCTCTGTATGCAAGTCTGGGCATCATGGAATGGGGACAGGGGGATTCGCATGCAACAGAATTTGAACATGGATAACTTCCGCCGCTACCGTGGCCCAATCCTGGGGATCACTATGGAATGCGGCCATGAATTTCTCCTGACAGAATCAACTACTCGCTGGCTTAGGGAGCACCTAAAGCGAGATATGGCACTAGAAAACTATCCTACAAACAAGGCTATTTACTTCCCCGGATACGGAAAGGACAAGAATACTCGAGTTTTCTACCAGCACGTTGTCGATGGAATAGGTGTCATTGCCATAATTACCCACCCATTAAATCTTGACCAGACATTCACTCACGAAGTTCTTTTCTCGTACCTTGATTTGGTTGAGAAAATTCGATGGAGTGCGCAATACGAAGAAGTTTGGTATAACGGCAGAAAAGTCAGCGACGGAAAGCCAAAGGTGAGGAAATGAAAGTCAAGGGTAAGGAAGCAGTAATAATTAAGCTGACCCCTACTGAGGCAGCACAATTTCTACTGGAGATACAAGCCCTCTGGGGGGAGGTCCTTACTCCAATTAAGCAAGAATTAGGGAAGCTAGGAATTAAGCCTAACACCAGACCCTAGCAGGAGGACAATAGGGGATCAAGAAAAGGGACCTTGTGAGGAAATTCACAAGTAGGCGAATGCCGAAAAGCAGGAGGCAATAGCATGCAGCAATTCCACGTTGTTAAAGTCCAGCCCGTCCACAAAGCCTATGCTGCCAGCTCCGGCATTGAGCAAATCGAAATGCAGGTGGTCGGCACTCTGGAAATCTTTACCGCCCTCGGGGAGGCCCTAGAATACCGTGAGGAGTTGAATGGCCTCTGTGAAAAGCTGAAGCACTTGGGAGTCCAGTTTTCCGCCCAATACCAGTTTGAAATTCAGCAGGTGGTATCGCGGCCGGGCCTCGGAGGTACTAGGAAAAGGCTGCTTGACCTTTCCGGCTCTGAGGGCCACGCTGTTGATGATGCTTTCTTTGGAGAATCCGTGCAGGATTTAATCGAAAGGACAATGCGAGAGAGACACGTCGGTGAATTGGAAAACAATCTAGGGATTGGCAATCAAGGCGGAATGGAACAGGGAGACCATGAGTAAAGACAAAATCCTTCCCCTTATCGTGGCAACACTCGGCTTTGCTATGGTGGGGTCCTTCATATGGATAACGGCGGGGGGAGTGTGGTATCTGTTGTATTGGGGTATCATCATCGCCCTTGCAGGAATATCAGGATTGGTGGAATAGGCTCCTATGAATGAATCCATCATTAAATGGCTGTTTCTATTGGCAGTTGTCATCTGCATTACTGCCATCACAATTGCAACAGTGCATGCATTAGCTCCGATGCACGGAACCTACTACTGTCAGTCTACTGACTCGACTGCCGCAACCTCAGCATTCATCTGTCACAACTAATAGCCTACAGAATTAGGGGAGGCCGTCGTTTTCCTTTCGCGGCGATGTTTTGGCTGGGAATAGTGACCGATCCTTAATCCCCGTCTATGCGCCGGACATGCGCAGTCCGCGGGCAAGCTAATTCCCTCCCCTAATTTCCTGGCCCCCAGACCCTCATCTGGGGGCCCTTTCTTGCGCCAATTCCCTCGGAACAATACCCGCGTCAATAGTTTCACTGTTTACGAAAATAAAAGCCCGAATAATAGGGCTGGCAA
>WNGK01003015.1_pt1 | contig 19998 bp, 21 predicted proteins | sample 5400601 | NCBI WGS metagenome assembly WNGK01 (sample SAMN13153376, study PRJNA577476) | soil metagenome | isolation source: 60 cm soil or saprolite under Garry oak tree replicate 1 | place: USA:California | collected 2016-06-15
CACCAGGCGCATCATCACCGACGCTGTTCTGCCTGTGATCGCCTTCCATTCTCTCGCTCCTACTCGTGCTGTGAATGACATGCGAGCTGGCCTAGCATCTGGCGAGATCCCTGCTTCGTTCTCTCCGACAAGCTGCTAGTGAGCAGTTGCACATTGGCTCATCCTTTGTGGGGATTGATGTAGGGATTGAAAAAATCAAGGTGGCACCACGGCTCACACGCATTTTGCGCCGTCGTCCATTGCAATGGACGACGGCGCTTTTTATTGTTCATGATATATAAATTAAGTAGGAAGTAACGACTATTAAGTAGGGAGTAACGTCTATATGCTGGATCTCGCCTTTATTCGCAACCACCCAGACATCGTAAAAGAAGCAGCGCGGGTCAAATACAACCCCATTGACATCGACTACCTGCTGGAAGTCGATCGGCAGGTGCTTGAGCTACAGCGCCGGGTAGAAGACGCCCGCACCGAGCAGAACAAGATCTCGAATCGCATCCGGGCGGCAGGCAAAGACAGGGCCCAGCGGGAGGCGCTCATCGCCGAGGGGAAACTACTCGCCGGGCAGATCAAGGCCATGGAGCCCTTACTGCACGAGCTGGAAGAAACACGCCGGCAATTGCTCTACCTCGTTCCCAATGTCCCTGATCCCAGCTCCCCCATCGGTAAAGACGAAAGCGACAACGTACCCATCAGGTACTGGGGCGAGAAACCCGCCTTCGACTTCCAGCCTCTCAACCACTACGCCCTGATGCAAAAACTCGACGTGGTGGACATCGAGCGGGCTGTCAAGGTCGCGGGCGCACGCAGCTATGCCCTCAAAGGCGATGCCGCACGTCTCGAACTGGCCTTAATGAACTTTGCCATGGACCGCATCGCCCGCAAAGGCTTCACGCCTCTGACCGTCCCGTCGATGGCACGCGAGTTCGGCTTTATCGGCAGCGGCCAGTTTCCCAGGGGACGCGACCAGGTCTACGCCATTGAGGATGAAGACACCTTCCTGGTCGGCACCGCCGAAGTCTCGATCACCGGCATGTACAAGGACGAGATTCTCAGGTACGAAGATCTGCCTTTGACCTTCGTCGGCTATTGCCCCTGCTTCCGCAAAGAGGCGGGCACCTATGGCAAAGACACTCGCGGCGTCTTCCGCGTCCACCAATTCAGCAAAGTAGAGCAATACGTGATCAGCAAAGCCGACCATGAGGATTCGGTGCGCTGGCACGAGCAGTTGATCGGGAACGCAGAAGAGCTGGTGCAGGCCCTGGAGCTGCCCTACCGCGTCGTAAACGTCTCTACAGGCGAGATGGGCGACGGCAAAGTCGGCATGTACGACCTGGAGTGCTGGATACCCAGCGAGGGCAGATACCGCGAGACCCATTCGTGTTCGTACTTCCACGACTGGCAGGCCCGCCGCGTCAATATCCGCTACCGTGAGGAGGACGGCAAATTGAAATTCGTCTACACGCTCAACAACACAGCCCTGGCCTCGCCGCGCATCCTGCTGCCCCTGTTCGAAGTTCACCAGCAGCCCGACGGCAGCATGCGCATCCCGGCAGCCCTTCGCCCCTATATGGGAGGGCAGGAGTACATCAGGCCACCTGAGAATGCAAGAAGGTGAGCAATCGCGAGTTCAACCAGTGGATGTGATGTATCTGATTTTGATCATCTGGTTGACGCAAGGGCAGAGAAAAGATACACTTGATTCTCGATAGTAGGTGTCTTGCGGTGACGGCAAAGGGGGCTGTGTTCCCGGAGCGGGCGCTCGTGATTTACCTGACCTTCGCAGTCATCCTCGCGACTCTCGTTGTCCAGGGACTGAGTCTCCCCTTGCTTATTCGAGGACTTGGCTTACACGATGACGGGATCAAACGGCAAGAAACGCGGGCGCGACTGACCGCAGCACAGGCCGCGCTCGCTCGCCTGGACGAACTGGCCAGCCAGAATGAGACCTTGCAGGAGTCAGTCCAGCACCTGCGCAAGCACTATGAAGCGCGGATCCACAGCCTCACCAAACGCTACAAGCAAGCAGCAGGCGTGCCAGGCGAGAATCCTGAGATGACCTATCAACAGCTCCAACAAGGGGCGCTTCAAGCCGAGCGGAGTGCGGTGATCGGCTTACGAAACCAGGGGGAGATCAACGATGAGGTACTTCATCGTATCGAGCGAGAACTCGATCTGGAGGAACAACGGTTAGTTGGAGAGGCGAGCAAGACATGAGACAAAAGCATTCCCAAGCAGAGTTCGGGCGAGTTGGCGTTCTGCCTGTCACGTGCCGGCTCATTCGTCGGTGGAACGGCGTTTGGGGCATGGCCCATAACGCTGCTCATAACGCTTTCTTGACACTTCCTGCTTATGCTAGCAGCAGAGAGCTTGAGGCGCCTCAGCCGGGGCGATAAAGGCTCAAATTGCACACAGGTGTATCAGTTCTGAAAGAAAGAAGAGCAGGAGGTGAGAATATGGGTGAAGGATTCATCGCGCGCGGGTTTCGCAGCCGCCGAAAGCCAGGAGACGAGAGCGGACGACTCCCTCCGGGACAATATCTCGAGCGTGGGTTTCCCGTACTCTCGGCAGGGCCGACGCCGCATACACCGCTCGCGAACTGGTCTTTTTCCATTGTGGGGGAGGTCGATCAACCCAAACGCTGGAGCTGGGAGGAATTTCGTGCGTTACCGCGCGAGACGGTGGCGAAGGACATCCACTGCGTCACAAAGTGGTCCAAGCTGGATACGCACTGGGAGGGCGTCTCCCTCGATACCCTGCTCGCGCAGGTTTCGACCAGCGCCAGCTTTGTCATCGCCTTTTCCGATGGAGGTTACACGACCAACCTTCCTATGGACGAGGTACTGCATGGGCAGGCCTGGATCGTTGACACCTACGAAGGTCAGCCGCTGGAGCCACAACATGGTGGCCCGGCACGCCTGCTGGTGCCGCATCTCTACTTCTGGAAGAGCGCCAAGTGGGTGCGCGGTCTGCGCTTAGTCGCTGAAGATGAGCCCGGCTTCTGGGAGTTGCTGGGCTACAACAATCATGGAGACCCATGGAAGGAAGAACGCTATTGGGGCGACTGACCTGGCAACTCGGCGAGGTAGTCGCCACGCAGCCAGAAACGGCGAGCACGAAGAGCATTACCCTCACGGTTCCTAACTGGAGGGGGCATCAAGCGGGGCAGCATGTGGATGTCCGCCTCACGGCCGAAGACGGCTACTGTGATCTACCGCGACGAACTCGACCGGCTGGTGAAGAGCAGCACGATGCTGGAGGTAGTACATACCTTGACTCGCGCACAGCCGCCTGGCTGGACGGGCTATGCTCGCCGCATCGATATCCAGATGCTACGCGAGGTGGCCTGGCCGGTCGGGCAGCATCCCCTAGCGCTCATCTGCGGCCCCACCCCGTTCGTGGAAACGGCCGCCGCCAGTCTCGTCACCCTGGGATACGAGCCAGCACGCGTCAAGACCGAACGATTCGGCCCGACAGGAGAAGGATGATGGAAAACAAGTTGGATGGCAATGCGGCAGCAGGTATGCTGCAAGCCATCTTCCCCTTTGATATGACGCTCGTGCAGGCCACCTGCACTGGCTGCGGCACCACCAATATGATTGGTGCGACCGCCGCCTACATGCACGGGATGGGGACGATCGTGCGCTGCCCCGTCTGCAATACCGCGCTTATCCGCGTGGTGCATGCGAAGGGACGTTACTGGCTGGATATGCGGGGCGTGCGCGTCCTCCAGATCAGCTACGAGGACTAGTCCTCCCTCCTGGTCGCGCTGTCTGGAATTTCATGTACAGGAGGACTGCCGATGCATGTCGCATCAGGAGAAGGGTGGATACGTGCGCCGCGAGCGCTATGAGGACGAGATGACTCGTGTGGTCCCGCTCTCTGGAGCCATTGACGAGAGCAGGGTGGAAGCCACCTACGAGCATGGTGTGCTCACGGTGCGCATTCCTAAAGCCGCGTGCGCCCAACCCAGGCAGCTTCCCGTCAAGGTGCAGGACGTGTCGGGCGCACGCTAAGGCAGGCGTGGCGGAGGACGCTGGTCGCCTCCGCACGTTCGCGACTCATGGCACCAGGCCGAAGCCGTCAATCGGGTTCCTTCCGATCAACGGCGGCCGGTGCCATCGACGGAGGGAGAGGTCCCTCCTTGCGAAGAAGGAGCTCTAAGTATGATCAGGGGCTATACCAGACCGCTCTACATCCTCCCGTTCGACCACCGCGCGTCCTATGTATCGGGACTCTTCGGCTGGAAAGAACCGCTGAATGCGGAGCAGATGGTCACTGTCGCCAACAGTAAGCAGGTCATCTATGCAGGCTTCCTGCAGGCTATTGCTGACCACGTGCCACAGGATCGCGTTGGTCTGCTGGTTGACCAGGAATTTGGCTCGGCCATCCTGCGCGATGCTGCCAGCAAGGGCTATATTACGGCGATGTCCGTTGAGAAGAGCGGCCAGGAGGAGTTCGAGTTCGCTTATGGGGAGGACTTTGCACAGCACATCGAGGCCTTTCAACCAACCTTCGCCAAAGTCCTCGTGCGCTACAACCCCGAAGGAGATGTGGCTCTCAACCAGCGCCAGGCCGGTCGCCTCAAACGCCTATCGGACTATCTGCACCGGACACAGAGTCTGTTCATGTTCGAACTGCTGGTGCCAGCCTCACCGATGCAACTGGACCAGGTGGAGGGCGACAAGAACGCCTATGACCTGCAGCTACGCCCAGGCTTGATGATGCAAGCCATCCAGGCGCTGCAAGACGCCGGGGTGGAGCCGGATGTCTGGAAGGTCGAAGGGCTCGATCGCCGGGAAGATGCTGTCAAGGTGGTAGAGATAGCCCGGCGAGGTGGACGGGACACCGTGGGTCTCATTGTGCTGGGACGTGGTGCAGGGAGAGACCTGGTCGTGCACTGGCTTAGGACGGCGGCGAGCGTTGCCGGGTTCATCGGGTTTGCCGTCGGGCGAACGAGTTTCTGGCAGCCCCTGGTCGATTTCGAGGCCAAACGCATCCCTCAAGAGGAGGCGGCCACGCGGATCGCACACAATTTTGAAGCATGGATCCAGATCTTTGAAGAAGCCCGAGGCAAATAAGCGCCTGCGCTCAAAAAAAGGAGAACATGAGGATGACTCAAGCCACACACTATGATGCGATTGTGATCGGTAGCAGTCGGGGCGGCAGACTCCTCCCCATCGCTTTAGCGAAGGCAGGCCGGGAAGTGGCGCTTATTGAGCGCGGCCACGTAGGCGGGACCTGTATCAACGTGGGCTGTACCCCCACCAAAACGATGGTCGCCAGCGCACGCCTCGCCTCTCTGGCAAGGCGTGGCGCTGAGTACGGCGTCCACACGGGCCACATTTCGGTCGATCTGCAGGCCATACATACACGCAAACAAGGCATTATCGAGGGCGCGCGCCTCGCCCTCGAGAGCCGTCTCGAAGCGACGCAACGGCTCGATCTGCTCAGAGGCGAGGCCCATTTTATCGCCGCAAAGACGCTTGAGGTCGATCTCAAGGACGGCGAAACGCGAGAGCTCACCGCGCCACTGATTTTTATCGATACGGGTGCCCGGCCAGAGTCACTCGCGATCAAAGGCGTCGAGAGCGTCCCCGTGCTCAACTCAACCACCATCATGGAGCTGGACACACTCCCTGAACACCTGTTTATCATCGGGAGCGGCTACGTCGGGCTGGAGTTCGCACAGATGTTTCGCCGCCTTGGCAGCCAGGTCACGCTCATTCAGCACAATCGCCGCCTGCTGATGGGTGAGGATGAAGATGTCTCCGACGAAGTCACGAAGATTTTGCGCGAGGAGGGGATCACGGTCCTGACCGCAACCACGCCGCATCAGGTCGAGCAGCAAAGCTCCGGGTGCATTCGGTTGAGCGTGCGCACGCCTCAGGGTGAACAGCAGCTGAGCGGCTCGCATCTGCTGGCGGCGGTCGGTCGCATCCCCAACACCGAAGACCTCACACCCGAAGCCGCCGGCATACAACTGGACCGGGAGGGTTACATTCAGGTCAACGGACAGCTGGAAACGAACGTTCCCGGCATCTACGCGCTGGGTGACGTGAAAGGTGGGCCGGCTTTCACTCACGTGGCATACGATGATTTCCGCATTTTGCGCACCAACCTGCTTGAGCATGGCAACACGAGCACTCGGGATCGCATCGTCCCCTATACCATCTTCATCGATCCCCAGATCGGGCGCGTTGGCATGAGCGAAAACGAGGCCAGAAAACAGGGGCGCTCCATCCGCGTGGCGAAATTGCCCATGAATGCCGTGGCCCGCGCCCTGGAAATCGGTGAAACGCGCGGCTTCATGAAGGCCGTCGTCGATGCCGATACACAGCAAATCCTGGGCTGTGCCATGCTGTGCGCGGAGGGTGGCGAGATTATGGCCATCATCCAGGTGGCCATGATGGGCAAGCTGACCTACACCGCTTTAAAAGAAGGCATCTTCTCCCATCCAACCCTGGCTGAAGGGCTCAATGATCTGTTTACGACGCTCGACTCTTAAAGGAAACTGATGATGACTGAAGAGCAGAACAGAGCTGGTCCACACCAAGGACAACCTATTCTGGTTGCTGGAGAGCAACTTGAGGGAGATCCTCTCGAGCAGACACATGTTGCCATGATCCTGCTGCACGGGCGGGGGGCAACAGCAGACAGTATGCTGGAATTGGCTGCGCAATGGAATCAGCCGGATTTCACCTATCTGGCACCGCAAGCGGCGGGCAATTCCTGGTACCCGTCTAGTTTCCTCGCGCCTCTTGCCAGCAATGAACCTTTTCTCTCGTCGGCGCTGGCTCTGCTGGAGGACGTGCTTGAGCGCATCGCGCAGGCAGGGATTCCTCCTGCGCGCACCATGCTCTGTGGATTCTCGCAAGGAGCGTGTCTCATGCTGGAATTTACCGCTCGCCATGCCCGGCGCTATGGTGGAGTTGTCGGCCTGAGTGGGGGACTGATGGGCCCCGATGACACCCCGCGCAACTACGCAGGTTCACTGGAAGGAACCCCCGTCTTTCTGGGATGTAGTGACATCGATCCCCATATCCCCCAGGAGCGGGTGCGCCTTTCTGACGAAGTCCTCCGGCGCTTAGGAGGGGAGGTCACGATGCGCCTGTATCGCGGCATGGGACACGCCATCAACCAGGATGAGATGGAGACGGTTCGACAGATGATGGGTTCACTCGTTGCCTGATCCTTCCGGGCATGAGCGGGAGCCTCGTAGAGGTTGGCTTACGGTCCCATTGAGAAGTATCGCGCTCCTGACGAAGGAGAGCAGAAAGGTGAGAACGAGGTGGTCATATGCAACAGCAGGCAGCAGAGATGGGATTGGCCGATACCTGAAGGAGGAGTGAAGCGATGAGAATCGTGACTTTGCCGGTCAAAGGGCTCAACTTTGCCGGGTGCGCACGCGCGATCGAGAAACACCTGAGCAAGCAGGAACCAATCGCACAGGTAGAGGCGAGCTACGTCTTGCAGACGGTCACAGTTACCTATGATGAGACGCGGCTCGACGAGACAGGGCTTCGCGAGATGGTCAAGGATTGCGGCTTTGCCTGTGGAGAGCCCCTCACCCGATTCCCGGGGCCTGGCGCCACTGGTCCACTACGCGCGGAAGCGGCCCATGCTCATGGGACGACGCGACATCCCTCGATGGAAGATCGTGCGGCGGCGGCCCACGAGAAGATGGACATGGGGATCGTGGATCACCGCACGATGGGCCATGACATGAGTGACCCGGCCATGGCGCGGGCCATGGAAGCCGAGATGCGCACCCACTTCTTCGTGTCGCTAGTGCTGACCATCCCCATCATTCTGTACGCTCCGCTGGGCACAAGTCTCTTCAGGGTGCACCTGCCTACCCCCTTTGGCATCAGCCCCACCTGGGTGCTGCTCGTGCTTGCCACCCCCGTTGTCTGCTGGGGAGGCTGGATCTTTCACTTCGGGGCCTGGCGCGCCTTGCGCAATCGCACCCTCGACATGAATGTGCTGGTCAGCCTGGGGGTGCTGGTAGCCTACTGCTTCAGCGTTTTTGTCACCGTGTTTGCTCCGCAGATAGAGACGAGCTACGACGCATCGGCCATGCTCGTGACCTTCGTGCTCTTTGGGCACTGGATGGAGATGCGCAGCCGCCGCGGCTCCTCCGACGCCCTGGGCGATCTGCTGCGCCTGGCGCCCGCACAAGCCAATGTCATCCGGCCCACTGGAGAGGTCGAGACGGTGCCGGTCGCACAGGTGCAGGTGGGCGATCTGCTGCTGCTGCGTCCGGGGGAGAAAGTGCCGGTCGATGGTCTCGTGACCGAGGGGGAGAGTTCGATTGACGAAGGCATGGTGACCGGTGAGAGCATCCCTGTCAGCAAACAGCCTGGCGATGAGGTGATCGGGGGCACGGTCAACGGATCCGGCTCTCTGCGGATCACGGCAACGAAAGTCGGCAGCGATACGGCGCTGGCCCAGATCGTGCACTTGGTGCAGACGGCGCAGAACTCCAAAGCACCTGCCCAGCGGCTGGCGGACCGGGCGGCGGAGTGGTTAGTCCTGGCGGCGGTGGGCGCCGGCGTGCTGACCTTCCTGGTGTGGTTCTTCGTGATTGGGCAGACGGTCCTGTTCGCCTTGACCCTGGCGGTGACGGCGGTGGTCATCGCCTGCCCCGATGCGCTCGGCCTGGCGACACCGACAGCGGTGGCGGTGGGCACAGGCATCGGGGCCAGGAACGGCATCCTGATCAAAAATGCGACGGCTCTGGAGCAAACGTCCAGAATTCAGACCATCGTTTTCGACAAGACGGGAACCCTGACCGAGGGCAAGCCGGCGGTGACCACAATAGTGGCGTTCACAGCGGGCAAACTGGCGGGGCTGGACGAAAACCGGCTGCTGCAGGTGGCGGCAGCGGCGGAAGCGGACTCCGAGCATCCCCTGGCCAGCGCCATTGTGGAGGGAGCAAAGGATCGCCGACTGGCGCGGCTCGCCTATAGCCAGTTCAAAGCCAGTGCGGGAGGGGGCGTCCAGGCGCAGGTAGACGGCAACACCATGCTGGTCGGGACGCCGAAACTGCTCTCAGAGCACGGTATCCAGTTGCAGCCAGCCGAACAGGAGGAACTGGCCGCGCTGCAGGCCGAGGGGAAAACGGCCATGCTGGTGGCGATGAACGGCCAGGCGGTCGGCCTGGTCGCGGTCGCTGACCGTGTGCGAGCGACGGCTCACGAGACGATTGCCCGGCTCAAAGCACTAGGCATCCAGGTCGCGATGCTGACCGGAGACAACCGGTGCACCGCTGAGGCCGTCGGTCGCGAGCTGGGCATCGACCGTGTGTTCGCCGAGGTCCTGCCCTCCGACAAAGCGAACTACGTGAAGCAGCTCCAGAGCGAGGGGCTGTTCACGGCGATGGTGGGCGACGGGGTCAATGACGCACCGGCGCTGGCCCAGGCCGACCTGGGCATCGCCATCGGCACCGGGACGGGTGTGGCCATCGAGACGGCTGAGGTGGTGCTCATGCACAGCGAGCCGCTGGACGTGCTGGCCGCTATTCGTCTCTCCAAAGCCACCGTCACCAAGATGAAGCAGAACCTGTTCTGGGCGGCCATCTACAACCTGATCGCCATCCCCGTCGCGGCCGGGGTGCTCTCTCCCTTTGGTATCCTGCTCGCTCCGGAGGTTGGTGCCCTGGCCATGAGCGCCAGTTCCCTCACAGTGGCGACCAATGCGGTGCTGCTCAAGAGCGTCGAAAGGAAGCTGAAGGAGTGAACAGGAGGAGAGGGAAGCTTGGAAATCGACGTTGAACACGTGGCGAAACTTGCCAACCTGCCGCTGGATGGAAAGCGCCTGGACATACTCAGGAAACAACTTACCGAAACACTTTTGTACATCGAGAGGCTGAATGAAATTCCCACGGATGAAGTTGAACCTACGAGCCAGGTAACCGGTCTTACCAATGTGACGCGCGATGATACCGTATCAGCTTCACTTCCCCAGGAGGCTGCTGTGGGGAACGCGCCGGCGACACACAACGGATATATCGTCGTGAACGCCATTCTTGAGGAATAGCAATGGAACTGTATGAACTTACCGTCGCGGAAGCCAGCAAGGGCCTCCAGGAAAAGAGGTTTTCCTCACGCGAACTGACAGGCGCATGTCTTGAGAGAATCAGAGCAGTTGAGCCAAAGCTTCGCGCATTTGTTACCCTGACCGAGGCACAGGCTTTGGAACAGGCCCGCAAAGCCGATCTCTTGTTAGGCAGCGGCGAGGTTCGGCCTTTACTGGGGATGGGTCAGAAAGCCCCTGTCATTTATGCAGGGGATGACTCGCCTCTTCCCCCAGGTTCATATCTTGTGGGGAGGTCCGCTTGTGGAAGAGACAGTAGCCTCTTATCAGTTGATAGGTGGTGTATGTGGCACGTTTAACTCTCTTGGTTGAGTTTCGCCAGGTAACGGGGAGCCAGAAGCGGGAACAGATTCAGTATTTTTAATTCCTTGTGCGGTTGAGTCTTTACTTTTATCTACTCCTACATTCTTGGCTTTTGTTCGAGATTTTAGACATGCAAGAAGTGTCATGTTACTTTCCCACTGAATGCGGTTAAAAAATGCCTCAGATGAAACTTGTTCTTCTATCTTCTCTAAAAAAGAATCAATCCAGCGTTCATAGTCCCATCCTGAGCTTGTTAAAGTGGCAAGTAGCTTTATTGTTATTTGGATATCTATTTGGACTTCTAAGGGACTGTATTCATAAGCTCCTTCTGGCGTATAAGTAACATTAGGATTTAAATGTAGATAATACTCTTCGAAATTTCTGGGTAGTACAGTACTAGCACCATCACAGTGAACAGTTATGAGTATTTTCAATTTCTTGGTTTCAATCTCAATTGAGTTCTCTTGTGGTCTGTTTACTTTGCTGCCCTTTGGTAAGGTTAATTCAAATTTCGAGTAAAATGCTCCATCCGGTTGGATGACAAATACAACCTCTCCACCGTCTGAATCATCATCAGAACCGATGAAATTGGGTCTATTAGACATAGGCCGTGAAAATAGTTCTAAAAATGTATTAGTCAATAGTACTGCGGGAATGTCTTTTCTTCCGAATGTTGCTAGATTCTTTTCTGGGAATGTTTTGTACTTAAAGTACTCGCTGAGATGTAGTGAAAGTGAATGGAGCAGGAAATATTCAATTGCTTCGCGCATTAGTTTGTCTGATTCATTGTATTTTGTCCATCGCAATTCAAGTGCAGTATTTTCCGCAAATGCCCCTTTAATGTAGCGATGTATTTCTTCGGCAATTTCGTATCCTGGTACTGGAGTGATATAAGTTTGTTTAGGGCCATCTATAAGAAAAGCTTCATAAGTGTGACTTCTAGTTCGTTTACCGAATAAGCTGATAAATGTATACGCGATGGAAGTAAGGCAGATGAAGATACCTGTTAGTATGGGTATAACGGCATTCTTCGAGGTTACCTCGAAGAATGCACTTGCCAACAGGTTTACACCAAAGGATAATAAGATCACTATAATGATTAGGTCTCTTAAATTTTTACGGCTTAAAGCTAAGCCTTGGACAACGTTATCTTTGTTGTTATCAGCCATGGCAGCAAAATTCTCCTGCTCTCTCAGAGCTGATTAGATTAAATCATTATAACAGATATTCTACAATAAGACATTTTAGCGCAGGATCTCACTTCCCAAGACTGCCTCTGAAATGAGGTGACTTGGGGAGTCAGGAGAAGCTTCCTGGCGCGATTGCTAGCTAATAGACACTCCTCCTAAATACGAATCCGCCCGTCTCGAAGCTATGACTTCACCTGCAAACCCTCAACCTCTTCAATAGTGATTCTCCTCCCAATTTTTGCACTGATCACGTTGAGGACTTGATAGGCAATGCGTCTAGTGACTTCAGCAGTGCCATACTCCATCCGGTTCACGGTCGAGAGTGACACCCCTGCTTCCGATGCCAGTGCCTGAACGGTTAACCCTGCTTCTTCCCTCAGTTGCTTAAAGGTTGACACACTCCGCACCCCGCTTTCATGAATGTTCAAAGATGTGTCAATGGTATATGAAAATTGTTTCCTTGTCAATTATCATCTTTTGAGATGCATATGAAATTTCTTTGAAATACCCTTGACAAAACAATGATTGATGCTTTATGCTTCTATCAGAGACATTTCATTGGAATATCACTGATAACGATTGTATACGAATGAGGATGGCGAAACGCAACAGAGAGGATTCTTTAGGAATTGGGCATCCCAACAGAAGACAAGACGGAGGAAGGAGGCAATCAAGAGAAAAGGACACTACATGAAACTGACTTTGCCGTGTACGAGACGACAAAGTCAGCCTGATGAGAGTACACACGTAGTCACCGTTAAGTCAACCTACGGGCACCCTCAGCCTTCATTGAAGGCACAGAGCGGCCCGGCCTGTCAAGTTTTCAGCCGAGAACACGATTTGGAAGGGAACACGCATGATACAACCTATCACGAACTACACGACCTACGATCAAGCGTACTACTACGCTGACCTCAGAGGTCTGCCCCGTCTCTCAGAAACAGACCGTCAGTCTCTCATCGCTGATCTCTCCGCTGCAGGCAACCCCCGCCAGATCACCCAGATCAAACAGCAGCTCATGGAGAGCTACCTGCACTTCGCCAAGCACTATGCCATCGACCTCTGTCATCAGTCGTGCTATCACCGTGACCTGCCTGATCTCATCGGGATTGCCAACCTGACGGTGGTGGAAGTCATCAGTCGCACTGATCTCACCCAGGTCGGCGACCTGACCAGTTACCTGGCGGCCTACCTCCGGGGCCGTTTGAAAGAGGCCACCATCAACGCTGGCCTCATTCCCATCGCCGCCAGCGTGCGCGCACGGGCGCGGCAGCGAGGAGAGAGCAGCCGCTTCGAGGTGCTGGATCACCTGCTGAGCCTGGATGAGCAGATGGAGTGGTTCGAGACCGACGACCTGGAAGAACCGCCCGCCATGCCCCTGCTGCCTACCGAGGCAGCACCAGAGCGCGACCCGCTGCTGCGCGCCCAGGTTGAGACGTGGCTCTCCTACCTCTCCCCACGCGCCCAAGCCGTACTGCGCCTGCGCTACGGCCTGTCTGACGACAACGAACGTAGACATACGACTGCCGAGATCGTGCGTCTGTTGGGTATCCGCCGCACGGAGGTGCAGCGCATCGAACGGGAGGCGCTGGTGCGGGTGCGAGCGTTCGTGGAGGGCAAGGCCACCCTGGTGCTACGCAATGGCAAATCCACCATTGATTATCCGGCGGTGCAGAACCGCCTCCGCATTACGCCAGAGCAGGAAACGGCCTGGAGCGCCACCGGTCGCGCGCTCCAGGCGCAAGGCGTGGCAGTGACAGCACGCGCGCTGGCACAGGCAGCGGGGATCAGCCAGAGCCGCGCACAACAGTTCTTGCGCCAGCACCGCGACCAGTTCCCCGCCGGGCCGACCTCGACAGCCTCGCGGCACCAAGAACGCCTCGCCCACATGGCAGCGGTCTACGCCGAGCATCTGGCCCAGGGCAAACCCATCACCTCCTCGAAGACCCTGGCCAGAGCCGCCCATGTACGCATTGAGACTGCCCTGGAGTTCCTGCGCATCGAAAGGAGCAAGAGCGCGTAGGGGAACGGACGAACGACGGGTGAGGAAGACGACCGCATCTTCTCCTCTCAGAAAGAAGGAGAACAAGAGACCAGGAAAAGGAGGCGTTCGGTGAAGAAAAGTAAGACCCCGACCTTTCTGCTGGAGTTGCCCCTCTTTGTCGATGCCGGGCAAGCCAAACGGCTCTGTGCGCATTTTGAGGCGGCTCGCTGCCTCTACAATGCGCTCCTTGGGGAGGCCATGAAGCGGCTGCGGGCCATGCGCGCTGACCCGGCGTGGCAGGAGGCCCGCGCCATTCCAAAGGCGCACAAGCAGGAACGCAAAGAAGCCTTTTCCCGACTCCGGCAAGCCCATGGCTTTTCCGAATATGCCCTGCATGAGTTTGCGCAAGTCGCCAATTGCACCTGGATTGCCGATCATATCGATGCAATGATGGCGCAAACCCTGGCCACCCGCGCCTATCAAGCCGCCAATCGGGTCTGTCTGGGGAAAGCGAAAAACGTGCGCTTTAAGAGCAAAGGGCGTGGGCTGGACAGCGTCGAGAACAAGTGGAACAAGTCAGGGATGCGTTTCGTGCTGGATCCCAACGCCGGGGATGGCGGCTTTCTCCTCTGGAACGCAGAGGTCCTGCCTGCCCGCATCGAGTGGCGCGATGCCGTGGTGCGGCATGGCCTGCGCCATGCCATCAAGTACGCCCGACTCGTGCGGCGCAAGGCATCCAGCCCGAACGCCCGGGGGGCAGACAGCGAGGGCTACCGCTACTACGTGCAGTTGATTCTAGAGGGAACACCTCACCAGAAGAAGAAGCACACAGTGGGAACAGGAGTGGTTGGGCTGGATGTAGGTCCCTCGACCATCGCCATTGTGCCACAACAGGGGGAGGCGCGGCTGCTTCCCTTCTGCGAGGAACTCCAACCCGATGCACGCGCGAAACGGCGTTTACAACGCAAGCTGGACCGGCAGCGCCGCGCCAACAACCCGGACAACTACGATGAGAAGGGTCGTATCAAGAAGCACGGCAAGCGGCGTCTCACCTGGAAGAATAGTAAGGGCTATCTGGCCAGCAGACGCCGCCTCGCCCACAAAGAGCGCAAGCTGGCCGCTCATCGCAAGAGCCTGCACGGACGCCTCGTGCATCAGATCATCCGGCATGGTAACACCATCCGAACCGAAAAACTCTCGTACAAGGCATGGCAGAAGCAGTACGGCAAGAGCGTGGGACGCAACGCCCCAGGGATGTTTCTAGAGCACCTCATACGCACGGTTGCAAGCACCGGCGGCACCCTGAGCGAATTTCCTACGCAGAGCACCAAACTGTCGCAATACTGTCATGGCTGCGGCAGCTACGTCAAGAAGCCGCTCTCAGAGCGCTGGCACTCCTGCCCCTGCGGCATCGGCCCGGTACAGCGTGACCTGTATTCGGCCTGGTTAGCGGCTCATCTCGACCCACCAAACACCGTCCCCTCTATCGCCCAGGACTCCTGGGAAGGTGCGGAGCTGCGCCTGCAGGCAGCGATAGAGGTCCTGCAACAACGTGCGAATGAGGGGCAAGCTCTGCCCCGAAGCGTGGGCATTCCCCGCGCCGGAGCGCGTCTGCCCAAAAGTCTTGCGCCGAACCAACAAGAGCTCGTCTACCGACGAGGTAGGCTAGAAGCGTTGGGGGAGGCACAAGAACCTCCCGTGCTTTAGCCGGGAGAGGCTCAGTGGGGATCCCCATTTCGATCAAAGACAACTTCTGCACAAGCGGGGTGAGAACTACTGCCTCTAGCAATGTCTTAAGAAATTTCGTGCCCCCATACGATGCCACTGTTGTCCGCCTGATCACTGAGGCGGGAGCAGTCAGCCTGGGGAAGACCAATATGGATGCATTTGCGCATGGGTCCTCAACCGAGACATCCGATTTTGGTGCCAGCCGCAACCCCTGGAACAACGAGAGATTACCGGGAGGCTCATCCGGTGGGGCAGCGGTGAGTGTGGCAGCCGATGAGGCCATAGCCGCCGTCGGTTCTGAGACTGCCGGATCAATCCGACAACCCGCCGGGTGGTGCGGCGTCGTGGGGTTGAAGCCAACATATGGAAGAGTGAGCCGCTATGGCCTCATTGCCATGGCCTCATCCCTGGATAGTCCTGGCCCGATCACAAAATCAGTCGAAGACGCCGCGCTCTTGCTGGAGGTTTTAGCCTGGCATGACCCGCTGGACGCCACCTCATCGCCGCTCACAACAAAGCCATACCGGGAACTGCTCAAAGAAAAACGTGAGAACGTCACCATCGGCATTTCGGACGACTACTTCGAAGGGGTTGACCCGGAGATTGTCACTGCAGTTCAAACGGCCCTGCTGGAATTCGAGCGCCTCGGACACAGGGTCAAGCGCATCAAGCTGTTTGACCCGCAATACGCCGTTGCCGTCTACACGATAATACAGCGTTCCGAGGTCTCTTCGAATTTAGCGCGTTACGACGGTATTCGTTATGGATGCGGGCGCGACGCATTCGGCGAAGAGGCGCAGAGAAGAATTATGCTCGGGACGTATAGCTTATCGGCAGGCTACTACGATGCTTACTACGCAAAAGCCCAGAAAGTCAGAACGCTCATCGTCGAGGATTTCGCAAGAGCATTCGAGGAAGTTGACGTGGTAATCGGACCAACAAGCCCTTCTACGGCGCTGCCTGCTGGATCGAGTAAAAACCATCCGCTGTTCGGCGAGGTTTCCGACGCGCTGCTGGAACCTTCGAGCATCGCCGGGCTGCCAGGTATCAGTATCTGCTGTGGTTTTTCTAAGGAGCTCCTCCCCATAGGTATGCAGGTCATCGGGCCCCACTTTATGGAAGACCTCATCCTGAATGTTGCACATCAATATGAGCAAGTCACCGATTGGAGGAGCAGGAAGCCAGATCTATGAGGAACGATACGCCCTCGATTGCGAAATAGCGCTGTTCTCGCAGTTCGACAGAAAGCACTACTTTTATCCCGATTTGCCCAAGGGCTATCAAATCAGCCAATACCAGCACCCTTTTGCCCAAAGGGGCTCTATCGTGCTCAGCGGCGACAAGAAGATTCGCATCCGCAGGGTACACATGGAGGAGGATACCGGAAAGCTGCTGCACCAAGACCTCGGTTCTCGGGCCGTCAGTCTCATAGATTTCAACCGCTCAGGCGTTCCGCTTGTTGAAATTGTCACCGAACCAGATTTTGAGAACGCGGATCAGGTCAAAGAATATCTACAAAAACTTCAACAAATTATCCGTAGCCTGAACGTAGCCACAGCGAACCCGGACAAAGGTGAAATGCGGTTCGAGCCAAACATTTCTCTCCGCAGAGCAGGTCTGACGAATCTTCCGCATTACAAAGTAGAGGTCAAAAATATTAACTCATTTTCATTTGTGGAGAGAGCCATCAACTACGAACTGAAAAGACAAAGCAGTATGCTGGGACGAGGAGAGACACCTGTCCAGGAGACAAGGGGTTGGGACGAAAAAAGACATATTACCCTCGGACAACGTTCAAAAGAGGAAGCCATGGACTACAGGTACTTTCCTGAGCCCGATATTCCACCTTTCCGCTGGCAACCGGGTGAGATCGATGAATTGCGGAGGGCGCTGCCGGAATTGCCCGATGCGAAAAAAGCGCGTTTTATACAAAGCTACCACATCACTGCGTACGATGCGGAACGACTGACTCGTGAAAGACGTCTCGCCGACTTCTTTGAGGAGGCCGTAAAAGTTGGCCAGGAGCATGGCCTAGATCCGAAAACCATCGCCAATGTCGTGATGAATAAAAAGATAGACATTGATACGACGGTCCCCGTCGCATTGATCAAAGACATCATCGCTTCCCGGAGCATCGATGCCATCGACGAGACCGAGCTACAGTCGATTATTCAAGAAGTCATCGCGAGCAATCCGAAAGCGGTCGAGGATTATAAGAAGGGGAAGACGAACGCGGTGACGTTCCTGGTCGGAGCGAGTATGAGAAAGCTCAAGGGCAAGGCTCCGGCCGAGAATGTGAAAGAGCTGATTGTAGCCTATCTCGAGGCAATGTAACAGCTCTTCGATTTTACGAAATGACCGCCGAAAGGGAAAAAGAGGTATAATACTCTCTCGTATGAACTGTGCGACGAAAGGATACAAAGAGATGGCAATTGACCTGGCCGTCATGAGAAAGCGGCTTGAAGAGAAGCAGGCTGAAATTCAGCGGCATATCGCGGCATTGACTGGAAGTCCCGCGCCCCCCGAAGATGCAATCCAGGCCAGCGATGGCGTTGTAGAGCCGGAAGAAGAGGCGGTGGATCTCCAGGAAACAGACGTGGATCAAGCTATTCTGGACAATGAGAAAGCGTTGCTCGCCGAAGTACAACAGGCACTGGCCCGCATCGATAATGGGACATATGGTATCTGTAGCAATTGTCGGCAGCCAATCCCCGAAGAACGGCTGGAGGCCATTCCCTGGGCCACCTTGTGCGTGACCTGCGAGCCGAATCTGGGGCCTGAGGGATGAGAACGAGGAAGGAGTTGGTACGATGGGCTCCGCCCCATGATCGGCAAGGGGTAATACGTCAAGTTTCTGACACTGTCCTTCTACCTGAGCTTTATCCGTGAAAACCGAGTTGCAATACGTGTGTCACCGTTCGATCAATTGACGACCTGAATCTGTCATCATGTTGATGTGATATGGTATTACTGTTGAGATGGATTGAGCGGTTGTGTAGCCTCTCAACCAGCCGCGAGGGAAATAGATTCCTGAACAGTTCACTCATCGAGCGATTTGCCACTTGCGCACGCGGGGACAGGTGATCAGGGATCATTCCGTGAGCCAGGTGCTCTCTAGCAACCCGCTGGGCGACACGGCCGAACGAGACCTGCTGGTGTACCTGCCCCCGGGCTATGAACGTTCTAGGGGCCTGCGCTACCCGGTGGTCTTTGCCCTGGCCTCCCTCTCTGAACTCCACCTATCCGTGCCGGAAGCGGTCAGCGTCATCGGGCACGACAATATCCCGATGGCCGAGCTCAGTATTCCTGCACTCACCACCACCGGCCTCGAATCGCCGGACTCCGCCGAGCGGCTAATCGCCAGCGTGCTCTCCGCCTGCCAGGGGGCCGTGCTGGAAATCGGCCCCGTGCGGCCAAAGGTGATCGTGCGGGCCTCGGCATAAGGGTGCTGGGAGGCTCTCCTAGCTCGTGCCTCGAAAGACACGATCGAAGAGATCAACCGTTTGCCCCAGCATGTACGTCAAACACGTTGCTCCTACGTCCATCACTCACCTGTGCAGGCTCGTTGCTTTGCGATGTGACCTGCATCCAGATCGGCGCGATGGGCCCGTTCGCCTTCAACAGGACTTCCGTGGTCGTCCACACTGCCGGGCCAACGGCGTGGGTAAGTCTGCCCAGCACTACCCGATGCATGCGCCGCTCCTGGGCAATGTCCGGCGCGATACACAGGAGTCTCGGCAGACTCGAGCGCTCCTGCGCCCACTCACCTGAGGAGACATAGTGCCTATAGGCGTCGAACTTCACCGCCAGGTCTCGCGTGTTCATGGTGCCCGGTCCCACTCCAACCAGAAGCGGAACGGCTGCGACCCGGCGCGGAATTTCGCCAGCGCATCGGGGCGGAGATTGTGCTACTGCTCTCCTACCCGGTAGCATCGTTCGCATGCCGCCCCTGTCTCCCACCAGCACAGACGTTGCTCTGGGTGCTGTCTAGCAGCCTGAGCCAGCGCGGCGAAGAAGCCATAGATCCCGGCGGTGTGCTGCATATGCCCGCGTAGCCACGTCGCCTCATTTCGCTACCGCATCTGCCATCAGTCTGAACGTTCCCTCCTGCACAAGGTGATGGCCGCCTCTCGCATGTCCCGACCTCATGAAAGAGAAGCAAGCCGGGGCTGTGACAGGAACGAGGGAGTTGGTAGATGAGGCAACGTGGTCACACAAGCAGACTGCCAGCAGAAAAAAGGGGCTTCACGAGCAATCGTACCCGTGCAGCGACCAGGAACACTCCTTTCCCGTTGCCAGAAACGCACACGAACGCAACGGCGCATGATGGTCGGGACCGGTCATGCGCGGAGAGAAAAAGGGGGAAAAATCCGACCTGCAGGTACGATTTCTCGTGCAGGAATGCGTGCCCCACATCGAGGCAGGTGGTCGCTGAACGCACCTTCGCCAAAAACAACGACGTCTCCTTGCTTGCTGTTACGCCGTTCGCTTGTCTTCAAACGGATTCTACAGGGCCTGCAAAGAGACTGGTTGTGTCAGGAGAGCGGGAGACGGGGCTCGAACCCGCGACAGCCTGCTTGGAAGGCAGGTGGTCGCAAGATCGCCGACCGCTTGCCATGAAATGGCTCTGGGAGAGCGTTCATACATTTCGATCATAATCCACGCTCATCTGCGGCAGATGGTCGCTTGCATTTT
>WNGK01002921.1_pt1 | contig 19976 bp, 12 predicted proteins | sample 5400601 | NCBI WGS metagenome assembly WNGK01 (sample SAMN13153376, study PRJNA577476) | soil metagenome | isolation source: 60 cm soil or saprolite under Garry oak tree replicate 1 | place: USA:California | collected 2016-06-15
TAAGAGAAACTCTTCGCTTTGCATATGGAATCCGATGCGCCTAATCTCCGCCGGAGAAAGACCATCAGCAAACGTGGAGTGGTGAGCTAAGCTAAAGCCGTGTTAGGAAATCGAGACCGCACAAATGCTTACGCACACGCGCGGGCGTAAGAGCTTCTGGAAATGCCGAAATTTCAAGAAGTTCTTTTTGCTATTCCAACTACTGCTTCCGACAGCCCTTCGCCCAATCGTCCTGCATCTCCCTAAGCTTCAACTTTATCGGCTCCGGTCCACTGGTCAATTCCTGGTTCGTGTCATCACCCCATGGATGCAGAGTTGCCTTGCTATCCTCTGCGAGCACGGTGACAAGAGCGGAACGGCTTCGCGTTGACCCCTTACTTCACGGCTCCCGATAGTAATGGACAATTCGGCGGAATGATCAGCCGAATCGCCCTTGGTACGGCTTCATATCGGACGCTTGAAAACCGTACCGGCTCGCCATCCAGGTTGACCGGAATCGCTTCTTCGGGATAGACCTCGGCCCAAGGAGTCTGCCAATATGAGATATACTCGCCAGCGCGGCGGAGAGCAGCGCGATCGCCGGGATATGACGAACGACAAGCACATCGAGCAAACCGTCGTCAATACGTGCGCGGGGAGCGACTTGGACACCGCCACCCGTCTGGCGGCCATTTCCGACGATTGCCACTGGGCCACTGCCAATGATTTCGCGATCCGGCAGGGTGAGCGTTCCGTGATATTGATGAACGTTCATCGCCAGAATTGCGCCCATCACGGCGTACGCGGCAGGGCCAAGCAACTGTTTGAGTTCCGGCGGAGTCGTCGCTGTGACCTCGGCGCCGAAGCCAACGCTGGCTGCGTTTAGGAACCAGTGCTCATTGGCCTTACCGACATCGATTGGAACTCCGTCACCTTCCATACAGAGCGCCAGCGCCTTCTCCGGATCACGCGGAATGCCGCATCCGGTAGCGAAGTCATTCGCGGTCCCTAGTGGCACCACTCCCAAAACGGGCCGCAGGGCCATGGAGAGATCCATTAAACCGTGAACCACCTCGTTCAGTGTACCGTCCCCACCGGCAGCAATCAGCAAATCCACTTCGCCTGCTTCCGACACAAACCGCCGCGCGTCTCCCTTTTCCGAAGTCACTCGTACTTCGATGCCATGCCCGACTACTCGCTGCCGAACAACTGCGCTCCGGAGCGCGTCATTGCCGGCCACTTTGCCGTTGAGAATCAACTGAACTTTTCTACTCCTGGCCCTGGTATCCATAGAGACGGACGCAGCGGTTCGAAAAGTGTCCGACTTTGCAAGGAGAATCTTTTGTCCCCACGCGCGTAGTGGCCATTAACTTAAAGCTATCCATGTCAGCCCAAACGCAAAAGCCATACCCAATTCGTTCGCTTGACGAAGCGGGGCAACGTGATTGAGGGCAGGAGCCCACGGGCGACTTTAGAGAATGAGCGCAACTTTGCATCGTCTGCTGGCAACGCAGTTCTTTAATGAAGCGCTGTATCGAAATTCTTCGGGGCGGTGAGAATCCCAAGGACTAATCGTGCGACACAGTATTTGAAGTCAAAAAAATCAAAGGCAGCTCGACATTTTGCACATCCCTTTTTTACCCCAAATGCGATTACCGGCTGGAACCCGCAGCCGCTGCGGTCAGCGCGATTGCATCCTTCAAGGCCGATCCCGAGAAGCGGCTCACGAACGACAACGGGGCGAACGGCGGGTACATCAGCGACTACACGTTGGTCACGGGGAATACGTACACGGATGCCGTCCTGACGGCCTGCTCCCAGAGCCGCGGACGCCAAAACGAACCCGCTGTAGCAGTCGACCCCCGAGACACGCGGGTGATCGTGGGCAGCTCGAACGATTACTGCCCCGTGTTCGCGTCCGACGGCACGTTTATCGGTCTCGGTGACGTTTGGCTTGGCTACTACCGCTCGGAGAATATGGGCCTGAGCTTCAAGAGCTCGCTCGTCCCGGGCTACCAGGGCGACCAATCGCCCTACGCCGCACGCTCGCACGTGCGGACGGCCGATTCGGGTGATCCCGTCCTCGCTTGGGACAGCCACGGACGCCTGTTCGCGGGCTCGGAGAGTTCGACCAATCCCGAACGACCCACTCAGACCTTCGGGGACGTATGGGTGGCCACCTTCGAGAACCCGAACGGGCCCGGCGGAGCGACGTTGAACGACGGCAAGGAATTCGTGCGCTCCATCGACGTCGCCACGGGTTCGGCGGCGCCGGGCCTGCTGGGTAAGTTCCACGACAAGACGGCGATCGAGGTCGATCGCACCGGCGGCTCGTGCGATGGCAACGTCTACTTCGCGTGGGCGCGGTTCACGGGCGGCGGGTCGAACGGCTTCAACTCGAGCATCTACTTCGTACGCTCAACCGACCACGGGCAGACCTTCTCGGCGCCCATGAAACTGAGCCAGACAGTGCACGACATCCAGTTCCCGGACATCTCGGTCACCGGTGACGGCCACGTTTACGTGACCTACCGCCAATTCGCGGATGTGCGGAGCAACTCGGCAGTCGACGCGATCGCCTACAACGCCTCCACCGACTGTGGCGCGACATTCTCAGCTCCGAAGGTAATCCAGCCGTTCGAGCCGTACGACCCCACGGACCTCGACGACTCGGGCGCGGTCGTCGGCGACTGCGGAGACTTCGCGTCTCACTGCCAGTCCGGCTATACGTTCATGCGTGGAGGCACCCAGGTGCGGTCGACGGCCGACCAGACAGACATGGCGCACGACTATATCTACGTCGTCTACGATCCATCGATCCCTAACACTGAAGTGCCAAGCGGTACGACCTACGGCTCGATTGTGTCCGAGGATTTGCCGGATAAGTACCATCAAAACGTGGGGAGTCAGTCCGGTATCTACTTCTTCCGGCTGGATGGCGCGACGGGCATGCATACGACGCCGACGCTGATCGATGCGGAGACCAGGGGCCTGCAACGATTTCCGGACATCTCCGTCGACAACGGCTCGATGCACGTGCTGTGGTGGGACAGCCGGAACGACCCGTGCTACGACCGAACGAGGCCGCTAGGCAACTGTGCGAACAAGAGCACGGTTGTATCGCTCGATGTGTTCGGCACCTCGGCATCGACGGCGTTTACGACGACGCCTACATGGGCGACGCCGGCGACGCAGCTGAACACGGTCAGCAGCAACCCCAACTGGGAGCAGTTCAGCGGCCGAACCGTGCCCTTCGGCGGCGACTACCTGTACATTAGTTCGGTCGGGGCGTTCTCTTACGGCGTATGGACCGACTGGCGCAATGTGGTCACGGGCTCGGATCCGCGTGAGGGCGGCGACAGCGACATTGACGCCGCCGACGTTCACCAGTGTCGCATGCAGAATCCCGATGGGAGCTTCACGCGCGACACGTGCCCGTGGGAGGGCGGGCTCGACCAAAACATCTACGGGAACACGACACCGTAGCTGGCACTTAATGCCGAATAAGACTATGGCTTCGGTTCAGTCGAACTAGCTGTAAGCATCCAGAAGTCTCCGAAAACATCCGCAAAATTTAGCCGAGTAAGCAGCCACGCCAGTGAGGTACGCAGCCGGCTCAGAACGGCCAAAGCGTCGCCTGGGGGCGGATTCGCAACCCGATTCGGTCGCCTCCGCGTGTGTTGCCGTTTTTTAAACAGTGGCAGTTCACCTATGAAATAGCGGTGCGACCCTAACGGGATTCGAACCCGTGTTACCGCCGTGAAAGGGCGATGTCCTAGGCCTCTAGACGATAGGGTCATCCGGCAGCTGCCGGCCGGGCAATATCAGAATTCAACTCTGTGTGCGCAAGGCAAATTGCCTGCGCAGCTTTCAATGTCATCGCCGTGTTAGATCGACAATCAGTTTTGCCGTGCGCGCCGCGGCGCCGGCGTGTTGGCGAAGGACGGCGCTCGCATTTGCGACGAGTGTTTCTCGTAATCGGGAATCGTTCAAAAGATCGACAATTGCTCTCTGCAAATCCGAAGGCGAATCGATTTGCACCGCGCCGGCGTGCGCAATGAGCGAAAGCGCCAGCCTCGCGAAATTCTCCATGTTCGGCCCGAAAATAACCGGGACGCCGGCCATGATCGGCTCCACAGGATTTTGGCCGCCGTGCGCGATCAAGCTTTTGCCTATGAATGCAACAGTGGCGACCGCATACCAATTTCGCAGCTCGCCGGTTGAGTCGAGCAGCAAACAATCGACTGTTCGATTCACCATTGATAATTGAGTCCGCACCGCTACGCGCAACCCGAGTTGCTCCAGAGCGCGACGGACTTCTGGCGCGCGTTCCACATGACGCGGCGCGACAATTAAAAAAAGTTCTGGAAGGTCCGCGTCCAGTTCGCGAACAATTCTTCCAAGAATTTCTTCTTCGCCGGCATGCGTGCTGCCACCAAAAAGAATCGGGCGACTTTCGACCTTGAGCTCACGCAGCACTCTTCGCGGCAGCGTTGGATCGATATCCGCATTTTCGGGATCGTACTTGATGCTGCCGGTGTGGTGAATTTGGCCGCGTGCGACGCCGAGCGCCGCCCATCGATCGACATCTTCCTGCTCCTGCACGCAGATCAGATCAAGAAGCCGGAACGTGCGCGCGACAAAAAATCGGAACCGTCGAAATCTTCTTTCGGACCGGTGCGACAAACGCGCGTTGACCAGCGCAACCGGAGCGCCCCGCGCATGTGCCATGGCGACGAGGTTTGGCCAGACCTCCGCTTCGATAAGTAGAATTCGCGCCGGTCGGATGATAGCAAGTGCGCGGCGCATGACGGGCCAGTAGTCAAGCGGGCTGTACATCACCTCGATCCAGGGCGGCGCGTTTTTGTTCGCGAGGGCAAAGCCAGTTGTGGTGGTCGTGGTCAACACGCAATGCAGATCCGGTTCGAGAGCGCGCAATGCGGTCGCTAATTTCAACGCGATGTTCACTTCGCCCACGCTCACCGCGTGCAGCCATGTCCACCTTCGCTTGGATAAACGTGTGCGCACATCGCTATCGTAAATTCCCAAACGCTGTCCGAACTTTTTTCGATAACCGCCGCGCCGGACCATTTTCACCAAGTAGCCCGGCAAAAAGAACAGCAGCCCGATCGGCCAAAACAGATTGTAGATGAAACGGATCACTCGATTGCGGATTGCTCGCCGCGGCGGGTAAACTCCTCGCGGACTGCGGAAAAGAAAAGCACCTCGGTCGCACCGTATTTTCGGGCCCGGGCGATATTCCAGAACTTCGTGGCTGGGGTACGCTCAGCCGGGCGTTTCTCTAGAACTAACAGGCCATGGGCGTCTAGCAATTGCGGCAACGCGTCGTTTGTCAGAAGCTTTTCGGTATAGCGCTCGCCTGATTCTGTCTTTTCGTACGGCGGATCGGCAAAAATGATCTGGAATGTCTCTTTGCCGACAGAGCGCCGAACGAAAGCAAAAATGTCTTCCTGCCGAACGCGACCTTTGAGGTTTGCTCTGGCAAGATTGTTTTCAATGACTGCGATTGATTGTCGATCTTTCTCAACAAAGACAGCTGAGGACGCTCCGCGACTGAGCGCTTCGATTCCGAGCGCGCCGCTTCCGGCGAAAAGGTCAAGAACGCGCGTGCCGATAACCGCGTCGCCGAGACTGGAAAAGATTGCGGCTTTGACGCGATCCATTGTCGGGCGAACTCCGCGTTTTGGAACTGCCAGGCGAATTCCGCCGGCGCTGCCGGCGATCACTCTCATGGCGATGAGACCGGCGTTGCGGTAGGTGGCGGTTGCGCTTCGTCCGGCATCGGAGTTGTTTCCAGAGAGGGTGTCTGTGCCGCGCCAGAAGGCGAAGGCGCAGCGGGCGCGACCGCTTCGGCCCGTTTCTTTTTCTTCCTTGGCCGGTCTGTCTTTCCGCCGCCAAACAAGCTATTGATCATATTGCTGAGATCGCGGCCAACCAGCCTATCCATCAGATTTGTGCCTGGCCGGTCGATAGTGCCGCCGACTTTAAAATCGAGAGCATAATAGCCCGGCTCGTTGCTTGGTTGGAAGTTCTGGCGAATTGCTTTGAAAAGCTGGCTGCGAATTTTGTCGTTTATCGCGAGCTGCGAATCGAGTTTCAAGTTGCCGTCGAAAGTCACCGTGCCGGATGCGGAAAGGCGAATATTTGGTGTGCGCAAAATCAGTGCGTCGATTGTGATCAGTCCGGGGCTCACGCGGTATCTCGCTTCTGCTTGTTCCAGATGAAGCTCCTTCAGTTCTTCGATCTGAAGAATCTGCCCCACCAAGACAAGCAAGCTGTATTGCTGCACTCGCCCTTCACGCAGGAAAATCTCGCCCTTTCCCAGGAGCGCATCCGGATCAGCTGTTTTCCCCGTGGCCTCAAAATTCCCCGCCAATTTCCCCTGCACGGTCCCCTTCGGGCCGCCGGCGTCGGTCACAATCTGATCAGCTAATACATCGCGAAAGCTTACGCGCGCAGTGAACGGTGAATCCTGAGCTTCCGGTTGCATGGCGAAGTAACCAGTGATCTCCCCGCCGCCCGCATGAGCGGACATTTTGGAGAGCTCCAGCACATCTGGTTCGTAGCGAAGCGGGGATTCAAGTTGCTCGAGAAAGAAACGATCCCGGAATGAAACTTTCGCGACTTTAGCATCTCCGCGAAAGGTGAGACCACTACGAATATTCGTTCGGAAATCCACTCCGGTGAACTTTCCCAGCAGCCCGCGCTGGCGGTCGAGAAAACTAAAATTCCCATTCTTGATTTGCACCCGTCGAACCTCTGGACCTACGGCTTCCGGAAACGGAAGCGTGCGCCTGGCGAGTCTATCTTTTTGCGGTTCCTGGGCGGAGGCGCCCATATTTGCTAAGGCAGTTTCCGTTCTCGGCGTGCCCGGCTTGGCTGCCATAGCCTCGGCGGAGGCGGGCGACCGCGCCTTACCACTGGTCGGCTCCGATGCGGACGCTTCTTCTTCTCGCGCACCGGGCAACCTCCATTTTCCTTTCGCGTCCTGCGGCCATACTACGTTTGGATTGATCAGCGAAACTTCCTTGATCACTAGCCGGCGCGAAAAGAGCGAGAGGAAACGAACACGCAGCCGAAATGTGCGTGCTTCAAGAAAATGAGCGCGGATTGCGCCGGAGTTTTGCGCAATGGTAATGCCGCTTAGTTCGAGTCCGCCCCAAGGTGTCACGCTCATCTGGCGAATCTTCAAAGAGGCGCCAAGCCGCTGACTCAATTCTTGCTGAATCTTTGCTTGTGTCCCTTGGGATTGCACATACAAGTTCACGCCGAGCAAGACAATCGCGCCGAGCGCAATCACCGCCCCCAAGACAATTAATGCAATTCGGCGCAATTTTTTCACGCGAAGAAGTTACGCAGCCCCTGTTTGAAGAAAAGATTAAAGCCCTCTCTTACTTTTTCGCGTGAACAATACGGCCGTCATTCTCAATCCCTCCGCAGGCAATGAACAGGCAAGACATTGGCAGGAGCGTATCGAATCAATCGTACGCGGCTGCCCTGTGCGGGTTACGTTGCACTCGGCGGAGGCAGAGGCGCTGGCCCGGCGCGCTGCGGAGGAGGGATTTGGAAAAATCGTTGCGGCCGGCGGTGACGGAACAGTCAACGAAGTGGTCAACGGCATCGTCGGAAGCAGTGCCGCGTTGGGTTTGCTGCCGATCGGCACGGTAAACGTCTTTGCGATGGAGCTCGGTCTGCCGTTGCGCAATCTTAAGCTTTGCTGGGACATTATTCAGGGCGACAACGTGCGTCTCGTGGATCTTCCGAGCGCAAATGAAAGATTCTTTGTCCAGCTTGCTGGCGTGGGGCTCGACGCGCAAGTCGTCAAGGAAACCAGTCTCGCTTTCAAGCGAAGCTTCGGTCCGCTAAGTTATCTTATCTCCGCAGCGCAGATCGCGGCGCGGCAGCCGCCGAAGCTCTTTATTGAATCGGAGAGCACTTCCGTTGATGAGGCGTCGTTTGTTCTTATCGGAAATGGACGGCTGTACGGCGGCCCGTTTCCGTTCTTCAAGCACGCAGTCATAGATGATGGTTTGTTCGATGTGGTCCTCTTCAAACGGCTCGGTTATCTCGAAATTATCAAATATCTGCAGAACGTTGTCTTTAGCTCAGATATTAGCGCTCCTGACATTGAATATTTTCAGACGGAACATCTACGTGTAACCAGCGCGCAAGATGTGCCTTTGGAACTCGACGGCGAACTGGCCGGCAGCTGCCCGATCGACTTCCGCATTCAAAAAAAAGGGCTTCGAGTCTTGGCGCCTGTAAGCGCGACGTAATCCAAGACTGTGCGCTAGCTGGTCTTTCCATCAAAACCGCGTGATGTTTCGCGCGATGGATGGCGGGAATTGTTGGATTCAGGAAAAGGCAGCGGCATCGCTGAATCCTTCGCAGGTCGAAACCGCTCTGGTCCAGCTCAGCGAACGGTGGCCGGAAAAGGCGCCGCTCCTTGTCCGTGTCATCGAGCAATTCCCACTGGGTGAAACCGCCCTGCTGCATCTTTTGGCGGTCTCCAGTACTTGCGCGACGCGCTTGACGCGGAATCCCCAAACCCTGCTGTGGCTTTGCAAACCCGAAGTGTGTCTCGCCTCTCGCGGCCATGCCCAAATGTTTCACGAGCTACACGCAATGGCGGACGGGTCGACCGCGAAGCAAGATTTTGCGACGCTTCGCCTCTGGAAAGGCGCCGAGATGACGCGCGTTGCGCTGCGCGAACTTGCGAATGTGGCTCCGCTTGAAGAAACCACCGGGGAGCTTTCACTGATCGCAGAAATTTGCATCCGTGGCGTCTTCGAACATTGGAATGCGGAATTTCGAAAGCGCTACGGTTCCCCAAACGCCGAGTTTGCCATCCTTGCCCTGGGCAAACTCGGAGGCGGCGAACTAAATCACAGCTCGGATGTCGATCTTCTATTTCTCTATAGCGATGAAGGCCAGCTCACGTCGCACTTGTCGTATCACGAATTCTTCAACTGGCTCGGCAAAAAAATCCTCGAAACGTTCTCAACACCTCATCCGCAAGGTTCGCTATTTCGCGTCGATCTGCGCCTTCGTCCCGAAGGGTCGGCGGGTCCGCTCGCGCGATCGCTCGAGAGCATGGAAAATTATTATGCCGGTTTCGGTGAAACATGGGAGCGCCTCGCGCTGATCAAGGCGCGCGGAATCGCGGGCAGCCGCGAACTGGCGTACGAATTCCTGCGGCAACATCAGCCTTTCATTTATCCGAAGAGCGCAACGCCCGATCTGCTCGAGGAGATCGCCAACATCAAGCGCCGCATCGAGCGCGATGTAGTTGGACCGGACAAACTCCAGCGCGACGTCAAGCTCGGTATCGGCGGCATTCGCGAAATCGAATTCATCGTGCAGGCGCTGCAACTCATCCACGGAGCGCAGCATCCGTTCTTGCAAGAACCGAGTATGCTCAAGGCGCTGCGAGCACTGCGTCAATTGGATCTTCTCCCTCGCGAGGAAGTTTTGGCCCTTGATAACGCGTATCGATTTTTCCGCCGCGTCGAGCATCGCCTGCAAATCGAGGCCGAACAGCAGGTCCACACTGTTCCAGAAGATCCCGAAGCTTTGCGCCGCCTCGCACACAGCCTTCGCTTTTTGTCCGCCGAGGCTTTTACAGCGGCGCTGCAAGAGAGGATGGGAACGGTCCGCCCGATTTTTCAACGGATCATCTCTGCAACGCCTGCAGAACCCGCCAAAATCAATCTGGAGATTTTCAATGATTCAAAACGCGCAGAAAAAGCGCTGGCAGATCTTGCACGAGGCCCGGCGCGTTTCCACGTGGCGCCACGAACACGTCAGATATTTCGCAAGCTGCGCCCGCTTTTGCTGGATTGGCTGGCAAAAGCTGCGGATCCGGATGCAGTTCTCAATCAATTCATTCGTTTCGTGGAGGCCTACGGCCTGCGCAGTCTGCTCTTCGAGCTGCTCGTTGCGAACCCGAGATTGCTTGACTTGCTTGTCAAGACGTTCGATGCCAGCCGGTTCGCCGGCGATTTGCTCATTCGGCGTCCGCAATTGCTCGAAGAGATCACACGGGATCCCACGTTTTCCGACGCCAGATCAATTGCCGAGCACCTGCGGCGCCTCGATTCCCTGGGCGCAAGCGCGTTCCATTTCGACCCCATCCGCGCCTACCGGCAGCGGCAAATCTTGCGCATGGTCCTGCGCGATGTCCTTCACTCTGCCAGGCTCGCAACCTCGAGCACGTTCGGCGCTGAGCTTTCTGACCTAGCCGAGGGCTGCCTCCTCTTTACGATCCGGCTCATCGGAGGCGAGCAATTGACTGTCATTGCTCTCGGAAAATTTGGCGGACGCGAGCTCAGCTATGCCGCCGATCTCGATGTTTTGTTCATTGGAGAAGACATCCGCACTGCGCAAAACTTGGTCGTCACTATGGCGCAACCGACCTCCGAAGGAAATATTTGGGTGGTCGACGCGCGGCTGCGTCCTGAAGGCGAAAAAGGTCCTCTGGTTTGTGCCTTGGAGACTTACCAGGCGTATTATGAGCAGCGGGCACAGCTTTGGGAGATACACGCTCTCACTCGTGCGCGGCCGGTCACCGGCGCATTGGGCAATCAATTCATCGAGATGGCGCAGTCTTACTGGAGAAAAGCCGGTCAGCGTCTCGATCTCTTCCCGCAAATCGACGCCATGCTTGAGCGCATTCGACGGAAACGCGGGAGCGGATCAGATTTTCTCGATTTCAAAACAGGAATCGGAGGAGCAATCGAAGGCGAATTTCTCGTGCAGGCGCTGCAGATGCGCGAAAATATCTGGGAGCCGAATTGGGAGCGCGCGGTCGATCAATTGCGGGAGCGCGGCATCTTGAGCGAGCCTGAAGTTGCGAAACTTAAACTGGCTTACGGATTCTTGCGCCAGTGCGAGTCTGCGCTGCGACGTTACGAGAACAAGGCCGTGTCAGTACTTCCAAGCAGTCCGAACGAACAACAAAAATTGGCGATTCGTCTCGGCTGTGACGGCTTCGAAACTTTTCGCCACAATTATGTTGATGCTCGCGACGCGATTCACGCGTTATACGAGCGGCAAATCAGGAACAACAGTCTGTAGCCGCGTCTCTGTGAGACGCGCCCCACTCGCGATGCAAACACTTCACCACCGCGCTTCGCAGAGCGAAGCGCCTACAGCTGGCGCTCGTCTCAACCCGGAATGCCCTTGAGCATTTCGGCGTTCGTCGGAAATTTTTTGACGAACATGAGCAAGCGCTGGATCGCTTCCTCAGGTTTGTGCCCGGCGAGACCGCGCCGGATGAGATTGATTTTCTCCAACTCCCACGGTTGCAACAGCAATTCTTCGCGGCGAGTGCCGGAGAGAAAGATGTCGATTGCGGGATAAATGCGTTGGTCGCTGATTTTTCGGTCGAGCACCATCTCCATATTTCCGGTGCCTTTAAATTCCTGAAAGATCAATTCATCCATGCGGCTGCCTGTTTCGATCAGCGCAGTGGCGACGATGGTAAGCGAGCCGGCCTCTTCGGTGTTGCGCGCCGCGGCGAAAATCTTTCGCGGGATTTCCATGGCGCGCGCGTCGATCCCGCCGCTCATGGTACGGCCGCCGCCCGCCAGCGCGTTGTTGAATGCCCGAGCGGTGCGCGTGATCGAGTCGAGGAGAATGAAGACGTGCTTGCCAGCTTCCACGAGCCGTTTTGCGCGCTCGGCGGCAAGTTGCGAGATGCGCGTGTGACTCTTGATGTCGCTGTCATTCGAGCTGGCCATCAACTGCGCCGTCGGATGCGACCGGCGGAAATCGGTGACCTCCTCCGGACGCTCATCGACCAGAAGAATGATCAGCATCATCTCCGGATGATTCTTTGCGACCGCATCGGCGATGTGATGCAGCAGCGTCGTTTTACCGGTGCGCGGGGGCGCGACGATCAAGCCGCGTTGGCCCATGCCGAGTGGCGTCATCAAATCCATGATCCGCGTCGTGTAGCGATCCGGCACGGTCTCCAACTTGATCTTCTTGTTCGGGTTGATCGTCGTCAATTCTTCGAACGGCCGGAGCCCTTGATATTTGGGCGGCTCTTCACCGTTGATCGTCAGCAGCTTGGTTAACTGCGGGCCGCGGCTGCCGCGCCGTGTTTCGCCGTAGATCCACATGCCATCGCGCAAACCAAACCGGCGCACGATGTCAGGCGTAACGAAAATGTCCTGAGGTGTCTGCACAAAGTTACGCTTCGGATCGCGCAGGAACCCAAAACCCTTCCCTGAAATTTCGATGATGCCTTCGCCAAATTCCGGCTCGGCCTGAACTTGTTCGCCACTTTCGGGCGCAGCCTCCGCGTCCTCACGTCCGCCTGAGGCGGATCGATCTAATGTCTCGACACCAGTATCTCCGCCCACGTTCGGCGGTTCATTGGAATTATCGCCACCAAACCGCCCGCCCCGATCACGATAGCGCCGGCGCGGAAAGCGGCGACGCGGGCGATGCTGGCGTTGCTCTGGCAAAGCCGGGTCAGCAGCGGTTTCTACGGGCGCAGGTTGATTTTCGTCGTTGTTTTCGTCCATAAGTAGAATCTTTCTTGGTCCGCCGCGGCGGACAGCTTTCACAAATTTCAGCGGCAATCTTTTTTGGTCAGGCTGGCAACACGGCCAGCATTTCGTCAGGAATTTCTAGATTTGAATAGACGTTTTGCACGTCGTCGTCCTCTTCGAGCGCGTCACACAATCGCAACACCTGGCGCGCCACGTTCTCATCGGCAACCGGAACAGTCGTATCGGGAATGAATGTAAACTTTTGCCCATCGGTAGTTACGCCCGCATTTTTGAGAGCTTCAGCTACAGCGTATAGCTGATCGTGGGAAGTGATGATAAGATACTGATCCTCGTCGGTTGTCAACTCTTCCGCTCCAGCCTCCAGCGCAAGTTCCAAGATCCGGTCTTCATCGATGCTCGATCGCGGCACGGTGATCTGGCCCTTCCGGTGAAACATGTACGAAACGCTGCCGCTGGAAGCGAGGTTGCCGTTGTGCTTGGTGAAGACGCTGCGAATCTCCGCCCCGGTGCGATTTTTGTTGTCGGTCGCGGCTTCGACAATGATCGCAACGCCGCCCGGCCCGTAGCCTTCATACACGATTTCGTCGAACTGCTGCGCGTCTTTGCCCTCGCCCGTGCCGCGCTTGATCGCGCGCTCGATGTTATCGTTCGGCATACTTTGCGCCCGCGCAGCCAGGATCGCGCTGCGCAAACGGGGGTTGCCGTTGGGATCGCCACCGCCGGTTTTCGCGGCGATGGTGATTTCCTTCGATAATTTGCTGAAAATCTTGCCGCGTTTCGCGTCAATCGCGCCCTTGAAGCGCTTGACCTTCGACCATTTGCTATGTCCCGCCATGGATGCGGATTTGTTGTTTGGAGATGAAGTTGACTAAAAGCTGCGGTTTCTGAAGAGCGCCCAGCGAGAGAACAACTAGCGGGGAAGAAAATTACCCGCCATTATCTAACCGCAAGCAATCGGGTTTGTCAATTACGCAACTCCAGCTGGCAATCACCGCTCGCACAAAAATTTTCATCCGATTCGGCGTCGTGAGACCAATTAAATAAATGCTACTGCGAATGTATGCGGATTTGGCATGCAGCCAGATCGTAATCGCAGCGATCCATCGTTGTCGATCTCGTTCCTGGGATGAGTGTCCTCCGTTCGCTCTATCGCGGTTGACGAAGGAGCGTCGCGTTGTCAGGCGAAAATGGCCGTACAGCAGAAGGGCCGGCAAATGCCGGCCCTTCTCAACGAGTCTTCACGATTCTCTATGGATTCGTCGGGTCTGGAACTGAAATACCAAAGATGTCGCTGTTGCCGAACGTGGGTGGACAGTCGGTCTGCGGTGCAGGCCTAGGCACCGGTGCGCCGCCGGTCCGGAGAAACGAACGCCAGGTGTCAATCGCGGTACAATCAGCCGCATTGCTGACGTCGTTCCAGACTGCCGTGCCATACGTATTCGTCGCGGCAGCGTAAACGTAGTCGCCAAGGAACTCGGCTGTGAGGCCGTTCTGACTGGACCCACGCGGATCTCCCGGTGTGCTTCGGTTTAACTCCGAGAAGGCGCCCGGCACGCCGGTAGCGATGTTGATGTCCGCGTGCTTGAACACTCCCACGAGCGATCGCAGGCTCGTCGTGTCGTTGCGGAACGGCGTCGTGAACGCATTGTAAACGACGTAAAGATCCCTTCCGTCTGGCGAGAGCGCAGGCGCAGCGTAGTAACCGCGATCGCCGGCAGTCTGGATCTCTGCTTGCGGCGACCACATCTGGCCACCGTCCGTGGAGTAGCTGAGCCTGACCGATTCAGCGTTAAGGGCAGGCCGGCCATCGGCCCAGACATCCACAATCTCGTTGGTAGCGCCGCTGCCGGTCGGAGCGCCGTTGGCGATATCGACGCTCGGCGAAGCCGCAAGGTCATTACGCGCACCCGCGATTCCATCCTCGACGCACCGTCCGATCACAGGGTCAATGAAGTAACATGGATCGACAACTTGCTGGACGGAGATCGCCTGTGTCCAGCTCTTGCCTCCGTCAGTTGACTTGAACATCACGTGCTCGCTCTGCGTCGGGAGCGGTGGGCCCTGCGTGAACCTCTCGCCGAAGATGTAGGCGACGCCGTTCGAGTCGGTGCGAACCGTGCACCCACTGATGCCAAAGCCGGACGCGTTGTTGCTGTTCGGATCCGTGCCGGCGGGAACGAGCTGGTTCGAGCTCCAGGTATTACCACCATCACGAGACACTAGGGCGGTGAGCGGCGTCGGGTTGTTCGCATTGTTGTCTTTCTGCCGGAACGAACGGAACTGTGCGTAGCAGACATAGACGTTGCCGAAGAAGGGACTCGACGAAGCATTGTCCGCCCAGATCTGCTCCTTGTCGGAGAAGGCGGTCGAGCTCTGCTTGGACGCGACTACCGGCGCCATCCAATTTGCCTGGTTCGTGACGATGGCGGAGGTCAGGCCGGTCGATGAAGGCCCGTCGATGCGCGAGACGACGACCGCAAAGAAGCCCTTGAACGAGCCCCCGGAGCCCTCGACGCGGGTGGCGCCGAAGTTCGACGCCAGATTTGCGTAGTAGAGCCGTGAGCCGTTCGCCCACGAGAACGTGCCGTCAGCCCCAGGCTTTGGGCCAAATGCGACTGCCGGATCGCCGCTCGAGACTAGCCCCGCCTCCACGTATCCCGGCAGCGTCCCGATATCTCCGATGCCAGCATTGCTGCCGGTTGCTCCCGTCGGCGGGGTGCTCGATGCGCATGGCGCCGGTCCATGGCAGGTCCGCGCCGTGTACCCCGTATAGGTTGGCTGCGTCCAAGTGGCACCGCCGTCGAACGAGAAGTACACGCCGCTGGTGCCGACCCCGGGGGTGAACGGGCAGGTCCTCGGGTCGCCGGCGTTGCACCACTCCAGGTCGATATTGTCGTTCGCGCCAGCCACGAGCACGTTCGTGTGGTTAGCGTCCACAGCGATTGCAGGCTCGTTCTGCTTGTTTTGCGAGAACGGTGTAGTCGGGCTGCCGACGCTAACGAGCGGGTCGATAGCGACAACAGCCATTGCCGCTGCGGCAGAGAATAACGTCACTGCGGTTGCGGCGCGTAAATAAGAAAGGACAGACTTGGAATGACTAAACCAGTGATTGGATTTCATAATGTATTGTTAGTTAGAAGTTGGAGTTTAAGGGTTGAGCAAGACTGGACGTGTAAGTTTGCCGAAATGACACTGAAAAGGTCAGGCAACTTCATAGATCTGCGAGAACGTATTCGCAGCGCGACCGCATGCCGGCTGTATCTATTTTCTTTTTCCGACGAAACTGAGCAGCGCGGCCTTAATCAGCGTCGTGCAAGCTCAAATCGAAAAAGTACAGGTCGAAATCGGCTATTTGGACCTGTGGTTTTTGCGGCTCTCCGCTGAGTTCAGCTCAGGGGGCCGTCGCGTAAAAAGCGTCTTCGCCCGCTCCGCTGCGTGGCGGGAAGAAGACAGTATTGCGCATATCGGTCCACAGTGCGGCCACGCCGGTTGTAGCAGCAATGCCGCTATAATCACCCAAAAAAGTGGTGGGATGCGGGAAAGCGGGATTCGGCGTACGCCCTGAGAACCAGCGATCGCCCATTGTGGGATCGGACAGGGTCGTCGTGATCTGCGAAGTCGCGAAGGTCCCAGCAGTCGTTTCTGTGGCTAGTGTGTATCCATACTTGTGATTTGCAGCATCATAGGATCGATCAAAGTAGCCGATGCGGAGTTTGCCGCTCGTATCATAAGCGCCCCAGGGCTGGAATTGGTCGTTTGCCACGGAAATCGCGGTCGGGGCCGACCAGTGGACGCCGCCATCAGTAGATTGACTGACAATGACATCAGAGTTCGTCGTCGCTGAGTACGGATCGCTCGGTGCGGGTAGAGTGCTGTTTCTCATATCCGACCAGATGACGGCCAGGTGCGATGCATTGGTCGGATCAGCGGTAATGTTTCCACCCGAATTGCTGCGGAACTGGCTGTCGTGGTAAGTCTGGCGCCCGTCGATGTTGATCGGATAATCAGTAAAACCGTCTATGATTCCGGCGACCTTGTAGGGACCGGCAATACGCTGTCCCGTCGTCGGGTCAACCTTGACGACCAGATACTGATCACGTCCCGTGGCAAAATCCGAAAAGTTTTCGAAAGCCACGTAGATACTGCCGTCCGCCGCGACTGTCGGTACGGCGAATTCGTCCAAGTCACAAGCGTTACCGCCCAGTGCACCGTTACAGAAAGCTGCCGATCCTGAGATCTCGGTAGGCGTAGACCAGGTCTTGCCGCCGTCATGAGTGACGGAGGCAAAAATTGGAGCGTTGATAGTGGCTCCCCCGGAGCCATCGGTAAAGCGCGCCCAAGTCACGATCGCGTTGCCGTTGCCCCAAGCTGCCACGTAATCCTTATCGTTGAAAATGCCAGGCCCAGTTGCGTTACCGGTGCCGCCGGCCACCCGTACTTCATCCCAAGTCTTTCCGCCATCGGTAGAACGCGCCACCAGGATATCGGGATTCGTGAATCCGGGTGACCTTCCCTGGGAAAACACGAACCCCAGCGTGCCATAGTAAGCAGTGCCGTTGGCGTCGAAGGCTAGAGCCGGATCGCCGGTAGCCGTGTATCCGTTAAATGGAACAGGATAAGTTGTCCACGTCTGGCCACCATCAAAGGTGACATGGGCCCGCGAGAGAATGGTCTCCGTGACATAACCGCCGGAGGTTAGGACAAGTTGATAGTCATTGGCGCCGCCGATCCTGTTTAGCGAGTTAGTGGGATTAATCGCGATGCTGGTTTCGTTGGACGGCCCGGCGTCTTCACAATCCGTATTCACATTAGGAGCCAAGGATGTGCTGGTGGTGCAGATCGGGCTGGGCGGATTCTTGTAGGTGCCCTGGTTAATGGGGGCGTCTGCGGATTCGGTAAGGGGACCTATCACCCCATTGAATTTCAGGGGCTTGGCGGGTGTTGGCTTGCTATTCTGGGCGTGAATGCTCGTTGTGCTCAGCGCCATGAAGGTCACTGCAGCACCAAAGATGAAGAGAGCGCCCGCGATGGCAATGCGCACATCAGATAGACTAAACCAGCGATCGGATTTCATAAGGTATTGTTAGTTGAAGGTTGGAGTTTAAGGGTTGAGCAAGGCTCGACGTGTAAGTTTGCCGAAATGACACTGAAAAGGTCAGGCAAATTCATACACCTTGCGAGAACAGGTTCGCAGCGCGACCGCGTGCCGGCTGTATCTATTTTTTCTTTTTTCGATGAAAACTTGGCACCACCGCGCTAAGCAAGGTCGCGCAATCTAAAGTCGAAAAAGTACAGGTCGAAATCGGTTAACGAAATCACCGCAAAAAAATTGGGCGGGATAGATTTTCGCTATCCCGCCCATTTGAGAAACCAACGCTGTTACGGTGTCAGCTTGCTGATCCGCGTGTTCCAGTCGGCGAGCGCGCTTCGCGTGCCCGGCCCGTGACTGGCGCCACCGCATGTGCCGAGCAGGTTGTCGCCGGTGCCACCCGCGAAGAACGGGCCGCCCCAAGCGGTGTAGTTGCAAGGGTCAGTTTGGCTAAGCTCGCTGGCGATCCACACCGAGTTGCCGTCAACGGCAGCTGCGCCGTAGTCGCCCCAGCGCGAGCGGATCGAATTGGGGAACCGCTGCTGCTTGTAGCCGGAGAAACCGTCGTCACGCGTAGCTCCCGTTGCGATGATGTGCGTGTCGCCGACACCGACTGAGGCGTCGATGGGGGCATATGCCGCGCTCGGGTTCGTCGTGGCGTCATCTGTGTACGAGAACGCCATCACGCCACGGCCACTGGCCGTGACACCAATAGCCGGGTACGTGAGGGAAGCCCCGGCAATGCCGTACGTCCCTTGCATGACGATCTTGCTGTTAGTCGGGTTGAGGATGTACCACGCGATTCCAGCCCGGTCGGGGTTGGAATCGAAGCTGACGCCGGTGTCGAGCGCGCCCCAGAGCTTACCGTTGGCGTACATTACCTGCTGCATCCGAGTGTCGTTCGAGTCGGGGCTCGCAATTACTTCCGTCCCAGCCGCGTGAGCGGCGGTGCCCACGAGCAGCTTCCAGCAGCCCGTGGTGACGCCGTTGAAGAGCAATGTCGTCTCGTCGTTGAGGCAGTCGCCCTGCGCCACGTCCGGCGTGGTGGTCTTGTCAGCAGTTGTGCCGGAGCTGGGTTGCACCTGCTTGGGTGGGACTCCGTACTGGCTGACCGTCACGAGATTGTTGCTCAAGCCGAGGGCTGGCGATGTGTTGAGCGAGGACGTATTCGTCAGCGTCCAAGCCACGATCTGGGTCGAGGTTCGGGTGCCAGCGTTGCCGGAGACCGGCTTCTGCGCCTCGTCGGCTGCATTCGAGCTCAAAAAGTACTCGGTGCCGCCGTTGTTGAGGTTGAACTGGTTCGCGCCTGGAGACTGCGCGGGCCAGACCGTGAAGCCCGGCTGCGTGGAGCCAGCATCGCTGGGTGCGTTAACCGTGCCGGACGTGTCGATGTGAACTATGTTGACGCTCGCTGCGCCCGCAGCCAGCTGCGACTTCGATAATGCGTAAATCTGCGCTCCGCTGAAGCCGTTGAAGTGCCAGGGGTAGGCATTGGTCGTGATGTAGAAGCCGTTCGCATCGGCGCCGATGTGTGGATAATCGCCGAGGTAGGGCCCAGGATTGGCGCCGCCCGTGTTCGTGCCGTCGTTGGTGACGTAGATGTGGTAGAAGTTCCAGCTGCCGGTTGGGTCCGACGTCTGGCTGACCGCGATGTCGAGGTGGTTAACGCACGAGAAAACACCCTGGCACGGGCCGGGCACTTGCGGGTCAAGAGTCAGGGCCATGACGAAGAAGCGCTGCGTCGCAGCGTCATAGAGGCAGCTTGGATCGGTAACGAACTGTCCCCGGATATTTCCATGGGCTCGGTCTATTGCCGGCGGGTAACCGAAGAACGAGTTCAGGTCGATGGCGTGGTTCACGTTCCGCGGGTAACCGATCCCATCGAAGCCGACGACGATGTTGGCGGCGGTGTTGTCAGGCAGCTGCGAGACGCCGGACGTGTTGAAGACGTTGAAAACGTCATTGACGACTTCGACGACAAAGCCATTACCGACGCACATACCTTGATCGGGCGGCTCGACAGAAAACTGGTTCCCGCCGCGGGAGTAGCGCTGCTGGTAATGGTTCAGGCCCGCGAAGTTGAGGTTGAGCTGCGGGTTCGACTTGGCCTTCTTGCCGCTCTGCGCTGAGGCGCTCTTGCCTGGGCCGTTCGACAGGCTGCGGTTAACGATAGTCCCCGGAGGAGGACCAGGACTGCCATCCGGCTCGTCTCCCTGGCCGGGGAACTCGACTTGGCCGGGGCTACCATCAGACGGCGTGAACTCGCCGGTCTGTGGTGACGACGTGCCGCTGAGAGGGATCTGGCCGACGTAAAATCCGGCGCTCAGAGCTGACCCCGCACGGACCGGAGTTGTCATCGTGGAGCT
>WNGK01003818.1_pt1 | contig 19962 bp, 19 predicted proteins | sample 5400601 | NCBI WGS metagenome assembly WNGK01 (sample SAMN13153376, study PRJNA577476) | soil metagenome | isolation source: 60 cm soil or saprolite under Garry oak tree replicate 1 | place: USA:California | collected 2016-06-15
TTGTAATGTCGCGAATCTTGCAGACACGCTTGGCGTAGATTCCAATTGGGTAGAGAAGATTTGCCGGCGGAGGGACTTGAACCCACACGATCTTGCGATCACTGGATTTTGAGTCCAGCGCGTCTGCCATTCCGCCACGCCGGCATGTTGGAAAGCGAAGAATACGGAGTTCGTGCCCAAGCTCAAACGCTTCCGACCAAATCGAGCGGTTGAAGACTGCGCGGCGGCCCAAAAATTTCGCGTAAAATAATCGCGTCGCGCAAACCGGATGCCGATCTTAGCAGCGTCGCGACATCGTAAGTCTTCGTGCTCGATTGCGGCGCGGTCGGCTGAAAGGCCGCTTCAACTTCGGCTTCCGATACCGGCGCGTCGGCAACTTTCGGTCGAAAAATTCTCGCCTCGCGCGTCGGAGTAATCTGACCTGGTAGCCGGATTTTGCGCGGCAACTCCGCAAACGGCGCAATCGGTGGTCGGACAGGAGCAACCGGCCGAGGTGGAATATCCGTGCGCGGCGCAACTGGCGCCGGCGGTTTTGATGTGGTCGGCTGCCCAAGCGCTTCCAAAAATTTCCGAATGCGTTCTTCATCGGTCTCATCGGACTCCTGCGAAAGCGGCCGGGATGTTTGCGATGGAGCTGTCGATCTTCGCGTTGTCTCGCCAGAACGCCGCCCGGCTTTTGTCGCGGCCCTGGTCAGGATTTGAAAAAAAATCGCGAGCGCGACGAACAAAAGGAAAAGCAAATTGTCGAGATGCAGCGCCGCCATTTTTTCTACTTTCTAACTCCTACTTTCATCAGCTTGCTTCGGTTCGCGGTTTGTCCGTCCCCGCAATCGATTCGCGCATGGACGTATCGGCCTGCACATTTTTCATCCGGTAATAATCCATGATGCCGAGGTGACCAGCTCGAAACGCTTCCGCCATTGCCAGCGGCACTTGCGCCTCGGCTTCGACAACTTTCGCGCGCATCTCCTGCGTCTTAGCCTTCATTTCCTGCTCCACTGCCACGGCCGCGGCGCGACGCACTTCCGCTTTTGCTTGCGCTACTCGCTTGTCGGCGTCGGCCTGTTCGCTCTGCAATTTTGCACCGATATTGTCGCCGACATCGACATCGGCGATGTCGATCGAAAGAATTTCGAACGCCGTGTTGCTGTCGAGTCCCTTCGCCAACACCGCTTTTGAAATGCGGTCCGGATTTTCCAGAACGTCTTTGTATGAATCAGCCGAGCCAATCGCGCTTACGATGCCTTCGCCCACGCGCGCAATGATTGTCTCCTCGGTCGCTCCGCCAACAAATCGATCGAGGTGCGACCGCACCGTCACCCGCGCTTTCACTTTTGCGCCGATCCCGTCCTTGGCCACGCCGTCGATGGTCACTCGTCCCATTGCCGGATTCGGCGCGTCGATCACTTTAGGATTGATGCTCGTGCGCACCGCTTCGAGGACGGTTTTGCCGGTGCCCTTCGTGGCCAAATCGATTGCGCAGGCGCGATTAAAATCGAGCGAGATGCCAGCCTTGTCAGCTGCGATCAACGCGAGAATGACCTGAGTCACATCGCCACCCGCGAGGTAATGCGCTTCCAGCGGATCACTCGGCACTTCAATACCTGCTTTCACCGCCGTGATCCGATTGTCGACAATTAATCCAACCGGCACGCGTCGAAGCCGCATCCCGATCATTTTGCCCATGCCGACCGGCGCGTTGGCGATGCGCGCCCGGAGCCAGATCCCGAAAAAGTTGAAAAGAATAATCGCGAAAACGAAACCGAAAACCGCGAGCACTGCGATCCCGACAAGATAAAGAGCGTCCATAGGTTACTGAACCTATCGTCGTGGCGGCATTTCTATCAAGCGCCGAACAACAGCTTTTCATTGCAATCCGCGCGAGACGGAATACGCATTTCGTCCAGCCCCAGTTTTTCTAAAAGGCAAACCGAGAGAATTCGTTCACCGGAAAAACTGGAGCTGGATGACATGAACAAAACGAAGGTCGTGGTGGTAGGCGCTTCCGGTTATACCGGCGAAGAACTGGTGCGTCTGCTCCTCGCGCATCCGCATGTCGATCTTGTGGCAGCGACTTCGAGGCAATTGGCCGGTAAAACGCTCGCGCAAGTTTTCCCGCGCTTTTTGCACGACAAAGCTGCGATCGCACTCAAGTTTTGCGATCCCGATCCAAAACAAATCGCGCGCGACGCAAATATTGTTTTTCTCGCCTTGCCGCATGGGCTTGCTGCCGAATTTGCCAAACCGCTTTTGTCAGCTGGCGCGCGCGTTGTCGATCTTAGCGCGGATTTTCGGATAAAGGACGCCGCCGTTTATCAGGAATTTTATGGGCACGATCATCCCGCGCCGGATTTGTTGGGGCAATCCGTTTACGGTTTGCCGGAGATTTACCGGGAAAAAATCCGAGACGCCAAGCTCGTCGCATGTCCGGGTTGTTATCCGACCAGCATTCTTATTCCCCTGCGGCCGCTGATTCGCCGGAAAGCGATCGATCGCAAAACAATCTTAGTCGCAAGTATGAGTGGTGTGACCGGCGCGGGGCGCAAAGTCGAAATGGATTATCTTTTTTCCGAATGCAACGAAAGCGTGCGGCCCTACGGCGTTCCAAAACATCGACATCTCTCCGAAATCGAACAGGAGCTCTCGATTTTGGCCGGCGAGAAAATCGTGATTCAGTTTACGCCGCATCTAGTGCCGGTTAATCGTGGAATCATCACCACGATTTATGCGGATATCGCCGGAAATGTTGTGAAGATGGATCCGACAGTGATTTTCAATGGCGCATACGGCGAGGAACCATTCGTTCGTTTGCTTGGCGAGGAACGCCTGCCCGACACGAAAAATGTTGTTGGCACAAACTTCATCGACATCGCCTGGAAGATCGACAAACGCACCCACCGGCTCGTTGTCATGAGCGCAATCGACAACATCGTTAAAGGCGCAAGCGGTCAGGCTGTTCAATGCATGAATCTGATGCTTGGCTTTCCCGAGACCGCTGGGCTGACTTGAAAAATTCGTTTCGACAAATTCCCGGTTCGATTTGCGCGCCGCGCGGTTTCAAGTGCGCCGCCGTTTTCTGCGACATCAAGAAACTCGGAACCGGCAGGGGTTCGGAGAAAGGCCAGAAACGCGATCTCGCATTGATTGTGTCGGATGTGCCCGCGGCGGTCGCGGGAATGTTTACGACCAACCAAGTCTGCGCGGCGCCGGTCAAAATCAGCCGGCAACGCACGACAAAAAAATTTGCGCGCGCAATTGTCGTTAATTCCGGAAACGCGAACGCCTGCACTGGTCGTCAGGGAATGAGAGACGCGGGCCGCATGACCCAGCTCGCGGCAAAAGGTCTTTCTTTTAACGAGAAGGACATTCTCGTTTGCTCGACTGGCCGGATTGGCGTGCAGATGCCGATGAAGAACGTTGAACATGGCATCCTCGCGTGCGCGCCGCGCATCGCAAGATTGACATCGAACGCGCGACAGGTTGCCGAAGCGATCATGACGACCGACACCCGGCGCAAAGAAATCGCGGTCGAATTTAAGATCGGAAGATCGACAATCCGGATCGGAGGGATTTGCAAGGGCGCCGGCATGATTCAGCCCGGAATGGCGACGATGCTCGGCTTCATAACCACCGACGCGACGGTTGAATCCGCAGATCTTAAACACGCGCTCAAAGTTGCGGTCGGCCGAAGTTTCAATCGAATCACGGTCGATGGCGACATGAGCACGAACGATTCGGTCATCGCGCTCGCGAATGGACTCGCCGGGAATTCGAAATCCGAAATTCGGCGTTCGCAATTTCAGGACGCATTGAATTTCGTGTGTCTCGAGCTGGCGAAAAAGATCGTGCGTGACGGCGAAGGAACATCGCGATTTGTTGCAGTGCATGTTCGTGGCGCGCGCAATAATCGTGAAGCAGAAGCAGCGGCGCGTGCGATCGCCAACAGTTCGCTGGTCCGCACAAGCTGGTGCGGCGCCGATCCCAACTGGGGACGTATTCTCTGCGCGCTCGGATATTCTAAGGCAGATGTCGATGAAACACTGGTCGATGTTGGTTACGCCCAACCCGGCAGCCGCAAAATTCTTTTTGCATTTCGGCGCGGTCGTTCGACAAATGTCGCCTTGAAAACGCTGGCAAAAATTACTTCAGCGCCTGAGTTTGATTTGCACGTCGATCTGAACCGCGGCCGTGGCGAGTGCGTGCTTTACGCGGCTGATCTCACCGAAAACTACGTCGCGTTCAACAAAGGCGACATCACTGATCCCGCGACGCTAGGCGGCTGAAATGGCAATAATTAATGTAACCTGTTTCAACCCTAACCTGCCGCTTCGCGACTTCCTCTCCCTGGCCAGGGAGAGGATTGAGGTGAGGGTCGAGTAATTTCGACTGGAAATGGAAGAATTTATTTCGAAGGCAGCGACTTTGGTCGAAGCGCTGCCTTACATTCAGCGTTTCCGCAGCCAAATCTTTGTCGTGAAGTACGGCGGCAGTTTTATGGATTCGCCCGAGCCGGAAGAGCGGCATCGGGTTGCGCGGGACGTGGTTTTTCTCGAAGCGGTCGGAATCAATCCGGTCGTGGTGCACGGTGGCGGTAAAGCGATCACGCGGGCGTTGGAGGAAGCAGGCGTGAGATCGAAATTCGTGCACGGCTATCGCGTGACCGACGCGGCAAGCGCGGAAATTGTCGATCGCGTTCTGTCGCGCGAAATTAATCCCGACATCGTGAAGGCGATCCAGGATTTCGGCGGGAAAGCGCGCGGTTTCGCCGGTCCAGAGATTTTTCGCTGCCGCAAATTTACCCCGAAAAATAAAGCTGTGGGAGAAGTCGACCTTGGATTCGTGGGCGAAGTTTGCGACGTGAACGTAGAAGCATTGCGCGAATGCATTCGACGCAGCCTCACGCCGGTGATCAGTCCAACCGCGCTCGGCGATGACGGCAAAATTTACAACTGCAACGCCGACATCGCGGCGGCGAAAACCGCGATTGCGTTAAAAGCGCGCCGTTTGGTTTTCATGAGCGACGTGCCTGGGTTGCTCCGCGATCCAAAAAATGACGCGAGTTTGTTAACTCACTTGGCGGTAGGTGAGGTTCCGCAATTGCGAAAGGCTGGCGTGATCGGTGAAGGAATGATTCCAAAAGTGGACAGCGCGCTGGCCGCGATTGAGAGCGGCGTTGAAAAAGTGCAGTTCGTCGACGGAAGGATTCCGCATTCAGTGTTGCTCGAGATTTTCACCGACGCGGGAGTCGGGACCGAAGTCATGCTATGAAAGAAGTTCTACCGGCGCCAGGGCCGGCAATTGTGCGGAACGAAACAAAACGGATTCGTGAGTTGTTCGAGCAAAATATCATTCCGTCGTATGCGCGCTTTGATCTCGTGCTCGAGCGGGGCGAGGGAAATTATGTTTTGGACATCGACGGAAAGCGCTATCTCGACCTGGCGGCTGGAATCGCGGTCTGCTCGTTAGGCCATGCTCATCCCGAGATCACCAAAGCGTTGACCGAGCAATCGCGAAAACTGATCCATGTCTCGAATCTATATTATAATGAGCTCCAAGGGCAGCTCGGGAAACGGATTGTCGATCTTATCGCGCCGGGACGAGTCTTTTTCTGCAATAGCGGCGCGGAAGCGAACGAAGGCCTGTTCAAACTGGCGAGAAAATTCGGACACGATGACGGCCGCTACGAAATCATCACGACGGTCGACTCTTTTCATGGGCGGACGTTGGCTGGCATCGCCGCGACCGGACAGGAGAAGGTAAAGAAAGGCTTCGAACCCGCGGTCGCGGGATTCAAGCAGGTGTCGTTCAACGACCTCGACGCGATGCGCCGTGCGATTTCCTCGAAGACCGCGGCAATTTTAGTTGAGCCGGTGCAGGGGGAAAGCGGGATCACAATTGCCACACCGCAATATTTGATCGGCCTGCGCAAACTGTGCGACCAGCACAATTTGTTGTTGCTGTTCGACGAAGTGCAGGCCGGCCATTTTCGCACCGGAAAATTCCAGAGCTGGCAACGCATTCTCGAAAACGAAAGTGTCGATCTTGTCCTGGACGCAGTGTCGATGGCGAAATCCTTGGGCGGCGGATTTCCGATCGGCGCGTTTTGGGTTCGCGAAAAGTTTGCCAATCTTCTCTCTGCCGGCACACATGCGAGCACCTTTGGCGGCACGCCGCTGGCGTGCGCGGTTGCGCTAAAAATCTTTGAAGTGATTGAGCGCGAACATCTAGCCGAAAACGCGCGGCAGGTCGGCAATTTTCTTTTCACCGAACTACAAGAGATTCAGCAGCGGTTTCCGGAAATTCTCAAAGTCATTCGCGGCCTTGGTTTAATGATCGGGATCGAATTTCACCCGCAATTCAAGGCAGCCGACCTTGTGAAAGAATTGCACAAGCGCAATGTCCTAACCGTGCCGGCTGGTAATTCAGTGATTCGTTTGTTGCCGGCATTGAATCTTTCTCACGGTGAGGCTGAGGAAGGACTGCGACTGATTGAAAAATTGGTTGTCGATCTTGCGGGCAAGGAGCGAGCTGAAGATTAGGAGCGAGACGAAGAGGAAGAACTAAATGAAACATCTTCTGAGTATCGAGCAGCTTTCGCGGGCTGAGATCGAACGGATTTTGCAACGCACGGCCGAATTAAAAACAAATCGCGGCAAAATTTCGGCGCAACCTTTAGCCGGACAAACCTGGGCGCTTATTTTTTCGAAACCATCAACGCGGACACGCGTTTCATTCGACGTCGGCATTCGTGAGCTTGGCGGTGAAACCATTTACTTAAACGCGGCCGACGCGCAGCTTGGTCGGGGCGAATTGATCAAGGACACTGCGCGCGTGCTGGCGCGAATGATCCACGGCGCGGTCATTCGAACCTACGCGCAGAGCGACATCGAGGAGTTCGCGGAATTTTCAGCTGTGCCGACGATCAACGCGCTGACGGACGACGAGCATCCATGTCAGATCCTCGGCGACATTTTTACAATCATCGAAAAACGCGGCAAGATCGACGAGACAGTGGTGGCATACATCGGCGACGGTGTTTCAAACACCGCGCGGTCGTGGCTTTTTGCGGCGGGAAAACTTGATTTTGAATTGCGAATCGCGTCGCACAAAAAATATCAGCCGAAAAAGAGATTGCTCGATCGCGCGGGCGGGCGCGTCACTTGCACGGATGATGTTTCGGCTGCGGCGCGGGACGCGGACGTTCTTTACACCGACATTTGGGTCTCGATGGGAAAAGAGGCCGAAGAAGCGCGACGCGAAGCTGAGCTTGGCCCGTACTGGATCAACGAGTTAGTTGTGAAGCTGGCGAAACCGGGCGCGCTCGTAATGCACTGTTTACCGGCGCACCGCGGCCAGGAAATCGATGAGAAGACTTTTGAAAACCATGCGCAGACGATTTTTGATCAAGCGGAGAATCGATTGCATGTGCAGAAAGCCATCCTGGTGGAGCTAGCAAAATGACGCGGCCGATCCGGGATTGGGGCGCGGCATCCGCTTGCACGCCGCACAAACACTGTAGATGACCGGTTCATTGCGGGCAGGGCTGCTCGGTTTAATAACTCGCCCGCATAAAGCGCAGACGGTGCTGCCGCCGGCGTTTTTCGCGGCGATTCTATTTGCTGGCCGATCTTTCCTGTTTCGCCGGCGTGGCATCGACTGGGAATCGCATTTCGCAAGAAGCGTGGATTCGTTGATTTTTGAGTCGTGAGCCGACCTCGCGCTAAATCGTTTTTTGTCAGCGGCTTGTGTCGGGGGGTGGTTTTCTGCTAGTGTTCGCGGGATAGTGACGAAGAAAGTCTCACAGTCAGTGGCCGGCATCCGATGAGCTGGACTACAGTCATATGGTCGATGACTGCGGCTGCTTGCCTGACGCTGGCAGGGATCCACCTATTGGTTTGGTGCAAGCAGCGTGAGAATTGGGTCTATCTCGCATTTTCGTGCTCCGCTGTGGCGGGAGCGGGGCTGACCGCGTTTGAGTTTGCATTATTGCGAGCGCAAACAGCGGATCAGTACGGCGTCATTCTGCGTTGGGCGCAAGTCCCGGTATGGCTGCTCGTCGTATCACTTGTAATTTTCGTGCGACTTTATTTCCGGGCCGGACGGCTCTGGTTGGCGTGGAGTGTCTGCGGCCTCCGCACACTGGCGCTGATCCTAAATTTTGTTTTCACGCCAAATCTTAGCTATCGCGCAATCACCCAGCTCAACCACGTTCTGTGGTGGGGCGGCGAAACAGTCTCAATTCCGGTGGGGGTTACAAATCCGTGGGTTTTAGTCGCCCAACTCAGTTCGATATTGCTCGTTGTTTTTCTTGTAGACACGACGATCACTGCCTGGCGACAACGTGAGCGAAGGCGTGGCGTGGTCCTTGGATGGACTATGATTTTCTTTACCTTTCTTGCGGCAGGCCATGCGTTGCTCGTGGTTTGGGGGTTTGTCCACATTCCCTTTTTCGCCTGTTTTCCATTCCTGGGCCTTTTAGCGGCGATGGGGTACGAATTGAGTAGCGACATGCTCCGCGCTGCGCAACTGGCCGACGCATTGAAGGCAAGTGAAACAACGCTGCGTGACACAGAAGGCCGGATGACGCTCGCCGCCAATGCAGCGAGCATTGTGATGTGGACTTGGGACATCCCGCGCGATGAAGTTTGGCTTTCCGACAAAGGTCGCGCGCTTTTCGGCTTTTCTCATTTAGAGAAGCTGAACGCCGAGCGCGTCCGAAGCGTTATCCATCCGGAAGATCGTCAATTGGTGCGCCAGCTTGTTGAGAAATCACTGACAACAAGCGAGGAAATTCAGGCTGAATATCGAGTAGTGTTAGTCGATGGCAGTGTTCGCTGGGTAACGCGGCGCGGCCTAGTGGAGTTCGACGCCGACGGCCAACCGGCCTGGGAGCGCGGCATTTTAGTGGACATCACGGAACGCAAGCACGCGGAAGAAAAATTCCGGGTGGCGGTGGAAGCGTCACCGATTGGCCTTGTCCTGGTGAATGAGAAAGGCAATATCGTTCTGGTCAACGCGCAGACGGAAAAACTCTTTGGATACGGGCGCGAAGAGATTCTGGACCAGCCGGTAGAGGTTCTTGTGCCTGAACGTTTCCGCGGTGCGCACCCCGGACATCGCGCGGGATTTCTGGCGGCGCCACAGGCTCGTGCGATGGGGGCCGGGCGGGAACTGTTTGCCCGGCGAAAAGACGGGACGGAATTCCCGGTAGAGATTGGGATTAATCCCATTGAAACGGGCCAAGGCATGCTTGTCCTCGGCGCGATCGTGGACATCAGCGCTCGGAAACAGGCGGAGCTGGACGCGCAACAGCATCGCTCCGAGCTCGCGCATCTGAGCCGCGTGGCGTTGATGGGGGAAATGTCCGCTTCCATCGCCCATGAATTGAATCAACCGCTCACCGGAATTGTGAGCAACGCTGCTGCTGGCGAGCGGTTAATTGGCAGGGGGCAGGTCACTTTTCAAGAACTTCGCGAACTGCTCGCCGATATCAGCGCTGATGCACGTCGCGCTGGCGAAGTGATTCGCGGCATTCGGAACATGGTAAAAAAAGGCGAACTAGTCCGGCAACAGATGAACCTGAACGATGCCGTGATGCATGTCGTGCAGATGGTACACCCGGATGCATTGCTTCGCTCCTGCCGGCTGCAGACTTCGCTGGAGCCAAATCTGCCGGCGATCGAGGGCGATCCGATTCAACTCCAGCAGGTCTTACTTAATCTCGTGATCAACGCCTTTGACGCGATGCGCGATACGCCGGCGATTGATCGCAAAGTTGAGATCACGACAGAGTGGAATGGCAACGGCGCGATTTGCACGAGCGTACGCGATTACGGAATTGGCATTTCGGAGGAAGTGCGCGAGCGAATCTTCGATCCTTTCTTCACCACAAAAGCGGAGGGACTGGGGATGGGATTGGCGATCGTGCGTTCGATCGTTGAATCACACCAGGGCACGATGGCAGCCGAAAACGTCGAGGGCGCAGGCGCGCGCTTTCATTTCACTATTCCGGCTAACGCCGGACCGTTAACATGACGCCTCCAAAGAGCCTTGTATTCTTGATCGACGACGACGCGTCGGTGCGAAAAGGTGTGACGCGACTGTTACGATCTGCCGGATACCAGAGTGAAATGTTTGCGTCAGCATCCGATTTTCTGGCGCGTGCTCAATATCCCGGGCCTTGCTGCGTGATTGTCGATGTGCGGATGCCGGGTTTGAACGGGATCGATCTTCAAGAAGCTCTGATCCAGCGCCGCCGCGACGAACAACTCATCTTTATTACAGGCTATGGCGACATTTCGATGTGCGCGCAGGCCATGAAAGCAGGCGCAGTCGATTTTCTTCCAAAGCCTTTTCGAAATACGGAATTGCTCCATTGCGTCGCGCGGGCGCTGGTTCGCTCCGCGGAGCAACGACGGCGGAGCGCGGAGAGGGATAAGGCCCGGGCGCTTCTTGATTTGCTGACGCCGCGCGAGTTCGAAGTAATGCAGCTTGTCATCAGGGGCATGTTGAACAAACAGATTGCCGGAGAACTGGGCATAGCGGAGAAGACGATCAAAGTTCATCGCGGCCGCGTCATGCAAAAGCTCGGTGCGGTCTCAGTTCCTGATCTCGTGCGCGTTGCGCGACGGGCCGGTGTCGCCACCGGCTCGGCTTCCGCTACAACTAGGATCAAATTAGCCAGCGGCGGAATCCGCGTCATGTCGGCGAATCATGTTCGCCCGCCAGCCTAACTCACCCAAAGATCTCGACTCGCCGCCGTCGACCCTGACGGCGTTCCCGGGGCAAAACAAGTCCGGAAAACCTATGGGACCAAAGTCCAACGTGCTGAATCAGCACGTGCCTCCGATCAATCGGCATGCAGATGATGGACTGTTCGGCGTTGGGAACGCTCGTCGCCAATCATGAGCCGATTGAATTGATCGACATTCGGTCAAAGAAGGAATTTGCCGCAATGCATATCCCGGGGGCGCGATCGGTTCCCTTTGGCGAGCTCGCGCAGCCCAGGTTTTTTCGGAGGCGCCGCCTGACGACTGAGCGCGTTTATGTCATTTCCGCCAACGGTCATGCCCGAGCCAGCCTCGCGACCGGGATACTGCGATCGGCCGGTTGCGTGAACGCCGTTCCGGTGGACGGTGGAATGAAGGATTGGGTCGCCCGGGGTTTTCCAGTGCGGCGCACGAGATTCTCTCTCAGGGTTCCAGCCCCTCTCACCGCGGGTGTGGCGTTGCCCGTAATGGCAACCTGCACGGCGATCGCGCTGCACGAGATCATGGTCGCCACTCTTCTCGCCGCCATTGCCGGATTGCTGCTTCTCAAAGCGAATTTCTTGTCGCCAACACGACGGCGGAAAGGTGCCGGGCCTAAACATACGCACATTATTAAAATCCGCCGCATGCCTAACGACGCTGGCGTTGTAGAAGGAGAACCGTGAGCATCAAAACGCGGGCGCTGCCTGGTAATGCCTTGCCGCTTTGGTTTGCGATGACGAGCCCTTTAATCGGCGTCTTGGCCGGACTCCTTATGGCGTGGATATTGGGCCGGTCCTGAAAAGCCTGCGCTCGCAGCGACCATTGATACGGATGATCGCGAGGTGTCGCTCATCGTCGTAAAGCCGCTCTCGCAGCGCGCCGGCATTTCGCCGGCCGCAATCCCGCATAAGACTAAGGTCCAATATCCTGCTGGGTTGCAGGGACTAATGTGTTCGATGCTCACTATGCCCCACATTACCCACATTAAAAAGAGGATGGACGCGCAAATGCGCGTGATGCCCAGTAAAAAACCTTACTCGGAGATTGTTTGCCTGGTGGACGATGATCCTCTGGTACTCAGATCGACCAGTCTTTTACTCGCCTCAGATGGATTCGACGTGCGTCGATTTGAGAACGGCGAGGATTTCATTGCTTATGTCGCGTCACACGAGGTGCCCCTTGTCGTGCTAGACATTTGGATGGAAGAAATGACCGGCTTGGAAGTCCTGGCGCGGCTATGCGCTATATCGCCGCAGACTCATGTGATCGTGATTACAGGGCGCGAAGACAGCGCCGCGCGGATCACCGCGATGCAAATCGGCACAGTCGCTTTCTTGACTAAGCCTTTTGATGACGAGCAATTTCTCGAGGTGGTTCATGGCGCGCTCGGCCACCCGGCTGGATCATCATCTGGCAAAAGCGAACCGCTGTGCAGCGCGACCCCTTAATCCGGTTTCAAACTCCATCGGAAAGGATGGCTTATGAAAACAATCTCTCCCATTGAATTGCAAATGCTGATCGATAAACGCGATGTCGAATTAATCGATGTGCGCCCAAAGCAGGATTTCAAGGAAGTTCATGCGTTGGGGGCCCGCTCGATTCCTTTATCCGATTTGGAACCTCATTCGGTCCTGGCCCATCGCAAATTGGATAGACGCGCCCCATTGTACATTATGTCCCGAGAGAGGGCGTTGGCCTCGCTCGCGGCGTGCAGCCTGGCTGGTGCCGGGTTGGCTGAGCCAATTGTAGTCGAGGGCGGGATCGAGGCATGGGAAGGACAATGTCTGCCGGTGGTGCGTAGGAAACCCTGGCGAATGCCAGTGAGTGATCTCGTGCGCGCGTCTCGCAGCGCGCCGGCGTCGAGCCCGCATAATACTAAGATCCCACTTTTCTGCCGACTTGGAGGGACTAATCTGGCGTGATGCCGCTATGACTCACATTGAAAATGAAGCTGACGCGCCAATGCCCATGACGCCCGCCGAAAGGTCTTCCTCGGAGATTGTTTGTCTAGTCGATGACGATCCCCTGGTCCTCAGGTCGACCGGCCTGTTACTCGCCTCAGAAGGATTCGTTGTGCGTCAGTTTGGTAAAGGCGAGGATTTCATTGCTTATGTCGCGTCGCACGAGGTGCCCCTCGTCGTGCTGGACATTTGGATGGAAGAAATGACCGGCTTGGAAGTCCTGGCAAGGCTATGCGCGATGTCGCCGCAGACTCATGTGATCGTGATCACAGGACGCGAAGATAACGCCGCGCGAATCACCGCGATGCAAATCGGCACAGTCGCTTTCCTGATTAAGCCTTTTAATGACGAACAATTTCTCGAGGCGGTTCATCGTGCGCTCGGCCACGCATCTGATTCATTATCCAGGAAGCCAGGATTATCAGCGGCCTGATCTGGCGCACATTTCGCAGCGCTGGCGCGTGTGTCACCGACGGCAATCCCGCATGGGACTAAGGTCCAATACCCTACCGGGTTGTAGGGGCTAGTCTGCCGTTTTCGATATGTCTAACCTTGACAATAGGGCGGACGCGGAATTGCATATGACTCCTGTTAAAAATCCAGACACGAAGATTGTTTGCCTGGTCGATGACGATCCCCTGGTCCTCAAGTCGCTCGAGCGATTGCTTGCCTCCTACGGATTTTCCGTGCGTTCTTTTAGCGAGCCAAAGAGTTTTCTTGCCTACGTTCAGGCACACCCGGTCCCGGTCGTTGTCCTTGACATCTGGATGGAAGAGATGCTCGGCTTGGAAGTCCAGGCGAAGCTTTCCGCGCTTTCGCCGAGCACGCGCGTGATCGTCATCACGGGGCATAGAGATCCCTCTGCGAAACTAGTCGCCCGTGACTTGGGCGTCGTCGCGTTTTTCACCAAGCCCTTTGATAGCGGCCAATTCTTATCCGCAGTGCATGGCGCGCTGGCAATGCACTCGACTGAATGAACGAGCGAGACAAAATCGGCAAAGGAGACCACGAAAAGAAAGAGCCCCTTTACGCGGGGCAGGGGCGCATCCTTGAGATGATTGTGACGAGCGCTCCGCTCGCGGACATTCTCACCAGGATCGTTCTACTGATGGAGGCGCAAGCCGATGGATTGCGCTGTTCCATACAGCTTTTAAGCAATGACGGCAAACATGTGCGGCATGGCGCGGCGCCGAGTTTGCCGGAAGCTTATGTTAAAGCCGTTGATGGCCTTCCGATTGGCCCGCGGGTTGGTTCATGCGGGACGGCGATGTATTTGCGGAAGGCGGTGGTCGTGACGGACGTGCTGACCGATCCTCTTTGGTCTGATTATCGCGACCTGGCGAAGAGTTGCGGTCTGCGAGCATGTTGGTCGACCCCGATCATCTCATCTCGTGGCGACCTATTGGGCTCCTTCGCCATGTATCGCCAGGAGCCGCGTGGTCCAAATGCCGATGAGACGCGGTTAACCGAAGCGGCCACCCAAATTGCGAGTATCGCGATCGAGCGGCAGCAGGACCATGTCTTGTTACGAGAGCGAGAAGCCAGAATCAGCCTCGCTGCGGAGTCGGCAGATCTCGCGTTTTGGGTTTTGTACCCGGAACAAAACACCGCCTGGATGAGCGCAAAGGGACGCGCGATGTACGGCTTTACCCCCGATGAACCGTTAACCCGTGAGTCGTTCGTGTCACCTATTCACCCCGACGAACGTATCGCGGTTCAAGCAGCTTTTGAGCAGGTGCGAGCCTCCCAGCAGACGTTCGAGATTGAGCACCGGATCGTGCTGCCTGACGGCAAAATACGTTGGGTCATCGTACGGGGCCGATGTCTTTGGGACGAGCATGGAAAAGTTTTAGAAATCATTGGCGTGACAATTGACCTCAGTGCACAAAAACAATCTGACCTGCAATTGCAAGTACAGCGGGAGGAGCTGGCACGTTTGAGCCGCATCGCGTTGATGGGGGAAATGACCGCTTCGCTGGGGCATGAATTGAATCAGCCCCTCGCCGCTATTGCGAACAACGCCGCGGCCGCTCGTCGCTTTTTCGACCGGGGACAAATCGACCCGGCGATACTTAAGCAGTTGCTGGCAGATATTGCGGCGGCCAGTCACCGCGCCGGAGAAATTATTAATGGAATTCGAGGGATGGCACGCAAAGGCAAGAGCGCCCGGAGTCCGCTAAACCTGAACGCTGTAATCGACGAAACCTTACGGCTCGTGCGTTCCGACATTTTGATCCAGGAAACTGCCGTCGTTATGGACTTCGATTCTCGCCTGCCGGAGGTGGAAGTTGACCCGGTCCAAATTCAACAGGTATTGCTAAATTTGATTATGAATGCTCTCGACGCGGTGGAAGCGCTTCCGCGCGCCGAACGCCGCATTATTATTAGTACGCGTTCACTTAAGGGAAAGCGTGTGGAAGTCAGTGTGCGCGATTTCGGCACTGGCCTGCCAAAGGATCGGCCGGATCAAGTCTTCGATCATTTCTTCTCCACGAAAGCAGAAGGAACGGGCATGGGCTTGACCATCGCCCGTTCGATTGTCGAAGCTCATGCCGGCACACTTGGAGCAGAAGACGTCGAGGATGGCGGCGCGCGTTTCTTTTTCCGCCTGCCGGCGGCGCAAGGATTAACGATAAGTAAAGCCGCATAAGCCGGAGCGAGCCGTTATTGCGCTCGATGGCAGGTGCAAGTTGGCGGACAACTCAGGATATGAGCATGAAATCCGAAGAATCCGCCGTCTGCCTGGTTGACGACGACCCATTGGTTCTTAATTCACTTCGACATTTGCTGGCTTCGGATGGAATCGCGACGCGCTCCTTTGACAAAGGAGAGACTTTCCTCGCCCACATCGAGATCTACTCGGTGGCGCTCGTGGTGCTCGACATCTGGATGGAACGCGTGAGCGGTTTGGAAATAATGGCGCGACTCTTCGTAGTCTCGCCGCAAACGCGTGTAATTGTCATCACCGCTCGCAACGATCTGGCGGTCCGCGCCACGGCCGTGGCCAGCAGTCCGGTTGCTTTTTTCATCAAACCCTTTAGCGACGAAAAATTTCTCGCCGCTGTCCACAACGCGCTTGCTCAAGCGAAAAATTCGTGAGGACCTTATCTGGTCGCAGGCTCGGTCGTGTTTGCGCCGACCGATCATGAAATCCCGCTCAACAATCACTTTCAGTGGTGGACCTACCTGAAGGGCGCGAACTGGCGGCATCCGCAGGGACCGGAAAGCGATCTCAAAGGAAAAGAAAAATATCCGGTCGTGCAGATCGCATATCCGGACGCAGAAGCGTACGCCAAATGGGCGGGCAAACGTTTACCAACAGAAGCGGAGTTTGAATTCGCCGCACGCGGCGGTTTGGAAGGAAAACCTTTTGTCTGGGGCGACGAATTTCGTCCCGGCGGAAAATGGATGGCTAACACCTGGCAGGGAAAATTCCCGGTGAAAGATGCGGGTGAAGATGGCTACGCCGGGATCGCGCCGGTCGCGAAGTTTCCTGCGAATGGTTACGGCCTTTACGACATGGCCGGGAATGTCTGGGGACCGGACGCGCCATTCGACCCATCAGAGCCTAACGAGAAGAAGCGCGTGCACCGCGGCGGCTCGTTTCTTTGCAACGACCAATACTGTTCGCGTTACATCGTCGGCACGCGCGGCAAGGGCGAAGTCAACACCGGCACCAATCATCTCGGTTTTCGTTGCGTGAAAGATGCGGGCCCAAAAACCGCGCGCCGATAGGGCTAAAGTCCTATATCGCGCTCAAGGCATGTGCGCAAAATTAGGATTCTATGAATCCTTTTAAGTCTCCGTTTACGTCTTTACTGACTGTCGCGATTGCATTGATTGCGACGTTCTCAACGAGCAACGTTTTTGCGCAAGCAAAGAAGCCCAACATCGTCGTCATCATGGGCGACGACGTCGGCATGTGGAACATCGGCGCTTATCACCGCGGCATGATGGCCGGGCGAACCCCTAACCTCGACAAGATTGCCAAGGAAGGCATGCTCTTCACCGATTACTACGCCGAGGCGAGTTGTACGGCGGGTCGTGCGAACTTCATCACCGGCGAATTGCCCATCCGCACGGGCATGACCACGGTCGGCCAGGCCGGGGCGTCCGTCGGATTGCCCGCAGAGGCCTGCACGATTGCCACCGCGCTTAAGGCGCAGGGCTACGCGACCGGCCAGTTCGGCAAGAATCACCTTGGCGACAAGAATGAGTTCCTGCCGACCGTTCACGGCTTCGACGAGTTCTTCGGCTACCTCTATCACTTGGACGCGATGGAAGACCCGGCGCATCCCAATTATCCGCAGAACCTGTTGAACCAGGTCGGCCCGCGCAACATGGTCCATAGCTGGGCGACCGACACAGATGACACCACCGACATGCCGCGCTGGGGCAAGACCGGCAAACAGAAGATCGAGGACGCTGGCACGCTTTATCCCGAACGGATGAAGACGGTGGACAACGAAATCCGCGACTTGGCCTTGAAGTTCATCGAAAAATCCAAAGCGGACGGCAAGCCGTTCTTTTGCTGGCTTAACCCCACTCGCATGCACATCGTGACCCATCTCTCGGATAAATATGAGAAGATGCGCAATTCGGAGAATGGTTGGTCGGAAGAAGAAGCCGGCATGGCCCAGCTCGATGACGACATCGGCTTGGTCATGGCGAAACTCAAGGAACTCGGCGTGGACGACAACACCATCGTCGTCTTCACCACCGACAACGGAACCGAACTCTTCACCTGGCCCGATGGCGGAACGACGCCGTTCGCGCAGTGCAAAGGGACGATCATGGAAGGTGGCTTCCGCGTGCCGGCAATCCTGCGCTGGCCCGGTCATGTGCCGGCGGACTCGGTCTGTAACGGCATCATGTCCGGCATGGACTGGTTCCCGACATTCCTGACCGCCGCTGGCAATCCGAACATCACCGACCAGTTGCTTAAGGGTGTGAAACTCGGCGACCGGACTTACAAGAACCACCTCGACGGCTACGACCAGACGGCCATGATCACCGGCAAGGGCCCGTCCAACCGTCACGAAATCTTCTACCTCGGCGAAAGCTCAGTCGGCGCGATTCGCATTGACGACTACAAGTATCGTTTCATTGACCAACCCGCCGGCTGGCTGGGTGATAAGACGAAGGTTGACGTGCCTTACCTGACCAACTTGCGCCTCGATCCGTTCGAGCGCCAAGGCTGGCCCAACTTTGGGACGAAAGAAGGCGCGCAGCAATACTTCGATTGGTTCAAGTTCCAGTTCTGGCGTTTTGTGTTTGTCCAGCAGGTGATGGGCAAGGAACTCCAGACCTTCCTCGAATACCCGCCGATGCAGCGGGGCGCGAGCTTCAATCTTGACGCAGTGAAAGCAGAGATGGCGAAAAAGATGCAAGCGGCGGAGGCGGCGAGCAAAGGCCCCAGCCAGTAACCGAAATGACCTTTACGGCGGGCGGTTCACAAGGCCGCCCGCCTTTTCGCGCAATCAGCCCTTCGATTGTGAAACGCGCACCGCATCCGTCCTAACCAGATGCGGGAACGCGAACCAGAAACCGACAAGACTCATCGCAATTTAACTCCATGACCAAACTATCCACCAAGCTCAAGGAGGAGTTCTTTGCGCTGCTCCCACCGACAATCTTTTTTTCGTGGCTTTGCATATCGTGGCGTTTGTTCGGGTGTTGATGTTGAAGGGAACTGGAATTTCGCCGCTCGGTTCGGTATCGGTGGCCGTCGCGGCTCTTATTCTGGGCAAGGCAGTGTTAATCGCGGACATGCTGCCGATGATCAATCGCTTTCCCAATAAACCGCTGATCTACAACGTCGCCTGGAAGACCTTGATCTACCTGCTGGTGGCCACGCTCATTCACTATGGAGCGCCTTGTCGATTTCTGGCGGCAAGCTGGCGACCTTGCGGCCGGCAACGAAAAATTGCTGGCGGAAATCGTGTGGCCCCATTTCTGGGCTATCCGGATCATTCTGCTCGTGCTGATTGTCATGTACTGCACGATGCACGAACTGGTGCGCGTGATTGGGAAGGAAAAGGTGCTGTGGATATTCTTCGGGCCGATACCAATCCTGCAAGTTTGAGCGACGCGCTGATGGCCGAGGCGAAGAAGGATGGCTGGACCGTGACCAGCATGAAGGACGATTAGGAGACCATCTTCCCGTTCGAGAAGAACTGAACTTCGACACACACCAAACCAATTCTCGCCAGGCGCACAGCATTGGACCAAAGTCCAATAGCCAAGCTCAACCGCGAAAACGACGTTGCTTTACAATGCAACAACAGGTTAGCAGACGGGCTTTAATTCTATGTTCCTCTATTTTGTCGCAGTCGATGTGATATTGATTTTTTGGCTCAATTGGTGGTGCGGCTCCAGCCGGCGACTCGACGGGTGACCGGCAGATGTTCGAACACACCAAGGCCGGAGCGAGCGCGCTAGTTTGAAGAGAGAGGAGTGACATGGAGCAACCTACCCTTACCATGAAACCACCTGTCGAGGTCGAGTTTCTCGAAGAAGCCCGTCTCTTCATCTGGCGACCGCGCGGCATTCTTGATGAAGCTGCGGTAAACAAAGTTCTGGTAGATCTGCTCAGAAGAGAAGCCATGGCCGCCAAGCCATTCAATCGCTTTTCCGATCTCTCGGCCATCGAGTCTTTTCACCTCACTTTATTTTTCATGTCGCGCTTCACCGGCGCCTTTCCTACGCCGGGCGCGGACCGATAAAGTCCGCGTTTTATGTTACGCACCCGGAGGCTGCCCACCTCGTTAAGATCCACGCCCTCCTGACCGATTACTCGCCATTGCGGGTGGAGATGTTCGAGGATCGCGAAGCCGCCGCGAAATGGCTGGATGTTCCCGTTGAATCATTGATGCACAAGGCTAGCAGCACGGCGCCTTAAAGTTGGCAGAAGGAGTGGTGCGCTCAATTCGTCGGGTTTGGTCGCACGGCGAAATGAACAGGGACTCCGCCTCGATTTGAATTTATAGTCGGCTTCGTTATCCTCATTATCCCACCTCACGCGTCATGCAGGGTCTTACCGCGCTAGGAAGCTTGCTTGTCTCCTCTGTTTCCGCGGAGGCTGCTTCGCAACCGCCAAAAAGGTCGCTGCTCGCGTTCAATTGCGAGCGGCGTCATTTCTGCCGATGAACTGGATCACACTGCTTTGGTCGATTTGCTGAGGGGGTCAGCGATGCAACCGCGAGCTTTTTCTGGGCTGCCAGTCATTGGCCTTTTAACGCTTGTCTACT
>WNGK01006032.1_pt1 | contig 19959 bp, 16 predicted proteins | sample 5400601 | NCBI WGS metagenome assembly WNGK01 (sample SAMN13153376, study PRJNA577476) | soil metagenome | isolation source: 60 cm soil or saprolite under Garry oak tree replicate 1 | place: USA:California | collected 2016-06-15
GGGGGATCCCGGCCCTGGGACTCGAGACCGCCCCCTCCGCGGTGCGCCTGGGCCGGCGGCGAGGGGCGGCCATCCTGGAGCGGTCGGTGTTCGGCGCGGTGCCGTGTCCCGGGCGGTGGGGGACCGCCCTGCTGTTCGACGGGACCCTCGGGATCGGCGGCGCGCCCCCGCTGCTCCTTCGGCGTCTGGCCGCGCTCCTCAGGCGGGGTGGCTCCGTCCTGGCCGAGCTCGACCCGGCGGTGCGGGGCATCCGAACGCTCCTGGCCCGCATCGAGCGCGGGGCCGCCGCCAGTGCCTGGTTCCCCTGGTCCAGGGTGGGTCCTGACGCCATCGAGCCGGTGGCCCGGCAGGCGGGGCTCCGCATCCAGGACCGGTGGGAAGAGGCCGGGCGGTGGTTCGCCACCGCGGTGAAGCCGTGACCGGGGCCGCGCGGTCCGGCGGGGTCCCACGGCCCGATGCCGGCCCCGGCCGAAGGCTCGCCGCCGGCCTCATGGCCGGGCTGCTGGCCGGCTTGGCCCTGACGCTCGTGGCGCTCCTGCTACGGGTGGCGGCGGGCGTTCCCCTCCCCGTGGAGCTGGCCAGCGACCGGATCATCCCAACCCTGGGAGTTCGAACGTTCGGGCGGCTCCTGGGGCGGGTGGGCGGCCCGCTCAGGGGCAAGAACCTGGCGTTCCTGACCTCCTTCGGCATCCAGCTCGCGGCCGCGGCCGCCGGCGGGATGCTGTTCGGCCTGCTGTGGCCCCGGCTGGAGGGCGAGGGTCGGCGCGGCTTCCGGCGGCCTGGCGTCCTGGTGGGCGCCGCGCTGGCGCTGATGTGGGTGGCCGCGACGGCGCTGCTGTGGCCGGCCCTGCAGTCGAACTATGAGGGCCTGACGCCGGGATGGTCCAGGCTGGCGACGGCCGCCGGGCTGCTGGCCACGTTCGAGGCCTACGCCATCGTCCTGCCGGCCGCCTGGGGCCTCCTCCGTCCTCGCCCGCCGTCTCCTTCCGCCGAGCCGCCGCCCGGGACCGGCCGGCTCCTCCCGCGACGAGCCCTCCTGGCCGGAGGGGCCGGATTGCTGGCGGGGGTGGCGGCCTCCGGGCTCGCCGGCCTCGTCTATCGTCGGGCCAGCTTCGGGGCATTCGGCTACGACGGCCTCCAGTTGCGGGGCCCGCGGATCGACCCGGTCACGCCGAACGACCGCTTCTACGTCGTCACCAAGAACCTGATCGACCCCCGGCCGAGCGATCGCCTGTGGCGGCTCCAGGTGACCGGGTTGGTCGAACACCCCAGGGCCTACTCGCTCGAGGAGCTGGTTCGGCTCCCGGCCGTTCGCCAGGAACAGACCCTCGAGTGCATCAGCAACCGCGTGGGCAGCGGCCTGATCAGCAACGCCGTCTGGACCGGGGTCCCGCTGGCCGTCCTCCTGCAGGCTGCGGGGCCCCGGCCGGGCGTTCGCCGGGTGGCCATGCACGCCTCGGACGGCTACGTCCACACGATCTCGGCGGACAAGGCCATGGAGCCGACCACGCTGGTGGCCCATCGGATGAACGGGCGGGAGTTGCCGTTGCGGCACGGCTACCCGGCCCGAGTCCTCGTGCCGGGCACCTACGGCGAGGTCAGCGTGAAGTGGGTCGATCGCATCGAGCTCTCGGCCCAGCCGATCGAGGGCTACTACGAACGCCAGGGATGGAAGCCGTACTTCGTCAACACCATGTCGAGGATCGACTCTCCCCGGAGCGGCCAGCGGATCCCGGCGGGGGGCGGGCCGGTGGCAATTCGGGGTGTGGCCTTCGCCGGGGACCGGGGGATCTCGAAGGTGGAGGTGAGCGTGGACGGAGGACGAACCTGGTCCGAGGCCCGGATCACCTACGGACCGTCGAAGCTCGCCTGGGTGCTGTGGGAGGTCGGCTGGACGCCGAACGGCCCCGGCCGGTACCGGATATCGGTGAGGGCCACGGACGGCCTCGGCGCCACGCAGACCCCGAAGGCCCACGGCGCGGTCCCGGCCGGGGCCACCGGGTGGCACACCGTCGCCGTGGAGGTGGCCGGCTGATGCGGGTGCTGGTCACCGGGGGCGCGGGGTTCGTCGGCTCTCACGTGGTGGACGGACTGGTGGGGGCGGGCCACCAGGTTCGGGTGATGGACGTCCTGCACCCCGCCGTCCATGCCGTGACGCCCGAGTATCTGAACCCACGGGCGGAACTCATCCGGGCCGACGCGACCGACCAGGACGCGGTGACGGCGTGCGTGGGCGACGTGGACGCCGTCAGCCACCAGGCCGCGATGGTCGGCCTCGGTGCCGGCTTCGACGACGTGGTGGAGTTCGTTCGGCACAACGACCTGGGGACGGCCATCCTGTTGCGGGCGCTGGCCCGAAGCGGCTTCCGGGGGCGGCTGGTCGTGGCCAGCAGCATGGTCGTGTACGGCGAGGGCCGGTACCGGTGCCCGGTCGACGGGCCCGTCACGCCGGGGCCACGTGGGGTCGAACGCCTGGCCGCCGGGCTGTTCGACCCGCCCTGTCCCAGGTGCGGGCGGGACCTCCTTCCCGAGCCCGTTGCGGAGGGCTCCCCGATCGACCCGCGCACCGTGTACGCGGCCACGAAAGTCCACCAGGAGCACCTGGCCTGGGCCTTCGGACGGGAGCTCGGGCTGCCCGTGACGGCGTTGCGGTATCACAACGTCTACGGGCCCCGGATGCCCCGGGACACCCCCTACGCCGGAGTGGCCGCGATCTTCCGCAGCGCCCTGGAGGGAGGGCGGCCTCCCCAGGTGTTCGAGGACGGCCGCCAGCTCAGGGACTTCGTCCACGTCCGCGACGTGGCCCGAGCGAACCTCTTGGCCATGGAGGCCGAACCCGCTCCGGCGGGCGCCTTCAACGTTGCCTCCGGGGAACCCCACACCGTGGGGGAGATGGCCGCGGCCCTGAGTCGAGCGTTCGGTCCGGACGCGCCCCGGCCCGATGTCACCGGCCGCCACCGCCCAGGGGACGTCAGGCACGTGTTCGCCTCCACGGTCCGGGCCGAGGAAGTCCTGGCCTTCCGGGCGCAGGTGGGGTTCGAACCGGGGATGGCGGAGTTCGCCACCGCGCCGCTCCGAGCCCCCGCCGGCATCGCCATCCCCGCGGGCTGAACCCACCCCTCCCGCTGAGGCCGCCCCCTTCAGGCCAACGGGTGCCCTGCAGGGAGGCCTCTAGAGCCCCACTTCGAACTCGAGCAGGTCGGAGCCCGGCTCGCCCACGATCTCACCGTCGCCGCCGGCCTGCTGGGCCAGAGGACGGGCGTGGGACCTTCGAGCCTCCAGCTCCCGCCACACCGCGGCGGCGTCGTCCACGCACAGGACCACCAGGTCGCCGGGGCGACTCCGGTCAAGCGCCTTGCGGGCGGCCTCCATCTCGTCGAGCACGATCTCCATGTGCCCGGCCCTGGCCCCGTTGCGGTGCATGGCCTGGCGAACACCTTCGGCCACATGGGCGGCGGTCTCGCCGCGTCTGCGCCCGCGGGGGTGCCGATCCTCCCGGATGATGATGTCGTCGAAGTAGCGGGCGGCCACGCGACCGAGCTCCCGCATGTCCTCGATGCGGCGGTCGCCCGGCACCGCCACCACCGCCATCCGCAGGTTCGCCGACCACGACGCCGTCCCCGGCGGGCCGAACCCCGTCGGCGCCGACGACGTCACCCGCTCCACGAAGTCGCCCACCGTGGCCAGCCCGGCCGCGTTGTGGGCGTAGTCCACGACCACCTTCACGCCTTCGAACTCGAACAGGTTCATCCGCCCCGGCGCCTGGTAGAAGGAGGTGCTGAAGCTTCGCAATCCCTGGCGGATGTCGTGTAGGTGCGCTCCGGCGGCGTGGGCCGCGGCCGCGGCCGCCAGGGCGTTCTGCACCATCATCCGGGCCCGCCCCTCGAACGTCGCCGGCAGCAGGTGCACCCAGGCGATGGGCATGGTTCGCCGTCCCTCCCGGATCACCATGAGCTCGCCCAGGGTCCCTCGCTGCAGCGCCACCGCCTTGCCGCCCCGCCCCACGTGGCTCTCGACCAGCTCGTTGTGCTCACGCATCGAGAACAGCACCACCGAACCGCTGCAGTGCTTCCGCATGTCCGCCACCAGCTCGTCGTCGGCGTTCAGCACGGCCACGCCGGTCCGGGGCACGGCCTCCACCACCACGCGTTTCACCGCGGCGAGCTGCTTGATCGAATGCACCTCCTTCAGCCCGAGGTGGTCGCCGGCGACGTTCAGGACCACGGCGACGTCGTTGCGTTCGTATCCCAGGCCCTCCCGGAGGATCCCGCCTCGGGCCACCTCGAACACGGCGAAGTCGATCCGGGGGTTCTGCAGCACCATCTGCGCGGACTTCGGCCCGCTGGCGTCGGCCTTCTTCACCAGGCGCTCGTCGATGTAGATGCCGTCGGTCGAGGTCACCCCGACCTTGTGGCCCATGCCCTTGAAGATGTGGCTGATCATCCGAACGGTGGTGGTCTTCCCGTTCGTCCCGGTCACCGCGACGATGGGGATGCGGGAGGGCGTGCCCGGCGGGAACAGCAGGTCGATCACGGTCTTGGCCACGTACTGAGGCTCGCCCTCGGTGGGGTGGGTGTGCATGCGGAACCCAGGCGCCGCGTTCACCTCTACGATGGCCCCGCCGGTCTCCCGGACGGGCTGGGAGATGTCGGGGGTGAGGAAGTCGATGCCGGCCACGTCCAGGCCGACCACCCGGGCGGCCTCCTCGGCGATCTCGACGTTGTCGTCGTGGGCCTCCCAGGTCCGGTCGATGGAGATGCCGCCGGTGGACATGTTCCCGGTGGAGGCCAGCTTGACGAACGCCCCCTCCGGCGGCACGTCGTCCAGCTCGTGGCCCTGCTTCCGGAGCAGGTCGATCGCGGCCCCGTCGACCCGGATGCGGGTCAGGACCTTCTCGTGGCCGATGCCGCGCCTGGGGTCGGCGTTCGTGATCTCCACCAGCTCGCGAACGGTGTGGTGCCCGTCACCGGTGACGTGCGCCGGCACCCGCTGGGCCACGGCCACCATGTGCCCGCCCACCACCAGCACCCGGTAGTCGTTGCCGGTGATGAAGCTCTCCACCACGACCAGTGGCTTTCGGGCCTCCGCCATGGCCCGGTGGAAGCCGGCCCGAACGGCCCGGTCGTCGCGGAGGTCCAGGCCCACCCCTCGCCCGTGGTTGCCGTCGACGGGCTTGGTGACCACGGCGTTCCCGAGCCGGCGGGCCGCGGCCACCGCCTCGTTCTCCGTCCTCACGATCTCGCTGCGCGGAACGGGCAGTCCCGCCGCGGCCAGGAGCCGCGTGGTGAGCTTCTTGTCCCCGGCGATGTCCACCGCCAGCGCGCTGGTCTTCGAGGTCATGGTGGCCCGGATGCGCTGCTGGTACTTGCCCTGCCCCAACTGCACCAGCGAGGCTTCGTTCAACCGGATCCACGGGATGTCCCGGCTGGAGGCCTCGTCCACGATGGCCTGGGTCGAAGGGCCGAACGCGGCCCGTTCGGCCAGCCGGATCAGGCGTTCGACCTCCCCCTCGAAGTCGAACCCAGCCTCCGGGGCGATGAGATGGTCGACCAGGCGGACGGCGAGGCGGCCCGCGGCCAGGCCGACGGTCTCCTCCCCGTAGCCGTAGATCACGTGGTACCGGCCGGGCCCCCCGGCGCCCCGGGTCTTCCCCCGGTGGATGATCGTGCCGGCCTCCCGCTGGAGCTCCAGGGCGACGTGTTCGGCGACGTGTCCCATCCAGGTGCCGTCCTTCAGGCGTTCGACGAACCCCCCCGCGCGGCCCAGCGAGCACGTGTGGTCGTGCAGGCCGGGGAGCAGCTCGAGCAACGCGTCGTTGAAGCCGGGCACGGTGTTCGACGGCCAGTGCTCCAGCGAACCAAGGTCCACCAGCAGGCGGATGCAGGGCTCGTACGACCAGAAGTTCGGGCCGCGCAGGACCTGGGTTTCCAGGATCCTCAGGTCGGGGGCCGCGGATGGCTTGTCCTGGGTGGGCTCGCGCCGGGCCAGTTCGCGCTGCCCCCGGCTCCCGGTCCTGGACTCGCCGTCGGCGTCGCGGTGCCCGCTCATGCTATTCGGAGGCTTCGCGCTCTTCCCTGGCCAGCCGGCGGTCGATGACGAAGCTGTCCGCTCCCTCCACCGCGGCCTCACGGGACAGTTGCCGGAGCCGCCGCGTCGCGGGCTCCCTCGGCGGGGCTCCCCGGTGGACCTCCACCGGGTAGGGCATCAGCGACCGCGACCTGAGGTCGAACCGGTAGCCCGAGGGGATCGAATGCAGGATCGCCCCGGAGACCATCATGGGGCGGTAGCCCTTCGTCTGGAACGCATCCGTCACGATCTTCGATCCGTCGACGATGGTGGCGGCGCCCCGCCCGATCACCTCCATGGTCTCGTCCGCGTGGATGACCGCGGCGGTGTCCTCGTCCAGGCCGAGCCCGATGAGGCTGGGCGATTGCGCCACCACGGCCAGGAGCCGCCCCAGGCGGGTTCGCTGCTCGAAGTGCTGGTCGACCACGACGTTCCTGACCAGGCCGAGCCCGGCCGAGATCTGGACCATGCGGTGCTTCGGCGTGGCCCCGGAAGCGCCGAACGCAACCATGTGCGTGCTGACCGCGCTCGCTCCGGCCGAGGTCCCGGCCACCACCGCGCCCCGGGCGTGGGCCTCGGCGATGGCCGAGCCGAGAGCCGTGCCCCCCACGATGGAGGAGAGCCGAAGCTGGTTCCCGCCCGTGAGGTACACCCCGGTGGCGTCGGCCAGGACGGCCGCGGCGGCCTCGTCGTTCGCCTCCTCCCGGGTGGTGGGCCGAAGCCCGGAGACCCGCCCGATCCCCAGGCGGCCGAACACCTCCCGGTACAGCTCGGTGGCCGCGTCGCCCATGCTGGACGCGGTGCTGATCACCACGACGTGGGCATCCGGGCCGCCGGCGAGCTTGGCGAACCGCGTGAGGATGACCCGTTCGTCGAGCTTGTCCTCGGCCCCCCCGATGACCATGACCGGCCCCGGAGCCGGGATGGCCTGGCGCTGGTTCGAACCGCCGGAGCTCACGGCGGCCAGTCTAGTTGGTGCGCCTCGCCACCTGGAAGCGCCCCCGGGACTCCGGGTCGAACGTTCAGGTCGCGCAGTAGTGCTCGATCAGGGTCTGCGAGCCCGGGCCGAGGTAGTACCCCACCCCCCACAGCTCGGTCGTCGAGACCGCGGCCACGCCTTCGAGGTAGTTCGAATGGTTGCCGGGGCTGACCGGTGAGACCACCGTCCAGTTCGATCCGTCCCAGTGCTCGCTCAGCGCGAGGGTGTCGCCCCATCCCACGGCCCACACGTCGGTGGGAGAGAGCGCCACTCCGTCCTGGAGCTCGTTCGTCCCGGCGTCGATGGATGCTCCCTTCATGAGCGTCCATGTCGAACCGTCCCAGTGCTCGGCGATCGGGGTGGACTTGTTCGTCGTGCCGGCCCATCCGAACGCCCAGACGTCGCCGGCAGAGGATGCCGACACGGCCTCGAGGTGGGCCACAAGCGAACCCGGGCCCGGAGCGAGCACATGGTTCCACGTCGTTCCGTCCCAGTGCAGGACCAGCGGCCTTGCCGGAGAGCCGGCGGCGCTCCAGTCGCCAACGGCCCAGACGTCGTTCGACGCAACGGCGTCCACGCCGAGCAAGTGGTCGTGCGGGCCCGAGTTCGGGCTGGGCACGATGGACCAGGCCGTCCCGTCCCAGTGCTCCGTGAGCGTGGTGTCCACCCCCGAATTTGTGCTCGACCAGCCGACCGCCCATCCGTCGGACGCGTCGATCATGTCGATGTCCTGGAGGAACGACAACGGCCCCGCTCCGGGAGAAGGGGCCACCGACCAGGCAGTCCCGTCCCAGTGCAGGATGGTGGCCCGGCTGTTGGCCCCGGCTGCCCACACGTCGGTCGAGGAGACGGCCGACACGCCGAACATCGGCACGTTCGAAAGTGGATCGGGGACCAGCGACCACGTCTCCCCGTCCCAGTGCTGCAGTCTGGCCCCCACCGCCCAGGCGTCCCGTTGTGAGATCACGCCGACGTCGAACAGCGTCCCGTTGGGGGCCGAGACCTGGCTCCAGCCGGGGCACGCCTGCGGCGCCAGCGCGCCCGCCGGAGTCTGCAGGGCGAACACCCCGACCAGGGTGGCGAACGAGCAAACGAAGGGCACGGCCTCTCTGCGGCGCATGGCGAACCCCCTTCCTGGGACGGCTCAGCCTGATTCTATGGCTTCGCCGCCGCCGCTCAGGCGGTCTGCTGCTTCAGGTACTTGAGCAGGCCGCCGGCCAGGAGGAGCCGGCGCTCGTGCGGGCTGAAGGCCGCCCGGCCGCTGGCCTCCTCGCCGTCCATGCGGATGGTGACGGCCGGCGAGCCGGTTTCGATCTCCCGGCGGACCCGCGGCAGGGTCCAGTCCTGGCCGATGGCGGCCTTGCCGTGGACGTCGTCGTCGATGAGCACCGGAACGATGCCGTTGTTGATCAGGTTCCGCCGGTGGATCCGGTGGAAGGCCTTGGCGAACACCGCGCGCACCCCGAGCTGGAGCGGGGCCAGCGCGGCGTGCTCGCGGCTGCTGCCCTGCCCGTAGTTGTCCCCGGCCACGATGAACCCGCCGCCCCACTCCTTGGCCCGCCGGACGAAGTCGGGGTCCTCCTTGTGGAAGCAGTACTCGGCGATGGCCGGGATGTTCGAACGCTCCTGCATGACCAGCACGCCGTCGGGCGACATCGAACCCGTCGAGATGTTGTCGCCCAGCACGATCAGCACCTTCCCGGCGATCTCGCCGGCGAGGTCGGGCGGCACCGGGGGCGGCTGGATGTTCCGCCCGCGGAAGATCCTCACGTTCGCCGCGTCCTCCGGCCGGGGCGGGTGGATGAGCAGGACGTCCTCGATCAGCGGGCGGGGCACCTCGATCCTCGGGTAGTCCATCCCGAGGTCGCGCGGGTCGGTGATCTCGCCCGTCAGCGCGGTGGCCCCCGCCACCGCCGGAGAGGCCAGGTAGACCCGGTCGTTCACGGTCCCGCTGCGCCCGGGGAAGTTCCGGTTCATGGTGCGGACGCTGGGGACCTCCTCGGGCGGGGCCATCCCCATGCCCACGCAGGGGCCGCAGGCGGGCTCCAGGAGCCGCGCCCCCGCCACCACGTAATCGGCCAGCACGCCCGTGTTGGCGATGGTCTTGAGGACCTGCCTCGAACCCGGCGAGACGGTCATGTCGAGGTCGGGGTGCACGCCCCTCTCCCTGACGATCATGGCCGGGAGGGCCAGGTCCTCGTAGCTCGAATTCACGCTGGAGCCCACGCAGACCTGGGCCACCTTGGTCCCCGCCACCTCCCGCACCGGCACGACCCGGTCGGGATTGCTCGGGAGGGCGATCAGCGGCTCCAGTTGCGCCAGGTCGATGACCATCTCCTCGTCGTAGGCGCAGCCGGCGTCGGCGAGGAGTTCCCGGAAGTCGTCCGGGCGTTGCTGCCATTCGAGCCACCGCCGGCACTGTTCGTCGGCGGGGAAGATGCCGGCCGTGGCCCCCAGCTCCAGGATCATGTTGCAGATGGTGGCCCGCTCGGTGGCGTCGAGGGTGGCCACGCCTTCGCCGTCGAACGCGTAGGCCTTGTTGATCCCGCCCTTCACGGTGAGCCGGCGGAGCATCTCGAGGATGACGTCCTTCGCGCTGACCCACGGCTGGAGCTCGTTCTCCAGGACCACCCGGACCACGGCCGGGCACTGCAGCTCGAACGGGATGCCGGCCATGGCCACGGCGGCGTCCATCCCGCCGATGCCGAGGGCGAAGGACCCGAGGGCGCCGGCGGTGGTGGTGTGGGAGTCCGCGCCGACCATCGTCGCGTGGGGCTTGGCGAAGCGTTCGAGATGGACGTAGTGGCAGATGCCGTTGCCGGGCCGGCTGAACACCGCACCGTAGCGGGCCGCCATGCCCTGGAGGAAGAAGTGGTCCTCGGGGTTCTTGTAGTCGAGCTGGATCATGTTGTGGTCGACGTACTGCACGACCAGCGGGACCTGGATGCGGTCAGTGCCGAGCTGTTCGAACTCCATCCAGGCCATGGTCCCGGTGGCGTCCTGCAGGAGGACCTGGTCGATCCGGTAGGTGATCGGCTCGCCGGCTCGCAGGTCACCCTCGACCAGGTGCTCCCGGAGGACCTTGTGGACGATGTTGTCAGGCATGTCGGTCCGCTCCTTCGCGCATGGCGCTTGTCCCTCGATGATGCCCCTGCGAGCGAAGGAGCGCGAACCGGCCCCTCCCGCTACGGGACAGAGCGAGTCTATGGCCCAGCCGCGGACGACATGTCTTGCCAGCGGGGACTGGATTTGGGTACCGCATCAGCCTGCGCCGGAACCCGGGTGGCCATTTGATCCGCATGGACGTTGCCGTCACCATGACGTCGGCGAAGAGTTGCTGGGACTCATGGCCCACCTGTGAGTGAGCCGGAAGGCGAGGGCAGCGGGGGTGGCTCCTGGGGCGACTTCCTGGTGGAAGGCTCGTTGGCGAAGGCTCGCGGTCGCTTTCGTGGCCTTGACGGTTGCAATTGGCGGACTGGCCCTCGTGTCGCGCAGCTTCAGCGGCGTGTCGATCCCTTCTACCGGGCAAGCGATCCCCGACCCCGGGCCAATCGTCAGCCCATCCGTGATTCCGGGCACGGACATCCCTTTTCCTCCCGCGCCCTATGGCTTCGGGTCGACGAACTATTCCGGCCTGATCGATGCTCCGGTCAATGCCTACCTCCTCGTACAGAACGAGTCGGGTGATCCTCTCGTGTTGGAAGGTCAGATCAACAACCTCCTCGACAACTACAAGTCGGCCATGGCCGGCCTCGGATGGACTCTCGACAGAGAGGTTCCGCTCACGCTGGAAACCGAGAATGGGGACCCCGACAACTGGTACGCTGCCAGCGAAGACTGGACCAAGGGCAAGCAGGAAGTAAAGATTTCCGTGTCGAACTATGCGCCCTGGCTCGATTGGGGATACCGATTGACTCTCACGGTCTATGGCAACACCGCCGTTACCTTCTCCAGTTGACGCTCACGGCTGAAATGGGCTGAGAACAAAGGCCTTCCCGTCAGCAGCAGCCGGGACCGCAGGTCGCGTCGGCGCACGGCTTCGCCTCGGGGGCGTCCGCCAGCACCGTGTAGACCTCCCAGGGCGCCCCGTCGGGGTCGCTCACCCAGACCTTGTCCTGGACCGCGTAGCAGCAGCTCACGTTGTCCTCCTCCCGGGTGGGGAGGCCTTCGGCCTGCAGCCTTCGGGTGGCCTCGGCCACGTCGTCGGTGGAGAACACCTCGACCCCCAGGTGGTTCAGGGTGCCGCCTTCCCGCCCCTGCATGAGCACGAGTTTGAGCGGCGGCTCGTCGAGGGCGAAGTTCGCGTAGCCCTCCCGGACCTTCGCCGGCTGGGCCTGGAAGAGCTTCGAGTAGAACTCGATGGCCCGGTCCAGGTCGGTCACGTTGATGGCGAGCTGTACCCTGCCCATGCCTCCTCCTCTCCGCGGCCCGGGTGGACCGCTATATCGAAGTTCGTCGATATGTTCGGTGGATGTTGCCACAGATATCGAAGTCTGTCAATATCGAACCCGGTCGATATGAAGCTCGAACTCACGGAGAAGCCGAAGACGAACTCGAACGCGGACGTGGCGGAGTGCTGCCCACCGCTGCTGGGCGAGGTGGTCTCGCCCCGGGACGCCGAGACCGCGGCGAGGGTCTTCCGGGCGCTGGGCGACCCCGCGCGGGTTCGGCTGCTGTCGGTGGTGGCGGCCTCGCCCGGCCGCGAGGCGTGCGTGTGCGAGCTGGTCGAGGAGGTCCCGTTGTCCCAGCCCACGGTGAGCCATCACCTCAAGGTGCTGCACGAGGCGGGGATCCTCGACCGCGAGAAGCGGGGCGCCTGGGTCTACTACCGGCTGAACCCCGGAGCTCTGAGGTCGATCCGCAAAGCGCTGGCCTGACCATGAGCGGCCACGCCCCCTGGCCTGGAGGAGCGCGCCGCCGTAACCTGCATTGTCGATGCTTCTGATCGGGGGGGCCGTCGTTCTGGGGATCCTGGCCGGCCTGGCCATGGGCGGCAGCTTCCGCCGGCTCGGCGAGGTTCGACTTCGCTGGTGGGGCCTGGCCTTCCTCGGCCTGGCCCTCCAACTGGCCCCGGTGCCCTCGAAGCCCGGGCAGACAGGCCACTGGCTGGCCGTGGGCCTGCTGCTCGCCTCCTACGCGGTGCTGCTGGTGTTCGTCGGGGTGAACATCCGGGTGGCGGGCTTCCCGCTCATCGCCGCGGGGTTCGTCCTGAACGCCCTGGTGATCTCGGCGAACGGCGGGATGCCGGTGAACGAGAACGCGCTGCACGTCGCGGCCGGCCCGTACTATCAGCAGACGCTCACCAGGCTCACCGTCCACGGCGGCGCCAAGCACCACCTCGAACGCCGCAGCGACGAGCTGGTGGGCCTGAGCGACGTGCTCCCGATCGGCGGCCCCGTGCGCCAGGTGGTGAGCATCGGCGACGTCCTGTGGCTGGCCGGCGCTTCGTGGGTGATGGCCGGCGGACTGTCGAAAGGCAGTGGGGGGCGACGTCAGGCGGAGATGGCCGGCTGGTCTCGAGACTCGACCTCCGCGGAGGCCTGATCGTCGTGGGCCTCGTGACGAACCAGGTGCCATTTGAGGACCGAACCCAGCCGGCGGATGGAACCGTGGCCGTTCCCGTTGCCGCTCGCCGGGGCGGCCGGCATCGGCGGGTCGAGGGGAGCGGCGGCGTGGCCGGTGGAGGCGCCCACGGGCGCCTTGGAGGATTCGCCGCGGGCGGACTCTTCGGCCTCGTGCCTCGGGAAGGTGGCCGTGACGAGTGAGCCCCTTCCGGGGGAGCTGGTGATGGAGAAGGTGCCGCCGGCCACCACTGCCCGCTCGCGCATCATGACCGACCCGAAGTGACCCTCCGGGGGCGGGGCCTCGGTGTCGAACCCCTTGCCGTCGTCGCGGATCTGAAGCTGCACGCCGTCGCCGGTGTCGTGGATCGAGATCCAAACGTGCTCGCCCTCGGCGTGCTTCAGGGCGTTCTGGGCCGCCTCCCGGGCGATCTGGTAGATGAGGAGCTGGATCGGCGGCGGAAGGGTGACCTCCTCGACGTCGACGATGACCTGGGTCTCGAACCGCGTCTGCGCATCGATGGCGAAGCTGGTGAGGGCCTCGGCCAGCCCGGCCCGCCCGATCGGCGAGCGGTGCAGGTCTCGGATGAGGGCCCGAACCATGTCGTTGGCCTGCTGCTTGGTCGAAGCGATCCCGTCGAGGTCCTTGGCCACCGCGGTGAGGTCGCTCTGGGCGAGCCGCTTCTTGGCCATCTCGACCTGGAGGGTCATGCGGAAAAGGGTCTGGGCGAGGTCGTCGTGGAGGTAGCCGGCGATCTGCATCCGCTCGTCGTGGCGCTCCTCGGCCATCCGGTTCGACAGGGCCCGAAGCACCTGCTCTCGATCCTTGAGCTCCTTAGTCGCCTCCTCGAGCGCCATGGTCCGAAAGAACATCTGCCTGCCGAAGACAAGCGGAAGGATGAACACAAGGACCGACCACCAGTTCACATCCAAGTAGAGCCTGGCTATCAGGACCCCCACCAGGCTCAGCCCCAAGTAACTCATGAGGAAGCTCGGAATGGCCCCCATACGCAGCTCTGACAGCACTCTTACGAACGAGACACCTGAAGCGAGTCGCATGTAGGAGGCGACCAGCGCTACGTTGACACAGTAGTCCACCGTTGTAGCCAGTAAGACTACTGGTAGCACGATCCAGAGAGAGGATGCCTTCAAGTCCGCGAGAGCATGAAAGAGGGAGCTGCCGGCAAGGACAGACAGAGCAATCTGACACCGGTCAAAGAGCGCGGCGCTTATCCGACGTCGGCCTCGGATCTCCCTGGGGTCAAAAGTCCCAACCAGAGCGATGGCTGCTGCAGTTGCCGGAGCATACAGGATGGCGACTCCAAGTCTTATTGGAAAGCCCAGGCTGAGCTGCAAGCCGCGCCAGGCGGGAACCGGCAGCAGTTCGACTCCCGCTAGGATCAAGATCCAGAGAAGTACGTCGAAGTGACGTATGGACGCTGGGGCCCGAGCAACCATCAGGCCGAGCCCAAGAAGCACAGGCGCAATGACCAACCACTGAAAGGCGAGGGCCTCGCCTCGCCGATTGGTCTCCCGTCCTGCTCCTTGTCCGCTCAAGGCTGGTATCCCATTCGAGGTTTCTTATAGGCTAATCGTCGGCAGGACCCCGGGTCGGAACAATCGGTCATGCTCCCGATGAACACCCTACAGCACATGCAGTAGGAGCTTGGAGGACTTGCCACCCCCCATTCAGGGGATGCAATACTCATTCCGGTCAGACCTGCTTGGGTGCTTCATTCAGGGTGGTTCGATGGGAGGAGAGGAGATGCGCAGGATTCGGAGGGCTGCTCTGGCCCTGAGTGCCTTGGCTGCGGTGCTGCTCGCCGGGGGAGCCAACTGGAAGATTCCTTAGGCCTCGACGCACCTTGGGCTTGAGGAGCGCACTCCCCGCATAGATATTGCGAGGGGTTCTATCCTGCTCTCGGGAACACTGACTATTGAGTGCCCCCCTCCGACCGATCGGCGGGATTGCGGCGTCGAGCGACGACCGTGACGCGACACCCTTCGCCAATAGAACTGTCGATGTAGAGCGTTGCCCCTATTGACTGCGCTCGCTCTCTCATCAATGTCACCCCGAAGTGGCCGTCCTTGAACTCGCTTGTGTCAAAACCTACCCCATCGTCTCGTACGGACAACCGGACGCAATCATCCTCTGCAAGGTCCAATTCCAAGTGAACTTGCTTGGCTCTCGAATGGACAAGGGCATTGTTAAGGGCTTCCCGTGCAATCTGGTACAGAACTAGTTGGAGCACCGAGTCAGCTTCTATTGACCGGATGGATGATTGGATTTGCATGGAGGTTTGGTTTGTCAAGATACTCACAAGCCGACTCAAGGCCGAGGGAAGCCCTCCCCTTCCCAGGTCTGACCGACGGAGGTCGGTGATTACGCGCCGAAGGTTCTCCACCGCAAGATCGGAGGCCGAATGTAGGTCTTGTAGATCCTTCTCCATTTCAGCCAACTTCTCTCGATCTAAGTCGCGTCGCAGAACGTGAGCCATGAGGTTAACTTTGAACATGACCTGGAGAACATCGTCATGCAGGTCGCCGGCGATCAAGCGACGTTCGTCGTTCCTCTCGTAGTCGATTTGCTGAGTAAGCTGAAGGAACGCGCTCTCGCTTCGTCGGTGGGCGCGGTCGGCCTCAATGAACATTTGGCTTCGCTTGAGGGCTTGGCGAGCAAGAAGCGTTGGCAAGACGAAGGCTAGAAGCGCCCAAGAACCAGTACGCTCGTAAAGCGCGTCTAGCATGGCGGCCAACACGCCCCAGGCCACGAAAGCGAGAAGAAGGTCACCCGGGGTTCCTAGCCGCATGTTCCTGAAAACGGTTCGGAGTGGGAATCCGCGCTCGACGGCTATCGACGCAGCGACAGCGAAGTAGTTGATCCCTGTCGTTATCGCCTGGACGAGGAAGGCAGAGGGATAATGAGGGTTGAGTGGGAAGGTGAATTCACGAGCAGGTGGGCCGCCAGCGACCCAAGCACCCAGCCAAGGCTCAGCTGAGTACGATTCCAAAACGCCTTAGCCACCGTTGTTCCGCCTCTAACCTCCCTCAGGTCCATGGCCCCTATGAAGACAATCAAGCCCGCGGTGAGTGGGGCAAAAACAAGGGCTGCGGCAGTGCAAATGGGGTCATCAGCGGCGAATGGAGCAGATTGCCACCCCTTTAGCGGCAAGAGGCTCGCGGTAGCGACCAAGGCTACCCATGCCAAGAGCGCTGGCCCTTGGGCCAGGATGGCTCCTCGCTCGGTGATTCCCCACCAAAGGAGGGTCGCCGACCACACCGTTGCCGACATTATGTAGAAGATTCGCGCTCGACGCGCGCCAAGCTGATTGACTTGTAGACCTGACCTGGAATCTTCTCTCGACGCCACGCCTCCCCCTTCTCCCCTAGGTGGGCATACTCGGGGACCGGGGTGGTGCAGTCAATGCTGCAAGGCTGAATCGGTTCCGTATTTTCTTGTCCTCCGGATGGACGATGACGAGTACCTCAAACGGACTATCCCCAACAAGAAACGTCGGCGCTCGCTAACTAGTCCTACCGAGTTCAATGTGGTCCTCTCTGCCCGCCCCGATGTCGCTCGTCACTCCGATTCCAGCCCTCAGGCACGCTCGCGGCGAGGAATCACCGAGATCAGGCCGTTCGGTTCGGAGACCAGGAGGTGGACGTCCTCGAGGCGCTCCAGGCCTTCCCTTCGGATCGCGCTCATCAGGTCCGTCTCGGTGAGCTTCTCCGAGTTGAGCGCGCGCTGGTCGACCATCCCGTCATGCACCAGCACCTTCGGCTTCCCGTTCACCAGCCGCTCCAGCCGGCTGCTTCGGAAGACCGCGTAGGCCACGGCGAAGTTCATCGAGAGCAGCACGACCGCGCCGATCACCCCGCCGGACAGCGAGTTGTCGTTGCCGATCATCGCGTTCTGCAGGATGTTCGACAGCGTCAGCAGCACGATCAGGTCGAACGCGGTGAGCTGCCCGAGCTCGCGGCGGCCGAACAACCGGATCGCCACCAGCAGGAACGCGTAGACGAGGATCGCCCGGACCACCTTCTCCTGCCACGGGACCTGCAGGTGGAACAGGTCCCGCCCCACCCGGTGGGCCCAGGAAGCCGCCGCCAGCACCGCCACGAACCCCTCGTGCCACATGGCTCCTCCTCCTATCAGTGGGCGTCGCTAGTATCGGGCTCGACCTGGCCTCCCCATGGAGCGCGTCTCCGGCCTGTCGAGGGAGTGGTTCGACTCGGCGTTCGCCGAGCCCGGGCCGGACCGGGTCGGCGCGGGGGGACGCGTCTCGTCCGGCCGCGACCCCCGGGTTGGGCCGGGTTCGTCGAACTGCTTGACGAATGGCGGCCTGGTCGCCTATCTTTGCTCTTCTTCAGAATCTCAACCGAGTTAGTGGAGTTGCACAGGCTCGCCGGATGGAGAGATAGGGACATGCACTTCGACGGGTACATGGCGCTGGCGGGGCTCATCGTCGGGTTCACGGTCGGTCTCACCGGGATGGGCGGGGGCGCCCTGATGACGCCCATCCTGGTGCTGTTGTTCAAGATCCAGCCGCTGGCCGCGGTGTCGAGCGACCTGGTGGCGGCCGTGGTGATGAAGCCGGTGGGCGGGGGCGTTCACCTCCGGCACGGGACGGTCAACAGGCAACTGGTGAAGTGGCTGATGATCGGGTCGGCTCCTTCGGCCTTCCTAGGCGTTCTCGTGCTGCGGCTGATCGGCGGCGGGAGCGACTCCATCCAGAACCGCCTGAAGTACGCCCTGGGCATCACGCTGATCGCCGCGGCGGGGACCATGGCGATCAAGGCCTACATGCAGTTCCGGCGGATCCGCCGGGAGGCCGCGGACGTCCGTCGAACCGGCCGGCTCGCTCCGCCTCCTCCGTTCGAGCTGCGGAAGGGCATCACGGTGGCCATCGGGGCTGTGGGCGGCTTGGTCGTGGGGATGACCTCGGTCGGCTCGGGGTCGCTGATCATCGTGGCCCTGATGATCCTGTACCCGGCGCTGAGCACCCGGGAGTTGGTCGGGACCGACCTGGTGCAGGCCATCCCGCTGGTGACGGCAGCGGCGCTGGGCCACATCCTGTTCGGGGACTTCGTGTTCAGCATCACGGGGTCGATCCTGGTCGGGAGCATCCCGGGCGTGTACCTGGGCGCGCGGGTGTCGTCGCGGGCCCGCGACACCCTGATCAGGCCGGCCCTGGTGTTCGTGCTGCTGGCCTCGGGGCTGAAGCTGGTCAACCTGAGCACCACGATGCTGGGAGTCGCGCTGGGCGGGTTCGTGCTACTGGCCATCCCGATCTGGGGGGTCATCGACGCGGCGGCCCGGCCGGCCCATCACTGGGAGGCCATCGGCACCAGCAAGCGGATGTGGGTCGGGGTGCAGGCGCTGGGCGCGCCGTTCGGCGTTGGGTTCGGCGCGGCCCTCACGTACTTCCTCAAGACGAAGCGCCGGCTGAAGCGAGCCGGCGTCTACTCGGACGTGGCCGTGATGGGCGACGAGGTCGGTCCCTGACCGGTCAGCCCCGACCGGCGCCGAGCGCCTTCAGGTCCCCCAGCACCTGGCCCGGGTGGCCGGGGATGTCGGTGACCCGGTAGGCCTTCCGGATCAAACCGTCGGGGTCGATCAGGTAGGTCCGGCGCTTGGCGAACTCGGGTGAGGGCTCCTCGGGGGCCCGCTGGGTCTCGTAGGCGGCGCCGGCCACCCGTTCGGTGTCCGACAGCAGGTTGAACGGGAAGCCGTGCTGTTCGGCGAATGCCCTGTTGTCCTCGGGAGTATCGAACGAGACCCCGACCACCTCCACGCCGAGGGCTTCGAACTCAGGGGCTCGGTCACGGAACCCCCGCCCCTCGGTGGTTCAACCGGCGGTGAAGGCCTTGGGGAACCACCACAGCACGAGCCACCGGCCGCGGAAGTCCGACAGCGACACCGGCTGGCCGAATTGGTCCGGCAGGGTGAAGTCGGGAGCTGAAGCGCCCTCGGCGAGCATTTGGGTCATCCTTCGCTGGTCGGAGCTCGATCGAGTGTACGCGGGACGGACTCTCTCAGCTCAACAGCTCGGAGGGCGTCGTATCGGCTCGATGCGGGGCGGCTCGATCTGCCATGAATCGGGGGGTTCAGTCGGGGCGGATGCCAGGGATCTCGGCCCGGCGGTCGGGCACGGGGCGGCGTTCGTATCCCCAGATGCCGTCGAGGCGTTCGGTGCCGGTGGTCTTCTCCAGGCCCTCGCTCACCATCCGCAGCGCCTCCACCACGCCCGGCATGACCAGCAGGTGGCCCGCGGGGTCGCGGGGCGTGTGCCACCGGAACGACTGGAGGCTGCCCAGCTCGATCATGGACTCCCTGAGCAGCCGGTACAGCGCCCGCAGCCGGAAGAACACCGCGAGGAGCCCGCACGTGGCGAAGAAGCTGTAGGGCTCGAGTTCGCTCAGGCACGTCCGGAGGGCTCCTTCCGACCGAACGGTGGCCACCCGGCCGGCCAGGCCCTCTTGGTCGGACCTCGCCGAGCACACGATGGCGTGAGGCCGAACGTCGACGAAGCCGCCCACCGCGAGGTGGTAGTCGCGGAGGTCCTCCATCCGGGCGGGACGGCCGGCCGAGGCGGCCTCGGCCTCGGTCTCGGCCTCGGTCTCGGTCTCGGCGAACCATCGCCGCACGGAATCCTGTTCGGTCACCAGCAGGTCCAGCGGGGCCACGTAGTAGCCGGTCCGCAGGAAGCTCCGGCCGTCGCGTTCGAACACGATGGGCGAGCCCAGGGAGGGGATGGCCCACACGGCCCGGAGCACCTGGTCGAGCACCTCCCGGAGCGCCTCCCGGCGGTGGGGGAACAGCTCGTGCTCGCGGGGCGCGGTGAGGCCCAGGAGGTCGTCGGGCGTCTCGGCTCCGGCCAGGACCTGCAGGTCGCCGGCCAGAGCATCGAACTCCCACGCCGCGACGTCCTCGAACGTGAGCGGCCTGGAGTGTTCGACGAAGAACCGCCGGGCGTCGAAGCGGGCCACGTCGACGTACGGGTCGATGGCGTCCACGTCCAGCGTCCGCAGCCGGTGGAGCAGGATGAGCAACCCGATGGTGTGCATCTCGGCCTGGTGCTTGGCCGAACCGAGGTCCTGCAGGGCCAGGGGCTCCAGCCCGCCGACCTGCGTCGCCTGCAGCGCCGGCTGGGACAGGAAGTCCAGCACGTGGCGGGAGTTGTCCGTCTCGGTGTAGTAGCAGACGTTGTCGACGAACCACGGCGACAGCCGGTCGTCACCGAGCAGGGCCACCGTGGCCAGCATGAGCCCGAGCTCGCTGGCCGAGGCCACCCGCATCACCCGGTACAGCGCGTCGGCGTTGGCCACGGTGAAGAACCCGTTCTCGCCGCT
>WNGK01008366.1_pt1 | contig 19955 bp, 13 predicted proteins | sample 5400601 | NCBI WGS metagenome assembly WNGK01 (sample SAMN13153376, study PRJNA577476) | soil metagenome | isolation source: 60 cm soil or saprolite under Garry oak tree replicate 1 | place: USA:California | collected 2016-06-15
GCAGGGAGTGTGGCTCACAGGCGTGGGGCTGGCGCTGGGATTGGCGTTCGCCTTGGGACTGACACGTGTCATCGCCCGGCTGTTGTACGGAATCGGCGCCAACGATCCCGTCACCATGGTCTCCGTCGTCACGCTTCTGGGAGAAATGTCTTTGCTAGCATGCTACTTTCCGGCACACCGAGCGATGCTCCGGAACCCCGTGAGCGCGATTCGCGAATTGTAAGCTGCAGCTCCGACTCGACGCGAATTGGACGGATTCGGGGTATGCGTGGCGCTCCACCTGGCTGGCAAGAAAGCTAACCGGATTCCATTGGTCACAAACCAATCTCCGCAAAGTGGATCTTCGTTGTGCGTTGACGTGAGCAGGCCAACGGGCTCATTGAGGCGCATTTCGGTGCCCAAGTCCGATTAGTAACGAAAAACGGGCCAGCATCGAGGAATCTTCTCCCGGCCCCGGCTTTCGGATTCCGGTCGCCATGCCGACTTCCCATTACTGATCGGACGTTGATGCTTTGATGCTTTTGCCTATTTCGACCTACGATATCTGTCGCCTGAATGCGAGAACCATTGGGGGTTGACCTCGCTCGATTTCGGCTGTCGCTTTGGCGGGATCGTCTTGATTGGCGTCGTTCGGATTCAGCGGCACCTTGTCACACAGATGCAGCAGTATTTCGCAGAGTCCAACGGGTGAGCGAGGAATCGTGCGGAGTAATCGTGATGCTCGGTATGTGACGCGGGCGTTGGAATTCATAAAGCTGCACCTTAGGAATCATGGTCGGGTTGAGCTGTTGCCCGACCACCACTCCGCCCGGAGCAGGGCCCGCGTAGAGAATGTGCCAGCGCGGCGAAGTTGGGTAGCGAATCGCAGCTGCTTCGAACACCTCTCTTGCCTTTCGCGCCAATTCATCGAGCTGGGTCTTACTCTTCAGCCAGCCCGTCGACAAGTTGCGCATGTTTCGGATGCTGCTGTACGAGCGTTTGCCGTTCTCGGCAAAAAGACTAACCAGCCGCAGGGGTTCGCACCGGGTCTGACCCAGGCGACGCCGGCACCCTCGCCGATAGTGTTCCGGGTCATGGAGCTTGCCCAGGCTCAGAAAGCTGACACTGACAATCGCGACCCTTTGCGCGGTATGCGAGGAGTAGGTGTATTGCTGCGACGAGCGGCGGACGCTCCAAATGCTCCACCGAGTGATCCGAAACAACGATGGTATAGCTTGAACGTCGCGACATTAGCGGATGGACCCAAGATACCGCTGCTCGTGAGCAGCCGCCTCGGGTACGATCGAGACATCCGGGTAGGGCTCATTTCCTACAACAACGGTCCATTGCCCGTGAGCAATCTTCTCCAAGAATATTCGCGGAGGTTCGTTGCTCCCGATCCACAGCTGCACACATTATTTGAGAAGCCTCTGTTCCAGCTAGTTCCGTACGAAGGTTCGGACACCGACCCCGCGGACATTCAGGTTCTACGGCGGACTCCCATGCTGCGATTCGGCGATACGTTTGATGCTCAGTTCTTTGCTGTGACAAATGTCGGTGCTGTGCCGCAAGAGATCGCAGGAGCACATCCCGCTAAGCTCAATCCGGCAAAATTGAAGAAACTTGGGCAGACAAAACTTAGAATTCCGTACGGGCGCAGTGTGCGGGTCGGACACATGAGTATCTGTAACGTCCAGAACAAACCGATGATGGCTCTTAACTCGCACCTGCCGTCCGCCCCGGCGGATGTTTGGCCACGCGCCAGGGAAATCGCATCACGTCGCTCCAGCATACAAAGCGGAGACGAAATCATCGAAGCCGATTCTCTCCCACTCGTCTTCCTTATCCCGGACGGTGGCAAGACCAGCCGCACTCTCGCGACGTCAACCAGCTTTGAGCTGAGACTACCGTCTGTTGACGTGCAGACTTGGGAACGCTGGATCGGATACAAGTTCCCGGAGGACAAACGTGCCGCCATCCTGGATGCGGCCATGCAATCGCCTTCATCGGGACAGAGCACCGACTGCAATCAAACGGGCATTAGCGATCCATCGATTGCCGGTGTTGCGATCAATTTGTATGGATTTGATGGAAGCGAGTGGAAGAGAATAAAAACTCCAGCGCCTATAGAAGTCAAATTCCCCTCCCTCACTACAGCGAACACTCTCCAAGACCTGTCAAGGAATGCTATACCAGTTGAAATCGGTGTCGCCAAGAGCGGTGATAGTCCTATCGAGATGACGGCGGCCGGAACCGTGAAGGTCAGGGTGACACCTGGCGAGATATATGAACTTGAGGCTGTGGTTACATTGGTCCCTGACGCTGCATCGAAGTTTGCCCCAATATATAGCGGCTTTAAAGAGATCCCCGGTATTCGGATGCTTATTGAGTCCGCTTCGCCCGACATCCCGTCAGCCGCCAAATGCCTCGAATTGACCAAGACCAATTTCTCCCTCCCGGATTCGCGGCTCGTTGTGACGTTTACAGCTCCCTTAACGGGTGACGACGGATCACTGCCAGATGAACTGAAGCCCCTAAGGCATGTCCACAAGGTCGAATTCATGCGGCAGGTATGGTATTGGACTGGTCGCGTACAGTCAGTTAACGGAGAGAATCTTAACCAGTTCCCCGCGGTACCCGATTCGCACCAACGCACGCAGTGGCTAAAGGACGTCAAGACTTGGGAGTCAACTGAGTTTGCAGAGCGCCCAGATTTCGATCACCTGATCGTCCCCGCCACCGATCCTCACTCGAACAACCTTGATGCGAAAGGGGTCGCGACGACTCCGAAGGGCGTCACGTTCACGTACTCTGAAGATCTGTCTGGGGATAAGAGAGCGCTGTATTATCGTTTTGCTACCCGAGTTTACAGCCGATATGCTGGTGCCTTTGACCACCTGGGCGCAGTCTCGACACTCGACCTGCCGGTAACGGCCGACGTCGATGGGTGGGCACGTTGTTTCGTGCCCAGCCGCGTCAGAGCACTAGATACCCCGAAGATTAAAGCCCTTTTTCCTTTAACTGAAAGTGCGTTTGCCCAGCAGGCTCCTGGTCTCATTGTCGTCTTTGATGGACCGGCCTATGATCAAGCCGGCCTCGCCGAACGTCTTAGGATCGACATCGAACAGCTGGGCGATCCGAACAACTCGCAGGTCACATATCTCCAGGCCGCACCTGATCCACAGGTTTCGAAAGCTCAGTTCATCGACGCGAGTCACGGCGAGCTTCTTGAGGCAGTCGGGCCAATCGGACATACTTTCGACGACGCTACGACTACCTATCCAAAATTTGGCTCCCACTCGTACATCATCCGGCCAAAGTTTTATGCCAGATCGGCCGACGCCACAAATGTCGATGGCTACCCGGTTGATCCAGCGTGGTGGTTTGCGAAACTGAGATTTTCGATGATTGTGGAGCCGAAACTTTCCGCACCGGGCATAGCCAGTTCTGTATCTTCCCCACCGAGCCCAGGTTCGTGGACGCAATTCTTGCCCGCGTTCACCAGACTTGACGAAATTAACCCGGCAGATTTCACCAAGGCGTACCTCACGGTTGAAACCGGACAGGGGCTACGGATCAAGTACAGCGATAAATCCGGCAGTACTAGTGACTTCATTCCGAAAACCAGCTCGGGTCCCCATTTCCGGATGTTCGTAATTCTTAGCAGAGGTGTCTTCGACATCACTGGACGTTTAGACCAGGAAGCCTATATCGGTGTGTACCAGGCAGCTGACAGTACTTGGAAGGCGCTGGAATCTGCAGACCCCGAGAATCTCACGAGCAAAGTTGCTCCCGGTCAGGATCTTCGAGCCCGCTTCGTCGAGGTCGAGTGGAGATGTGCTGCCGGAAAACAACAGAATTCGTCGTGCCAGGAGTCGGCGGAACAAATTTCCAAAGAGTCAGAATTCTGGGCGCGCATATTTGGCGGGGTGGAGGAACTGAACAGTGTTTTTACCGCTGACCAAGGCAAAACTGATCGCCGCCGAGCCCGAATTGTGCGAATTTCGCCGATGATTCGCGAAAGGACGGTATAACCGAAATGAGTACAGAGCCATTGCTTGCGCTAACGCGGCGCACGTTCCTTGGATGCGCAGGAGGTGCCGCAGCGTCCGCAGCCCTTGGAAAGTATTTTCAGGACTCACTTTGCATTCGACCTCTGCCGATCGCGATGTTGATTGGGGGTGAGAAATCGACTGTACATTTACAGGCGACATTTGAATCCAATCTTTTTGATGTCGTCCTCATCTCGGTAGAAAGCCCCGCGCAGAAGTTGGCAGTTCGCGCGCTCTGCGCTCGTCATGGCCGTCAAGTTCCTCGCTTTCTGCGCGACCCAATGCAGGCTGTTTCATCCCTTGCTGCAAGAGCACTCGTCCTAGTGGGTCAATCGGAAAGCCTGGTACCTGTCTTGAATCTTGCCCCAGTAGGGGGTAAACCTGTGTTTGTCACGCATCCACCATTCGCGGCAGCAGAGGCGACTCGCAAGAATGAACTCCTAAGGCACGCCGACCGCATCCACGTTGGAATGGTTTCTGCGCATGACGCGAATGTCGACGAAATGGAAGCTGCCATTCGCGGCGGAATAATTGGGGAGGTCACGGGCCTCACGATTATGGGTTCGGAAAGCGACGCCTGGGACGAGATGGAGGCGCTCAATATCGCCAGGCGAGCACACGGCGGAAACGTTCATGACACATGGAAAGGAGGCAACGACTCCAACAACAATGGCTGCTGCGTACGGAAAGTTCCGACCCTGAACGGCCAAGTTGGGCAAGTCATGGTACATGTGCGGGGAGCGCGCGGATCGCTCCAGATGCCTGCTTATTCGAAACGCGATCGCGTCCAGGCGCTGCCCGCCATGCTGAATGTCTTCTACCACAGCACGCAGAGCATGCGGGATAAGGTTCCAACTCTGGAAGCCGCGGTCGCTTCGTGGAGTCTTCGCAGCTCACTCTGAAGGTTAAAGCCTAGGTTGGGATGATCAGAAAATCTGGGGACGTTAAGGGGACGATAAGAAGTTACACGCGGCTCCGATTTGTACCATACGATGTCCGCCGACACCGTGTGATATCAACGAGTTACATCTCGTTGCTGCCCTGTCACGTCAGCGTCCCAGAATTTTGCAAACCCCGAGGCTCCAAGCGAAAAAGCGCGACAAGCAAATGATGGGCGATCACTTGGCTTTTGTCTTTATGTGCCACGCGATCGTGAGGGGGGCGCGACTCTTGCCGGAACTGATCAGGCCGCGTTCCTCCAGGGCTTTCACCGTATTGCGATTAGCCGATGCGGGGCGCACGACTTCATCATCCTTCAAGCGGCGCAACACTGGGTCACCACCGAGCGAATCCGTCTCAAGCTGGTATCCATGCTCCATGTGCCAAATCAAATCCTGCTCTGCCTCGGTGAGTTTCGGCAGAACTGCCGCAGGTTGCTTTTTCGCCATCATGCTACCTCTCAACAGCAAGGAGAAATCTACGCCCCCTCGTCCGGCGGTCCAGCTGCTCCTGCGAGATCTTGTGGCCTAATCTTTTCGACATTGAACTTGCCAGCTCGTTCGCGCATAGTCTTTAGCACCTCTTCAAGCGGCGGCGGTTCGCCTTTGATCCAGCGCAACGGGTTGATTCGCGCCACTACGAAGGACCGCAAGTAGGGGCTGACCAGACCACGCTCTTTGAGCTTGTTCACCACTGCGGCAACCTTCTTTTCCAAGTCAAGCACCATCCCAGCACGCTTCTCATGATCCTTAATTGCGCTCCGCAGCGGCTCATCCGTGAAGGTTTCCAGCCGACGCAATATGGGGTGGTACACGCCCCCACCAACGCGTGGCACTCGTTCATAGCAGATACCGAGCGTGACCAGAGCGGCTTCGTCGAGATAGAAGGCGAACTGAGATTCTGAGCGTGAGGCGTCTTCGTCTACCAGGCCGCGGTAGATGCGGATAACTTCCAGTGCGCGTTCTTTGAGGTTATGTGCCTTCTCGGTATTCAGGGCAAGGATCTGCCACGCTAACTCGCGGTCGGCTACCACAAGAGCAGCAATCGATTTGGCTCCCAGCCGACGCATGGCTTCAAGCCGGTGCCGGCCGTTCGGAGTCCAGAATCCACCCCTTGGTGCAACAACGGCAATGATTGGGTCGAGAAAACGAGAAAATTCAACTAGACGAGCGGCAATCGCCGTTTTTCCACTACCGGGCTCCCCAGTGAGCAGTAACAATCGGCTGGAGCTAGGCTGGGTAAGCCAGTCGTGGATGCGCTCGAAGACCCACACTCTGCCGGAAAACTGAGTCGAGCGCTCCGCGATGTACGAATCGAAGTCGACGCCTCGCTTGCCGGTCGCGGCTGACATCAAAACATCCTTCTTAACCGGTCTTTCTTAACCTATTCTCTTCGCTCGAACCCCAGTCAGATCCTCCACGTCATCCGCCTTCTGCGTGACCCCAACTTTGCCGGAACGGATCTCATCCGCGTCCACGCCAACTATCTTCTTCCCCTTCTTGATGTCTTGGAACACCGTTAGCGTGGGGCCGATCTCATCGATCCGTTTCTTCAGTTCGGCTGCAAATTCAGGATCCTGTTCTACCTTTTCTTTGATCGTGGCCCCCAGGCCGGGCTCGAACTTATCAGGATCTGTTTCGAAACGAGACAAATCCTTGGACGCGGACGGGTCACCGGCAAACCTCTGTTTCAACCACGTGAATAGACCTTTAGCCTTGTCGAATCCAATCTGGCCGACGGTCTTGACCAACTCCTCTCCGGCATTCTTCGCGAATGGAGTCAAGATCGTTAGCGCTGCAGTAGCAAGTGTCACGGGATCCATAATTCGAACCTCCTTACAGGGTGGAAAGTATAACACTGTGAAGGACCACCTACCGGGCCCGCGTGGAAGCGGACAATGGACGACCGTGTGCGGAAACCGAGCCCATGTTCGAAAAGTCGTGCAAGGTCGTTGGCCCGACCCATGCTCGTGATGAAGAATCGTAGCGCCTGCCCGTCCGGAGCCGCCGGCAGAGGTGAAGGGCTAGAATGAAGTTTTTCAGCGGCCGCATGGCAGATTCCGTGACGATTTCCGTGGTAGGTGTCGGAGCCGTCGCCATCAACGGGGGAATGAAGTTTCTCTACGGTCAAGCCGACTAGTTGCTGAAGCGCTGGCATGCAAGAAAGGATAAACAAGGTGAATGCGGTGCCACTGGTGGGGAGTCCGCCACGGAAGCTGTGAATGTAGTGCTGCCGTCTGCTATATTCGCCTGACAGCTTGAAAGCCCACAGCTCCACTTTGATGCATTGAACGCGTCCGGCAGACAATTGGGTAGCCTCGACAAGACCTAATGCCTTATCTTGAGGGCATCCAAGATCTTGATGCGAATAGCTCCGACCTACTTGTGCGCCTCGATCAGCTGCGAAAACTGATCGAATCAGTGTACGGCCAGCGCATCACGTTCAATGGCGAGTCTCGACCTCCCTCGGGAACGGTGATGTCGGCGAAAATTGAAATGGGAAAGGTCGCGGGTGATGCGCCTTTGCGAGCTCGTGAAATTGGGACTGGAACTATAGACCGAGAGGCAACTGCAGATTCCGTAAAGCCAGAAAGTTCACCGGAGCCCAGGTAGACGTGATCAAGTGATTATTTCGAGATTGAAGTTCGCAGCCTTGAAGGTGCGTTCAGGCACGGCAGTGATACATCACGTGAACGAGAAGAGGACGCAAATACGGAATCCGTCAAGTTCAAATATGCCCGGACCTGTCGCGCACCAACTGTCTCCAAGAGAGAGTCCAAACAAAACACCCTTTGACCTCTAAGCATGGCCGAGATCGCCCCAGCATCTGAAGATCTTTTCTTTAACGAAGTCGTGCGCGGTTACGTCGAGGGGAACCGACGCTTCATTCGTAGGCCGTGGCTTGCAGATTTCCTGGAAGAGAAGCTGAGACAGGCCAACCGGCCCTTCATATTGATGACAGCTGAGCCTGGAGCGGGCAAGAGCGCCTTCGTGGCGCAGTTGGCCGACGATCATCCAAACTGGCTGCGCTACTTCATACGTCGGGATCAGCGCTCGGTCTTGGCGGATGTATCGACGAAGTCCTTCCTATTGCGGATCGGGTATCAGCTGGCTGCACGCCAGCCGACGCTCTTTTCACTAGGGCAGCTGTCCGTCTCGATCCAGCAACGGATCGGAGAAGTCGCTGATCGCGGCGAAGTGATCGGCGCTGAGATTGCACGACTGACTGCGTCGCCCTTTTATCAGCACGTGCTGCACATTGACCAGCACGTTCGTGCGCACCACGGGAAAATCGTTGGTTTGCGGGTGGAGGAACTCGTGGCTGACACGCGCCTCCTCACACTAGAAGATCTGCTGCACTTGGCACTCCTTGATCCTGCTCGGGCGCTGCAGCGTGCCGATCCAATGCAGCGGATTGTGGTGCTGGTCGACGCACTCGATGAGATTCGTTACCACTCGGCTAGTGAGAACATCCTCGGCTGGCTCACCAACTGTCCTGCACTTCTCGAGAACATCCGTTTTGTACTCACCTCACGTCCGCCTGACGAGCCACTCAAACTTTTCTGTGCCAAGCAGAGCCCTCGCCTGACCGCGCTGATGATCGCAAAGGACAATCCTAACGTCAAGCAGGACATTGAGCGGTTCGTCGAGAGGCTTGTCGGCGAGGAGGGGCTCGCACGCGCTTTTCAGCTGACGGAGGGCGGCGCAAAACTGTTCGCCCAAAGGATCCTGGCTAAAGCACACGGAAATCTGGGTTACCTCGATGCGATCGCGCGTGCCATCGACCAAGCCATCGACGCTGGCGACACGCATAAGGTGCAGGCGCTGTTGAATCTCAAGGAACTCCCCTCTGACCTTGAAGGGCTGTATGCCTTCTTCCTATCCCAGATCAAGGTAACCGTCGTGCGGGAGCGCATCGAGCTCAGGGATCCAGACACAGGCGAGACCTATGACAAAGACGTTTGGCCGGCCATCTACGTCCGGATTTTGGGCGTACTTGCGGTAGCGACCGAGCCGCTGAGTCTCGACCTCATCGAGAGGCTGGGCCAGATTCGAGCCGAGCGCTCTTGGATAATTCAGGCGCTTGGGCGCCTGATGCAGTTCTTGGAGATCACGAACGGGCGCTACCGCTTATACCACGCATCTGTAGCGGAGTTCCTCACCGACCCGCGTACTGCTGCTAAGTCCGAGATTGCTTTTCTGTACCAGAACGCGCAGCAGTGGCATTCGCGAATTTCAGATGAGTACTGGTATTACCGCGGCAACTGGGCGAAGTGTGATGAATATGGACTAAGCAATCTCGCGATGCATCTGGCATTAAGTGGTCAGACAGACCGGCTGCTTACACTTCTTGACTTGGAGTGGATGCGAGCACGATATGAACGTAGCGGCTATAGCTACGAAGGTTTCCTGGCAGATATTGACGTTACACAGACTAGCCTGGCAGCGCACGACGCTCTGAGACCTGCAAGCCTCACTCGCTTAGCCTCAATGAGGCACGTAGTGAGAAACCTGGTGGAGGATCTGACAGACGAAGATGTGGAAACCTTGGTGTTCCTGGGAAGGGAGCGCGAGGCACTTGCGCATGTGCGACTTCGACGCACCATCTCAGCTCAATGTCAGGGTATGCTGAAGATGCATAAGGCAGCGCTAAAAGTAAGCCAAGGAAATGCCCTGTTACTTGAGGAAGCGCTGCGGCTGGCTCAAGCCATAGAGGATGCCCGCGACCGCGCGGCCGCACTTCTTGAGCTTGGTGAGGCACATGGAAAGGAGCCCGATGTCTTCAAAGCGATTTTTGAGGAAGCGCGTAGGTCGATTGCGTTAATTGAAGACACCCAAAGACGCTGGTACGCGCTGCGCGACGCTATCAACTGTCTGGTTCGGTGCGGCTTCTGTAATGACGCAGAGCAATTGCTGGGAACACTGAGTCACGACGTAGAGACGACTGAAGCTTTTACCCCGCAAGGCAGCACTTTAGGGGGTGACTCTGTATTGGAGAATGCTACATCTGAGTTGGTGAAAGGCCTAGCAGAGTGCGGTGAGGGCGAACGCGCGGAGAGCCTAATCGTTGCACTGAAAAAACCTATCGCGGTCGCATGTTGTTTGGCTATCCTATCAATGATTCGCACCAAACACGGAGACGACCGGTCACTGAAGAATGCGGAGGAAGCATACGAGATCGCCTTACATCATGCGTACGGCCGAGATCGCACCCTTCCGGCTGCAGCGACTGCGCTTCGTCTATGCGGTGACGCTAGAGCTGACACCGCGTTCAGCCGTGCGCTCGAGGAAGCGCGCGCTCATCCGGAATCGGCAGACAAGGCTGTAGCGTTGTCCCATCTGGCGCGCGAATATTATGCGGCCGACCCTACTCGAGCGCTGGTTCCTTTTGCGGAAGCGAGGGCGGTAGCTGCCGAAGGCGATTTCCAACCCGGGCAACAAAGAGCGATCGAAGCCATTATCCTAGATCTTTCTTCAGTAGGCGAGTACAAACGTGCAGTTGATTCAGCGGCGCTAGTTGCTGAGCCTAAGGCCCGTACTATTCTGCTATCGAAGTTACTTCTAAACCTTACTACAGTAGGGGAGGAGAATCGCGCCGCACTCGATATGGCCCTAGCAGCCTTCGATTCGATCACAGACAACTCGGATAGAGTGACTGCCGGGCACCTGCTCGCCTTGAATCTTGCTAGGAATGGAGATCCCAGGGGACCTTCAATGTTCCGAACTGTCCAGGAACTAAGCAGGTTAGTCAGCCCCGGTGACTTTGATAAGGAGTCAAGGCGCTTGCTTTCGAGTTAGAGAACGACAACAGTTCTGTCGTCACGTTGATTGATCTCGCGTCTGTACTGTTAGTTAGAGAGAGCTCCGATGCGCAGGAAATATTCGAGAAGGCCGCGATTATGGCAATATCGCTCCCTGAATCCTGTGCCCGTGCCGAAGCGACAAGTTATATTGCTCTTCGCTTATATGAGCGTAAGGATCCAAGCACCCGCTACCTATTTGACGAAGCGTATCGGGAGGCTTTGGATCAGCCTAATCGGGGCAAGTTGCTCTCGCATGATCGACTGACCCAAACGGCCCTTCACTTTGCTCTTGCGGAACGACACGAGGAGGCGAAATGTATCCTCCAGTCTTTTGATGCAAATACGCCCGACGGGGCCGGTGTGCGTGAAATCGTCGATGCACTTGCGCGTCGTGGGTACTTCCGGCTCGCTTGGCAGTACGCGAACTTCATCAGGCGCGACGAATCCCCAATGTTTTTTTCTCAACATGACTGGGCATTGTTCGATATCGCCGCTGCTCTCGCGGATGTCAAAAGGTTCAACACTGCGGAAAGAATCATCGAAAGTATACGACTGCCTGATGCTCAGGTGAGAGGCCTCTGTATGCTGGGGCTTAAGCTTTGCTCGGTAGATCCTGTGCGGACGGATGCAATGCTTCGAAGAGCCACAAACATTGCCCGCCCGATTCGTGACTCACTCCATTCGGCTCAACCAGTTCTGTTGCACCTCTGCCTGGATCTTTATAGAGTCAATGCCAAGGATGCACCGTTGGTTCTTGACGAAACAATAGATACGATAGTGGAAGGAGGTTCTGACAGAGATCGCCGGCTTCATGAACTCACCGTCGGGTTGTGCGAGCTTAGGCAGTCGGACTCGGCGCGCAGAGTTGCAGGACTAATCTCCGATCCTAAATGGCGAGATGTCGCACTGCAACTTGTCGTGGATAGCCTCGCTAGCGAAGGTCGGTTCAACGAGGCGAGAACAGAACTCAAGTGCATCAAGTCAATCGAAATCCGGGAGTGGGCACTGCGTTCCTTGGCAACGAGCTATGCGGACACTGGACGCTTCGAAGACGCCGGGGAAATCGCTACCTTGATAAATAGTCCTGTGGTGAGCGCGCGCTTGTACTGTGACATGGGGTTGATTGCCAGTGAGAAAGCCAGTGATCGAGCGCCTGAGTTCTTCGCCAAGATGGGCAATCTATTGACTAGGGTGGATGATCAAGAGACGATTGTGCAGCTAGCAAGCAGTCTGGCGGCCGCCGGCAAACGCTTAGACGCTATCGCCAGCCTTTCGCGATGCGAATTGGATAACTTCCTGGGAGTTCTCGGAGAATGGGCGCCACTATTCGAGGAAGAAGGGGCCGAGTCGATTGCAATTCTTGAGGAGGCCGCTAGAATAGCTGCCTGGGCTAGGCCAGATTGGCGCGAGGTATCTCTTGTACTTCAGCTCGCATAGACAGGGAAGATAGCAGCCTCATCGATCTACTTTTCAATCTTTCAATCTTACCATCCCGCGGACTTGGTGCCGCGGCTAGAATCAAAGTGACGAAATGATTTCGTAGCGTCTTCCCAGACGGCAATCTTCTTATCAGCGTCTCTCTTCATGATCTGATTTGCGCCAATCGGCAACTTCCTGTCAATCTGCAGCAAATTCTCCACTTTACTTCTCGAAGAGAACGGTTATGGTTCGGCTCAGGACAAAAATGGAAGATCAAATTGCAGAACCGTTCCCAAGCCGTGAGATGTGTGATTTCTGTTCCGATCATCCTACGACCCAACTGTATGCGTGTAAGAACTTCCTGATTCCCCGGACTAAAACCGCTCTCTTCCAGCACGAAAGCGTAGGGGCTTGGGCCGCGTGTCGCCCTTGCGCTGAATTGATCGACGGCGAGCGACTGGGGAGAATTGATCGGGGAAATCGCCACCAGCTTCAGTGACAAAGGGGATCGCATTATCACGAACACGCTTTATGATCGCGGCAACCCGGTCACCCACATCAGCGTCCGTGACAATCATGGAAATGTCCGCACAACGAACGTAATTGGCGGGAAGATCCTTCCTTAGATGCCATCCAGAACGGGAGAGGGAACAATACATGCAAATTGGCGAGCCGCTACGAACCATCGTTGTAGAGCTCCTTGAAATTCCAGTGAATGAGCCGAGCGCTGACCCGGAGCCGATCGTCGAGCATCCAGAGCCTGCGCCCGAACAGGTACCAGTCGCGTCATGAATATTCCCGACTACATCTCGCCAGTTGTTGGCTACCGCGTTTGGCAATGGAACGCCACTGAGCTTTTATACGATAGACATTGCTCCAACCATGATTGCGACTTTGGCGCGGCGTAATGAGCTCGACGCTAACAGTCCTCTAGACAAAATTAAAGAAATCGCTGACGTAATCATCGATCGGATCGGTAGTGATGTTGATGAGAAGCGCATCACTGGAGAATATCTAACAAAGCTATCTGGAATCTAGATCCTAGCCCAGGAATACCTGATCCACGAGTTCTATCGCAATGTCGAGCTCCTTGAGCAGGTGACCAGCCATTTGTGAGCGATTGGTGGCCGCGTGCAGTAACAAGAGAAGTATTTTGTCAAGCCATTCATGAATTCCGGAAAAATCGGGCGAGAACGTGCTCGCTTCTGTCATCGCTCGGATGACCCTAACCGTTATACTTGCCGCCAACTCCGCCGACCCTCTTTGGCATGTCTTTACAATTTCCTCCAGCTGTGACTCATCAGATTCAGGTTTATTGAGGTATCCGCAAGCTTCACAGAGAAGTGAAGCGGCACGCTCCTCTTGGCCGAGTAGAAGTAAAACCGAGGCTGCCTTTGCCAAGCCTATGACTAAAACTACGGGACTCTGATGAGATCTCGAGAGCTCAACGGCCTGTTGAATCAGTGGCTCACACGAGGCGCGGTCCCACTCGCTACAGTCCTCCACGATCTGTACGAGAGCTTCAACTTTCAGCGGAGTAGTAAACGCGCGCTCGGCGTCATGGATCGCTTGATCGCGTAGCTGTCGCGCACGCGATACGTCCTCCTTAGCCGAATGTCGCGCAGCTGCTGAGAACACTCCACTTAGATAACCCGGCTCCAATGCTGCAAAAAAGCGCACGACACTCAGGGCTCGCTCAGGAGAAAACGATGCCAGAGCTCGCCCCAAAACGGCCAAACCCTCGGCTTTCTCGTCAGGACTTTTTGACGAATTTAAGATAGCTTTTCCGGCCTCTTGCTGCAGCTTCAGCGCAATGTGAGGGTCAGCATTACCGATTCGGGATAAAGCGAACCCGATTGGTTGGGGGTCGCCAGACAGTTCAGCAATGACCCACCGCAGCATTTTGACGGCTAGCGGGGCGTTGTGACGCGCCACCAAACCACTCGCAGTTGCAATCTCGTCACACTTGAGATCCAAAAATTCAGGAGGAGAGCCACAGTCCTTTAATAGGCGCAGATAACTCAGCACGCATTGTGTATCTCCCATCCTCGCGGCTGCGCGTAGAATTCCCCCCAATGCGTCAGCTTTGTCAGTATCCTCAAGTGTCGAATCGTGAAGCAACGTCATCGCTTGGCGTAAGTTGGTTTCTGCAACCGCTACGACGATGGCGGCCAATGCTGCTGAGTGGACCGGACCGCTATATTTACATACGAGCTCAAGAGCGCTCCGAGAATCGGATGCAGCTATCGCTCCGATCAAAACCGCCCGTGCAGCTGAGGTCCAGTCAAATTCCGAAGTATCAGAAGACCTGCGTATAGCAGAGCGGACTAGTTCGCGCGCTGTTTCCCTGTCACCTACTGCCACACATCGCTGCACGATTTCACGGAACTCGTTCTCTTTAACGTCGCCCGCTAGAGCAGCCTCGATTTGGCTGTGGTACTGCATCTGTGGCAACGCCTGAAGATCTGGGGTTTCCCAGGGAACTAAGCTCGGGTTTGGGGTGGGTGGCTCCGGTACTGTGATTTGGCCGAGGCTTATCGGCTCGAGTACTTTGCGAGCAGATGCAATGAGCTTTCGCGAATCCGATCGCCAACCCCAGTGTATCTCTTGACTCCACTCTATTTTATCCACTCCTTGCTCCGCCTCTGCCAATAGGGCCCGTGCTCCTGACAGATCTTTAATAGCGAGATGCCTTGCTGATCGCACTAACCCAACTATTCGGCAAAATGCATCAGTCAGTCGGGACCGATTTATGGCCGAAGACAAGTCAATGGATGCGAGCTCATCGATAATATTGGCGTAATGCTCGGCTCGCCATTGCCCAAGCGAAACCAATTCCAGCGCATCTATAGCTTCACCATAGATTACGTGAGCGTCTGGTACGGCCCGCACGACACACAATTGTGCAACGTCGCGCAGGCGCTCGTATCGATGCAGCGGATCTGCCTCTTGGCGCGCCGAATTCAATGCTAAGTTCAGCATTCGCTCGGCTTCAGACATGTTCAGCGGCCATAAAGCCATCGACATTTCCAAAAGCAGATGGCTCTGCCAACTCCGCCACGTGCTTGTGTCCATAAGCCCAAGAATTCGCTCAACGAGAGCATTGCGTATAGAAGCCACCATGTTTAGGCGAAGGTAGGCCTTGAATACAATCACGAAGGACTCAACGCGGGCCTCAAGATCGTCGATCTGTTCGGCTACCTGGCGCGCTTTCGCCGTATCCACCAATGCTAAAGCGGCGACGATCGCGCGCAGGGTCACAGCCCTTTTCCATTTTGCCGGAACGATTTCGGCCAGATCCATCGCTCGCTCCACCTCACCTACGAGCGCGTATAGCGGCACTTGCCACTCAATGGTCCCTGCTCTAACCCGCAGGCCAGCTTGGATAAGGGCCACCCGAAGCACAGCCGGGAGATCAGAAGCACGATTCGCTGCTTCCAACGCGAGCGTCAGATCGTCTCGCACGGCGCGGTAGCTATGAAGACGACGGATTTTCGCAGTCAGGAATGAGCTACTGACAAGCACCAACAACTCTGGTCTCATGTGAGAGTGAAATAGGTGGTACGGAAGATGTCGTAATCCGTAATCATCGACCGCTTTCCAATCCACTTGCTCCCACGAATCAGCTGATCTGTAGCTTTCGACGATCCTGTCATTCCATTCGAGCGGGTCCAAGAAGAACGAATTGCGAATTTCTGACGTCCCGACGTGTAGGAATTCCTGAAGTAAGAAGTCTCGCAGAGACTGATGAAAGAGGATGTGGAGCTGTTTTGTTGTGCCGGCATGGCCAACTGACGCTCCGCTCGAAACATGGGAGGTCTCGATGAACTGCTCCAATTTGTCGAGGCATGCCCACACCACGGAAGCTGGTTGACCGGTGAAGCGCTGGATCTGAGGTCGATCTATTGGTTCTCGAGCGACCGACAACGTTCCCACGACGGGGGCGTAAGCGCTGATCCATTGTCCCGACCCGGCACGAACGGCGCGCTGAAGGCTGTCATGAAAAAAGCCATCTAAACCCACTGGCAACCGTTCGAGCATGTCCGGGTCTTGGCGACGTGCGGACAAATCGTCGAGCAGTAGCCGAGCATATAGGAAGTTCCCGTCTGCTTTTGCAGCTATGGTCTCGACAGAGGCGGTGGCACTGGCTAACAGCAGACTGGACAGTGCCAAGTTGCGATGCACGCGCTGATCGATGTACCGGGCTACATCGGAATGGCTTAATTCTTTGCAGGCTCCGGAGGACAGGGACTTTTCGACTTTGTCGAGAAGGGCCGCCTGCACCCGTGCTATCGGCCGACTGGTAACGATAAACCGTATCCATCGAGGAACCTCATCCAGAGCGGCCAGCAAGTCCAATATTGATATGTGGGAGTCGACTAGAGCCTCGTCCAGGGCGTCTATCAACACAATTAGAGATGGGGGCGCATCTTCGGAACGCAACTCCAAACATTCCAAGGGTCTAATTACTCCGGCGCTAAACGCACCCAAGGCAGAGAGTCCGGACAGATCCAAATTCTCAACTATGACGCCAACCACCGATTCCGCTGAGCCGACGTTCTGCCTGACATCTACCTGAACTCCCGGATCTCGAGACCGTACCAGCGCTTGCGCAAATCGAGGTTCAACTTTGGCGAGTCGCAACGACAAAGAGCGGGCAAAACTCTGCGCATCAATCGAACTGGCTTGCCGTGCGGAGCAGTAGTGCGCGGCAGCAAGGAACCCCGGATTCAACTGGGAACATGGTGATGGCTCTGAGATGCGGCCGCGCGAAAGCTGTTCTAGGCGACGTGCAATAGCCGTCTTGCCGCTGCCCGGCACCCCAGTCAATAGAAAGAACCGAGGCAGCTCAGAAGCTGACAACCAGCAATCAACCGCTTCAAGCACCCATTCTCGGCCCGTGAACTCGATATCGCTGGTGTCCGGCGCCATGGAAACGTGAACCGGGTCCGGATCTGTGGGGTGAAGCAGTGAGGGGTTGGGTTAGGCTGCTCACCAACCACAAATGCCGGGCTGAAGAATAACAGATCCTTATCAAGCTTGCTGATTTTTTCGGCGCTATCCTGGGGGTAGAACGCCGATCGCCAAGATCGCACGGATTCGACCTCCTTAACAGTTCATCGCAACCTCTGACCCACACGCGAGATTAAATGGGATCCTCAATGCGAAAGAAAAGAAGGCGCCCATCTGCTTGGGCTACGACGACCGACCCGTCATTGAGAATGCGCGGCGATTAGTACTACGCGCCAGGGCAATGAAGTCGGGAGTCAACAGGTTCTGACACTAAATTGGTCATCTCAAAGCAAATGATCGAGCTCTCTACATAATAATCGCTCTCGTGAGCTGGTGTGGCTGGGGCATGAAGGAAGCGCAGCTGGCTCCGACTACGACGGCGCGGATTGTGACCACCACGACAGGAATTTCGACCCAGAATTTCGGGCCAAGACCACCAGAAGTATTCGCTGTGGACAAGCCCACAAAAAAGCCCACAAAACTCCTGACCCTGGGTGCTTTTCAATGACTTACGGTGTCGTCCGTGCGTTCCAAGTCATTGTAAATACGTTATTGTGCCTGAAAAGGCTGGCGTCGGCGGTTCAACTCCGTCCCTGGCCACCACATTTCAAAGCACTTGCCCTGACCTCGTTGCTTTGTGTCAGTCCGCTTTCGCAAAACGCCTTGAAGGCAGCTTTCGTAGCTGGCTCATGGTGAATAAGTTAGGGCGGCGCGATTGTTCTTCAGTCCGCTCTCAGTCCGCTTTCATGGCTGAGAATCGCGGTTAGCATTTTTCCGGCTGCGGCCATGCGATCCTGGCTGACGGCGTGGCGAATCAGCGGTGCGAACGTCCGGCTCATTGTTGGCCTTATCCTGAAGCGATTCCGCGCTGGTCTTTCACCTGCTTCTCGGACAGATTGAATCCTGGCCATTGCGCTTCTTCCTCCAGGTTGGCCAGCCGTTCATTGTCTGGCTTGTTCGCCGTCCGCTCGAGAAGGCCCTCGTCCGAGAACTCAGCGATTCGTGCCGGCCCTGATTGGCGCACACTCTGAAGCCAATGTGAAACGTTCGCTGTTCATAGCGAGGGCGTTAGCCGATCCGAAAATCGGTGAACTTGCCGTCTATCTGGTAAACGGAAACGGGCGCAGGTCAGAGGGACATAGAGATAATCAGCGGAGGTACTTGCAACTCCCGTGAAACGGCGTGTGCTGGACCAGTTCGTCCTGAATCTGTTTCAGAAAACAGCCCATGCGGGTACGAAAAAAGGAGATCCCGAAGGACGGGGGCAATAAGGTCCGCGTTCTTTCGATTCCCAGCATTCGTGACCGGGTGGTCCAGGGTGCGCTCAAGCTCCGCAAGTGATGGCCACCTGAGTCGGGAGTAAATCCATGTCAAAGACGACCAGGCCCCATAGGATCGTCAACCAGTATTGGGTGACAACCGATGACCATGATGAAGACTGGTTCATTCTGGCTAAAACGCGCCGGGCAGCGGAAAGCTACCACATCGAGTGCGAAGGATATGAACCGGGAGATGCACGGGCTGAACCGATCCTACGCACAGGAGCGGATCCGATCCCGGGCCCGATACCACGGCACGCCCAGCTAGAAGACCTGCAAACGCTTGGCTTCGAGATTCTGAACCCCGACCCCAATGGCCGTAGCGTTCGGCGAAACGGTCGTACCTTCCTAGAAGGTCATCTCGAGTCCATGGTCGCCGAAGTACGGGATGATGTCCACGAGTCGACGGGGAAAGGTCGGCCTTGGGGAACCTCACGCCGCCGCGAAAACTAACCAACATCAGTACAGGTCTGCGCCTGTTTTTGAACCCACGATTTCAACCCACGATTCGCGTGTCTCTCACGACTTCTCAAGTACTTAGGCGGCCACCTGAAGTCACTTAAGTTGTTTAAAACTGAAAAGGCTGGCGTCGGCGGTTCAACTCCGTCCCTGGCCACCACATTCTAAAGCAGTTAGCCAAATTCTCTCGGTGGTTCCAGTCCGCTCTCAGTCCGCATTCCTAGACACGCCCGAAGGCGGTCGCTGTAGCCGCATCGGGTTGAAGGACTTAGGTCGAACAGATTCTTCCTCAGTCCGCTCTCAGTCCGCTTTTATGCGCCGCGTGGCTGAGGAGCCAGACGGAGAGCACAATAATAAGGTGAATGAGTTGTCCCATGCGGGGCATAGTTCAGCTGGTTAGAACGCCTGCCTGTCACGCAGGAGCCGCGGGTTCAAGTCCCGTCGCTCCCGCCAATTCTTCGACCCGAACGCCTCTAGTCCTTTGTCGAAAATGCTTCAGGACAGCATTACTTCCGCATTGCCGACCATTCGCCCGCAATGTAAACGCATCGAACGCGAACCGCAAAAAGAATTTAGTGCCGGGAGGAGTCGTAGGGCACGAAACTCTCGGCCTCCTTCGGATCGCGTTTGCGGAATAACGAGCCAAACATCGGGGTAAGGGAAGACAGGTCGGCAGCGCTCAATGACGCCCTTGTCCCGATGGCAGGCGATCATCTTCGGTGGCGGTCTCTTCTCAACCCATTTTTCCAAGGCGCTGAGCGCATCGGATTCAGTCAGTCCCGGGCACCTCTGCCATGATGAACCCGCGGAATGAGAAATAGCCGCAAGTAGGTTTTAGTTTGCTCACAGCCGCCCATAAATCTCATCAGTTGAGCGGTTGAAACGCGTGCGTGAGGTCGTACTTCGCGACATTGCGACCAAGGACCACCCCGGCGACACTTGAAAAGTGGTAGTGCAAGCCTGCCCAGAGCC
>WNGK01002480.1_pt1 | contig 19949 bp, 21 predicted proteins | sample 5400601 | NCBI WGS metagenome assembly WNGK01 (sample SAMN13153376, study PRJNA577476) | soil metagenome | isolation source: 60 cm soil or saprolite under Garry oak tree replicate 1 | place: USA:California | collected 2016-06-15
CACGCCGGCCATATTGATGGCCACGCTGCGGGCGTTGGCAAACTGGAGCGCCGCGGCGTCCACCAGCCGCTCGAGCGCCTCGGAATGCGCGGCAGTCCACGACCCGGCCGCGGTAAATTCCAGCCGTTCAGCGCTCATCGTGCTGTCGAGGGCTGGTTCGGGGCTCATCGTTCCCTGCGCATCGCGGCGCGGCTACTTCGATCCACGGGTCAGATCGATCGTGATGTTCGACATCTCGCTTCCCGGCGACTGGATTGAAACCGATTGCTTGGAGCCACGCGTATTCATCGCCAGGAGCGCCGTGAAGGTCTGACCTTCCGCTCTTGCCCGAATCTGCGGGCCCGTGGCACTGCCGGAGATGGTCCCGCCGACGCCGCGCGTCGTCTCGTTCCACGAGCCCGAGATCGCATTGTCGCTGTAGGTGAGGTGGCTCTGCAATTCGAACTTATAGCTGTCACTGGAGCAGCTCATCTCCAGCCGCAGATCCGTGCTGCTGCTGTCGAGGCGATAGGCCGCCCGGCAACGAATCCGCTCCTTGGCACCGCTGGATAGCGCAATCGTCCCGGTGCCGGTCCAAGAGCCCGGCAAACCGGCGAACGGGCCCTCGGCAGGCTGCGCCAGGCTTGGCGAAGCGAGAAGCGCGAGCAGGACCGCGAACGCGGTCTGCTTGAGGCCAAGGCCATGGCGTTGGCTGGTACGCAGTAACGGCAAGTGCATGCTCTATCCTTCGATTATCACGCGATTAACGCTCGGGTCGAGGCGGCGCGTCAGACTCCGTAGCGGCGTATGGCTCATTCGGCAACTTGCCGGTGTTTTCGAGCGGTGCGACCAGCGAAGAGGCTCCGATCGAGGTGACTGTAGCCCAACGTAACGCCATCCACTACACTGCATCGCGGCGTACCGGCGCGGTTACGAATAACTAAAATATGTCTTTTGCTGCAACTGCGGGTGAGCAAAATTGCTGTCAGAGGCGTGCGGGACGATGCCGAATTTCGCGCTGACCGGCGTTGAGGCGGACAACGTCGCGGCCTATATCAGATCGCTCGCCAAGTAGACCACCTGTCGATCCACTCGGGGTCAGCGTTCTGCCGAATGCGCGGATTTCGCGCGGCGGGCGGCCATCATGGTGCGGGGATGCGGCACCCGTGACGGCGGGCGCGACCGAGCCGCTGGTCGTCACGCCTCCGGCGGCAATTGCCTCGGATATCTTGGCGCGATACGGCGGATGTTCGACAACATCGCGCGTGTCTCGCGTTACGGACCGCTCACGGACCTGAAAATCGTCAGACCCAACACGAACAGCACCAGGAATATCACCACGAAGATGTAGAACAGGAAGCGGGCGACGTCGGCACTGGCGGCCGCAAGATCGGTGAAGCCGAACAGCGCCGCGACGAGCGACACCACCAGCATTATCAATGCCCACTTCAGAATGGTCATGATCGATACCTTCCTCGCATAGGAAAGCCCGATGGCCGGTTTGGTTCCCGTCGAAGCAAGGCCCGCCGGGATTGCTCCGGGCGGGCCTTAAGCTATTCGAGCGGGATCTATGCCGTTCGACGCGCTTCCTCTGGTGCCGTTTCCGGTTCCCCTTTGGAAGCGCATTACTCTCTTAGTCAGACGTTCAACCCGCCCGGTTCAATCTTGTTCCGCAGGAGCGGCAGGCGTCATTGGACGCGCGCGCCATCGCGAGCGCCGCTGCCGCTCCGAAGCACGACGCACAGCCTGCCTGGGCGCCGCATGATACGGCAGTCGAGCCGCGCAGCTAAGGAAGTGGCTAGCGATTCGAGGATCTAGACAAATACCGTTGAGAGTGGCGGTCCCGGAGGGAGTCGAACCCCCGACCTTCGGTTTAGGAAACCGCTGCTCTATCCTGCTGAGCTACGGGACCGCATTGATATCGTTCAACAATTTTTGCGAGCGGATGAACTTTGCTCCAATTTTGCTCCGCGACGCAAGGCTTCGCACTCGCAGCGGGAACTGCAAAGACAATCACAAAAGTGATCACTCCAATCAAGCGCTTCAAGCTCGGCATCGCGCTATGTTTGCTGGCGGGCTAGTTCGTCCATGCGCCGTTCTGAGCTTGCCGCAATAGGGGGGCGTCACGAGCGATTCGCACTGACAGGGGATGGGACGCGCCCGTACGTCGCTGTTTCAGGTTAAACGCGCCCTCATGCACGGGGTAAACAACCCGATCGCCGCGCGCCTTACATTGCAGACGTTGGACCTTCTCTCGAAGACCACGCTGTCGGACGCGGATCGTAACACGATTGGCGGGACGTACATGGAGTCTCTGGTCCAGAAGCTGCTTCGCTGTTGGAAGATCGAGCAGCGCCTCCGAAAGGAATGGGAGAGCAGCATCTCTAAGTTCAAGGCGCCGGAGCGCGGTCTACGGCGCGTTACACAGGTGCTCGTTTAACGAAGCCTCGGACTGGGTGCCGATAGGCAAGCGCAAAGATTCGGTGCTCACGCATGCGCAGGGAAAGTATGGCGCAGACCACATCAATGCCAAGTACTTCTCCCAACTGCCGGCGTGCGTCATGCCATTAGCGAGATGCGCAATACCGTCGAGCATCCGGGCGGATATAACTTTCAGAAGGGGCATCCACTCTCGAGTCGGCGCGATAGACGGTTGTGCTGTTCCAGTATGCGCGGAAGATCGATCGTGACGATGTGGCCATCGCGAACTACTACACGGCCGTTGATGACGCTAAAGGCGACGCTCCCCGACGCGCAGAAGATCAGCGCCGCGACCGGATCGTGGAGGCCTCCAGCGAAGCCGATCCGGTTGAGGTCAAATGCAACGAAATCGGCCGCCAAGCCAGGTTTGAGCGCGCCAATGTCATCGCGATTGAGAACCTTGGCCCCGCCGAGTGTGGCGATTTCGAGCGCCTCGCGCGCGGTCATGGCGCCAGGGCCGAAGCCGACACGCTGCAGCAGCATGGCCTGCCGCGCTTCCGCGATCATGTTGCCGGTGTCATTCGACGCGGACCCGTCAACGCCAAGGCCGACCGGCACACCTTCGCACCGCATCTTCCGGATGGGAGCGATGCCGGACGCAAGTCGCATGTTGGAGCAGGGACAATGCGCAACCCCGGTTCCGGTGCGGCCGAACAGCGCGATCCCGTCGTCGTCGAGTTGCACGCAGTGGGCGTGCCACACGTCCGGACCGATCCAGGAAAGATCCTCCGCGTATTGCGCCGGCGTCATTGCAAACCGCTCGCGGCTGTAGGAAACGTCATTCATGTTCTCCGCAAGGTGCGTATGCAGCGACACGCCGTACGAGCGCGCGAGGCTCGCGGACTCGCGCATCAGCGCGCGGCTGACCGAAAACGGCGAGCAAGGCGCGACCACGATCCGCAGCATCGAGAAACGGCTTGCGTCGTGAAAGGCCGCGATCACGCGGTGCGAGTCTTTGAGGATCGCGGCCTCATCCTCGACGACAGAATCCGGCGGCAGCCCGCCGTCGCTTTCTCCGACGCTCATCGATCCACGGCTCGCATGAAACCGCATGCCGATCTCACGCGCGCCGTCGATGGCGTCATCCAATCGACAGGCGCCCGGATAGATATAGAGGTGGTCGCTTGAGGTTGTGCAGCCTGACAACACCAGCTCAGCCATCGCCGTCTGAGTCGAGACACGGATCATTTCCGGTGTCAGCCCAGCCCAAATTGGATACAGGCACTTCAGCCAGGCAAACAGTTCGCAATCCTGCGCGCCCGGCACCGCGCGCGTGAGGCTTTGGAACATGTGGTGGTGGGTATTCACGAGTCCGGGCAGGACGATATGGCCTGTCGCGTCGATAACGTCGTCGGCGGAAGCTGGCAGCGTTTCGGTCGGGCCAACCGCCATAATCCGATTGTCTTCGACGTAAAGGCCGCCGCCTCTGATCTCGCGCCGCTGCTCATCCATCGTGACCAGAACATGGGCATTTTTCACGAGCAAGGTTTTTGCCATCACGTCCCCACGACTGGTATGCGCAGCGGCTAGCTCTTGCCGTAAGTCGCGTTGAGCCGCTGTCCGAGATAGTCGGCGGCGAGGATCGGCGGATACTTGGCCGGACGTTGCGCGCCGCATCCAGGGAGGCATTGCAGCAAGACCTCCGGATTGGGGTCGAGGAAGAACGCGACCGAATAGCGGTCGCGTCCCGGCGGATTCTTCACGCGATGCGGCGTCGATACATAGGTGTCGTTGGTCCACCGCATCAGGCTGTCGCCAATATTGCAGACGAACGCACCGGGGATCGGCGGTGCCTCGATCCATGTGCCGTCGCGCCGCCGCACGCCGAGGCCGCCGGCGTCGTCGGTGAGCAGCAGCGTGATGCTTCCGTAATCGGTGTGGGCGCCGGCGCCGAGCATGTCGCCGCGCTCCGCGGCGCGCGGCGGATAGTGCAGGAGCCGTAGCGTCGCCATCGGGCGGTCGAATTTGTCGGCGAAGAAGTTTTGCGCGAGGCCGAGGTCGGATGCGATCGCTTCGTGCAGATCGCATCCGAGCCTCCATACCGCATTGAAATAGGCCAGCACTGTGTCGCGGAACCCCGGCGTTCGCGGCCAGACATTCGCGCCGCGGAATGGCTTGCCGGCGATGACCTCCGGATCGGACGCCGGCAGGTCGAGGCCGACATTGAATGCCTCTTTGAAGTCGGTGTTAGACGGATCGAGGCGTTCGGTCGCCATCCCCACATAGCCGCGGTTGTGCTTCGAGCGCGAGATCGACAACTCGGCCTTCTCGGCCGCCGGCGCAGCAAAGAACGCTTGCGAGCTCTTGAAGATGTCGGAGAGCAGCGTGTCGGGAACGCCATGGTTGCGGATATAGAAAAATCCGACGTCGCGGCAGGCGCGCCCGATCTCGGCGCCGATGCGCGCGACCGCGTCCCGGTCGCGACCGCGCAATCCGCTAACATCGACGACGTCCAGCATGGCCATAATCCAGATTGCGGAGACGAGAAAAAGGCAAGCGCCGGGCCAGTATGCCGCGAGATGGATGGCACGATGCTTGCTATCCTTAGGACAGGATTGAAGTCGGCCGTTTTCCTGTTGGGGGGTAAGCATCATGGGGCTTCTGCACATCAACCGGCGTAGGTTTCTCCAGGGTAGCGCGGCTTCGCTGGCCGCGGCCGGGGCTTCGGGCCGGATCGCTCACGCTGCCGGCGTCACTATTGGCATCGTCTACGTGGGTCCGCGCGACGATTTCGGCTGGAATCAGGCGCATGCAGTCGCCGTTAAGGCGCTAAAAACGCTGCCCGGTGTGAAGACGGTCGAGGAAGAGAACGTCCCGGAGACCGACGCCTGCGCCAAGACCATGGAATCGATGATCAATCTGGACGGCGCCAACATAATCCTCGGCACTTCGTTCGGCTACTTTGAACCCTTTATGGTCGATCTGTCCAAAAAATTTGCAAAAGTCGAATTCCGTCACGCCGCGCCGCTGTGGAACGCCGCCAAGCACCCGAAGAATCTTGGCAGCTATTTTGGCTATCTTAACCAGGGCCACTACGTGGACGGCGTCGCGGCGGGCCTGTCCACCAAGTCTAACAAGCTCGGCTTCGTCGCGGCGAAACCGATCGCTTCGGTGCTCAGCAATATCAACTCGTTCATGCTGGGCGCGAAGAAGACGAACCCGAACGCGGTCGTCCAAGTCATCTTCACCGGCGACTGGTCGCTGCCCGTTCGCGAGGCTGAAGCCGCGAACGCTTTGGTCGATGCCGGTTGCGACGTGATCACCTGCCACGTGGACGGCCCCAAGGTGGTGATTGAGACGGCCGAGAAGCGCGGCGTGAAGACCTGTGGCCACAATACCTCGCAGGCCCCGCTCGCGCCGAAAGGATTCGTCACCGGCGCCGAATATAAATGGGAGACGATCTACAAGGGTTATGCGACGCAACTCGCCGAAGGCAAGCCCCTACCGAACATGGTCGCCGGCGGTTACGAGGCAGACATGGTGCAGAACTCGCCGTTCGGCGCCGGCGCGAGCGAGGAAGCCCGCAAGGCCGCCTTGGCGGCAATGGCCGACCTCAAGGCGAAGAAGCCGATCTATGTGGGCCCCCTCAAGGACAACAAAACCGGCAAGGTCGTCATCGACAAGACCTACGACAATCTCGACCCGTTCCTCGACCAGATGAACTATCTACTCGAAGGGGTGACCGGCTCGATCACCTGATTAATCACCCCAGTACGGCCAAAGTCATTATCGGCCGGCGTGCCCTCGCCTCGCACGGCCGCTCCAGGACCGCGGTAGAGAATGGCTGATATTGCCGAACCGCTGCGCGATGCGACGATCGCCTCGAACCAGTGGAGCGATTTCTCGATCCGGGTCAGGCGCGGCGCGGAGTATGTCGCGATCCCGCTTTTCGCGCTGGCAGTCTCGGCCTTGCTGTTCTCGCTGTTTCTGCTCGCGCTCGGCAAGTCGCCGCCCGAGTTCTATCAGCTTGTCTTCCGTGGCGGCTTCGGCACTGCCTTCTCGCTGCAGAACACGTTTCAGCGCTCGGCGCCGCTCATCCTGACCGCGCTCGCCGTCGCGGTGCCGGCGCGCATCGGCCTCGTCATGATCGGCGGCGAGGGCGCGCTGGTGCTTGGCGGGTTCGCCTCCGCGGCGATCGCGATTCCGCTTGTTCTCGGCAAACTGCCGCCGCTCCCCACGCTGTGCGTCATGGCGGCCGCCGGAATGTTCGTCGGGGCGGTCTGGGTCGGGATCGTCGGCTATCTACGCCACGCGCGCGGGGTCAATGAGACGATCTCGTCACTGCTGCTGACCTATATCGGCATCGCGATCATGAACTTCTTCGTCGAGGGATCGCTGCGCGACCTGAGCAATCCAAACAAGCCGTCGACCATGCCGATCGGCGACGCCTACTTGGTCGGCAAGCTTCCGGGCACGGACGTGCATTGGGGGCTTCCGGCTGGCGTTCTGCTCGCGATCGTCCTGCATATTCTCCTGTCGCGGACGACCTTCGGCTTCGCGGTCCGTGTGGCGGGCGGCAATCCGCGCGCCGCATTGGCGCAGGGGCTGCCGGTCGGCAAGCTGATCGTCATCTGCTGCATGATCGCGGGCGCATGCGCGGGCCTTGCAGGATTCTTCGAGGTCGCGGCGATCCAGGGCCGCGCCAATGCCTCGCTCGCCGCCGGCTATGGCTTCACCGGCATTCTGGTCGCGTTCCTCGCGCGCCATAATCCGATCGCGATCATCCCGGTCGCGATCCTGTTCGGCGGCATTGTGGCGTCGGGCGGGCTGATCCAGCGCCGCATGGACCTGCCCGACGCGACCGTGCTGGTGCTGCAGGGCCTGACCTTCGTGGTGCTGCTAGTATCCGAGACGCTCTACGGCCGCTTCAAGATCTTCCAGGTGAGCGGGACGGCGGACCGCACATGACCGATGGCGCGCTCCTCATCGTCATGGTCGCCATCATCGGTGGCGCGCTGCGCGTCTCGACGCCATTCATGTTTGTCGCGCTCGGCGAGTGCCTGACCGAGAAATCCGGCCGTGTGAACCTTGGCCTCGAAGGCACGCTGGTGCTGGGCGCGATGACTGCCTACGCCATCTCATATCATTCAGGCTCGCCGTGGCTCGGAGTGCTGGCGGCAGGCGGCGCAGGCGCGCTGCTCGGCGCGATGCATGGCTACATCTGCAAGTTGCCGCGCGTGAACGACATCGCGGTCGGCATTGCGATGATGCTGTTCGGCACCGGTCTCGCGTTCTTTTTTGGCAAGGCCTACATCCAGCCGTCGGCGCCGCGGCTCGGCTCGTTTTCGCTCGGCGAATGGACCGGCAGCCAGCAGATCGCGACCGCGCTGCAGATCAATCCACTGCTTCTCGTCGGCATCGCGGTGGCAGTGATGATGGCCTGGGCCTTCGCCAACACCAAATGGGGCCTGATTGTCCGCATGACCGGCGACAGCGCGCCCTCCGCCAAGGCAATGGGCGTGTCGGTCGACCTGGTGCGTTTTCTCGCCACGACGCTCGGCGGCTTTCTCGCAGGCGTCGGCGGAGCGTTCCTGTCGCTCTACTACCCCGGCTCGTGGAACCAGGGCCTCTCGTCGGGCCAGGGATTGATGGCCGTTGCGCTCGTCATCTTCGCGCGCTGGAGTCCGATCCGTTGCGTCGTTGCAGCGCTGTTGTTCGGTGCCGCGGGTGCGATCGGCCCGGCGTTACAATCGGTCGGCATCACGCAGGGCTATTATTTCTTCAATGCGGCCCCCTACATCCTCACCCTATTCATCATGATCGCGTCAGCTGGCTCAAAGCAGGCGATGCGCGATGTACCTGGCGAACTGAGCATCACGAAGTGAGCGCCATGCACACCATCCCCGGCGATCCCTACGCCTGGCCGTTCGACGGCGATCTAACGCCGCGGAACACGGTCCTGATCGTCATCGACATGCAGACCGATTTCTGCGGCAAGGGCGGCTATGTCGATTCGATGGGGTACGATCTTTCGCTCACCCGCGCGCCGATTGGGCCGATCCGCACCGTGCTCGATGCCATGCGCCAGAAGGGCTACGGCGTCATACACACGCGTGAAGGACACCGCCCCGATCTCGCCGATCTGCCTGATAACAAGCGCTGGCGCTCGCGCCAGATGGGCGCAGGCATCGGCGATGCCGGGCCGTGTGGCCGCATCCTGGTGCGCGGCGAGCCCGGTTGGGAGATTATTCCCGAACTCGCGCCCGTGCCCGGCGAGCCGATCATCGACAAGCCAGGCAAAGGCTCGTTCTGTGCGACGGACCTTGAGCTGCTGCTGCGCACGCGCGGCTGGCGCAACATCGTGCTGTCCGGCATCACGACCGACGTGTGCGTGCACACGACCATGCGCGAGGCGAACGACCGCGGCTTCGAATGCGTGCTACTGGAGGACTGTTGCGCCGCGACCGACCATGGCAATCATCTGGCGGCGGTGAAGATGATCAAGATGCAGGGCGGAGTGTTCGGCTCGGTGTCGAATTCCCGTGCTTTCGTGGAGAACCTGCCATGATCGCGCCCGCGCCGGCCGCCGAACCGACCATGCGCGCGCTGTCGCTCGAAACGATCGGCATGACCAAGATCTTCGGGTCGCTGGTGGCGCTGGAGGACGTCTCAATCAAGGTGGAGGCGGGGACGTTCCATGCCTTGCTCGGCGAGAACGGTGCCGGCAAGTCGACGCTCGTGAAATGCATCATGGGTTTTTACGCAACTAACCAAGGCGCGGTGCTGCTCAACGGCGCCGAAGTGCCGATCCACAATCCACGCGATGCACGCGCGCACGGCATCGGCATGGTCTACCAGCATTTCACGCTGGTGCCCTCGCTGACCGGCGCCGAAAACCTCGTCATCAGCCGCGCCGATGCGCCTGCCGTGATCGACTGGAAGAAGGAGATGCGCGCGCTTGAGGAGTTCCTGAGCCGAATGCCGTTCCGCGTGCCGCTCGACGTGCCGGTGTCGGCGCTGGCTGCGGGTGAGAAGCAAAAGCTCGAAATCCTGAAATTGCTCTATCTCGACCAACGCCTCCTGATCCTCGATGAGCCGACCTCGGTCCTCACCCCGGGCGAAGCCGACGAGATGCTCGGCCTGCTGCGTGGCATGGCGCAGCGCAACGAGATCACCGTCATCATGATCACGCACAAGTTCCGCGAGGTGACGAGCTTCTGCGACAGCGTCAGCGTACTACGCCGCGGGCGCATGGTCGGCGGCGGCAAGGTCGTCGACCTCACGACCGAGTCGATGGCGCGCATGATGATTGGCGACACGCAGATACGCGAACGCGCCGTGCGCGGCGCGAAGCCGCCCGGTGACACCATGCTGGAACTCGCCGCGCTCTACGCTGACGACGATGAAGGGCTTCCGGCGCTGGCGCAGGTCAATTTGAAGGTCCACAGCGGCGAGATCGTCGGTATCGCCGGAGTCTCGGGCAATGGTCAATCGGAACTGGTGGAGGTTTTGTCCGGTCAGCGTCAGCTTTCCGACGGGCGAATCGTTATCAAGCAAAAGCCGTTCGAACCGAACCGCGATGCATTTTTTCGGCTGAAGATATTTGGCCTGCCGGAGGAGCCGCTGAAGAACGCGACCGTGCCGCGTATGACGGTCGCCGAGAACATGGCGTTCCGCACCTTCGACCAGCCACCCACAGCCTCGCTCGGCTGGTGGCTCTCGCCCGGCCCGATGCGCGCCAAGGCGCGGGAGTTGATCGCGCGCTACCGTGTGAAAACGCCTTCGCCCGAAACGGCGATTTCCAATCTGTCCGGCGGCAATGTGCAGCGTGCTGTGCTGGCGCGAGAGCTTTCGGGCGAGGTGGACGTCCTCATCGTCGCCAATCCATGCTTCGGGCTCGATTTTGCCTCGGTCGCGGAAATCCGGGCGCAAATCATGGAGCAGCGCAACCGCGGCGCGGCCGTACTGCTGGTGTCGGAAGATCTCGACGAGATTCTGGAACTCGCGGACCGCGTTGCCGTGATGTCGGGCGGCACGATCAACTATGTCGCGCCGCTTGCTGAAACCGACCGCGCGACCATTGGAAAACACATGGCGGGGCACTGAAATGCTTACCCGACCGCGATGCGGTTCGAGCGGCTTACCGCGACGATGCGAGATTGGCTATTTCGCAACTCATATGCTTGTCGCGATTTCGTGGATGCGCGGCCGGGCCGGAAGTCCGGCGCCGGCCTCGCTTGGACTTGCGTTCGTGCCCGACCGTTGATCGCCCGGACGACGCCCATCATTACTTCACCGTCGTGCGGTGCTTTACACTCTTATGGGTCTTGAGCACGACGGGCGCATTCTGCGAAGGCGCGTTGCCTTGCGTGACATAAGACGGCACGCCGAAGCCCTGGAAGTTCTGCGCTAAAGTGGGGCTCGCAAGCGCGAACGACGAGACGGCAGCCAAGAGAGCAACTTTGAGCGTGGACATGGATATCTCCTCTGTTTGGGTCGGAGTGACCGGCGGTACCGGTCATGCTCCAACGCAGCGAGGATTTGAAATATCCATCTGCTTCCGGATTGATAGAGCGTGGCTATCGAATGCAGCAATGCGGAACAAAAACTGACTGGTTCGTGATAAACGGTGAGGGATTGTGAACCGCAGATGCCAAAATGCAGCATGGCCAACCCTTTCAGGCTGGCCACGCCGACGCTTCGATGGACGATAATTGGGCGCGCCCAAATCTTCGCCAGGCGCGGTTGGCGTCTTAAAATGCGTGCCACGCAAGACCGACGTACCAGGTGCTCTCGGTTCCGCCGCCGGTGGCGTCGAGGTTGTGATCGCCGCCAAACTTGTTCTGCCAGTAACGATAGCCGCCGAACAGATCGATCCAGTTGGGCTTATTGGCTGCGAGCTTGCCGACGTCGAGCGTGAGGCGGTTGTCGGTCAGCAGCTCGGTCTTGGTCTGGTTGCCAAAGCCGTCGCGACCCTTCGGCAGCACGACGTTGGTGAAGCCGCTGAACCGCAGCGGCACGCCGAAAAATCCGAGCGGCTGCATGTATTGGGCTTCGAACACCGCGGTCGGACGGAAGTTGACGTTCTCGGCACACGCGCCTGGGCAGCCCACTCCGATGGCCGCAAGCTGCGGCACGATGCCGTTGTGGTTCCATTCCTTGTGTAACGCGACCGCAACGTTGAAGTAGCCCGGCACGTCGAACTGGACCTGCAGACCCCCGACAATGAGATTCTTCTGCGGAGCGAAAGCCGTGTTCTTGGTATTCACATCGCCGCCGTAGTAGAAGGCGAGATCCTTCACTGGGCCGAACTTGAAAGCCTTGGTGTTGAAGATCTCGTTGAAGCCAAGCGTGCCGCGATAGAGCGCATAGACTTCGAGCGCCCCGTCTCCAATACCGCCGGGCGGAATTGGAAAGCCCACGCCGCCCCATGGCGCTGCCGGATCATGTTTGTCGGACTTCAGGAAGTCGATGTTCACGAAGTTCGCGCCGTACTTCCAGACGTCGATATGCGTGATCGTCACGATCTCCTTCTGGATCGGCCTGCCGACGCCAGGCTCGGCGCCGGAAAACTCGTGCCAGTAGCTGAGCTGGGTGTCCGAAAAGAGGAAGAACGGAGCGGCAGCCGGCGCAGCTGGCGCAGCCTTGGTCACAATGTCGGCTGCCGCAGCTTGGCCGGCCACCATCGTGGAAAGCAGTGTCCCCAAAATATAGGATGTCTTGTTCATGGTGGCCCCCCACGGCCGTCGATGCGGAATGACATCGTTCCGTCACAATATGTCGGGCACAGACGAACGCTTTAGGAAGCCTCATTATTTCGCTCGTTATGGCGCACGGTTCGTCAGCAGCGATGAATTAACAGCCAGCGCTAACGTTTCGTAAGGCTGCGAGTTTCTGGGAATCGCTGTTACGGACCTCGGGCTAGGTCTCTGAAATGTCGGTGCCTTTGACCGACCACTTCGAGTGAAAAGCGATCGCGAATTGATCGTGCGCCGAAATTGTCCTGCGGCAATGTGATTTGCTGAAAACTTCAACAGGCCGAAGCCTGCTAGGCGGAATGATTTGCACTGTGGCGCGTGGGACACAGCCGATTCGATTGCCATCGCGTCCTGAAGTGCTCGGCAACCGACGGGACCGAGTCTGCTGCTCTTGGCCGAGAACCTTTCCTTGAAACCTAAGGCGCCAGCCGGAATACGTTGCTTTCGTCGCGAGTTGCCGCAAGTCGTCCTTGCGGCGGTGGCCCGACCAGTGGGAGCACTACGGGGGCACAAATTGAGATTGTCGGGATGTCAGCTCCTGGCCCTGGCTGTGTGAGAACGCCTGGCTGATAGATATGAGGGCTTAGCTCTAAGCCGCCCGGCCAAGGCTGGTGCTGCCGACCGCCTGGCTGGCAGGCAAAGGGGCTTGCGCGGCCGGCGCTCTGTGTTCGCGCAGCTTTCCAAGAACGAAGCGGGCAACGAACCGGGCCCAGCGCCGCGCCGCCCAGGTGATCCCGGTGTCGATCGACATCGATTTCAGCCAGAATGCCTTGGTGATGGCGAACTTGTCGTACGCCTGCTTGACCGGGTCGGCGTAGTACGTGGCGATCTTGTCGGCGCCCATGCCCGGCGTTTCGAGCCAGCGCGGGATATGCGCGTTGCACAGCCGTTCCACGTCGACGAGCGCCTTGCCGGCGCCGGTGCCGGCGCCCGGGCACGACGTCGCGAACGCATCGCCGACCAGCACGACGCCCGGTTTCCGCAGGCCTGTCGTCACATAAAGATCGACCGGTCTTATTTTGACCGGGCCCGCGACATCGAAGTCGCCGACGATCTTTTGCAGCCCCGGCATCAGGGCTTTGAGCGTATCGCGCGGCGCATGGCGGAACGCGCTCAGCCACGGATCGTCCATGTCGCGATAGCAGGAGAGATTGGCGCGCATCGTATCGCCGATGGGAAACAGCGTGATGTAGGCGGTGCGGTCGCGCGGATGCTCGGCGTAATAGGTCATGCCCGGAAAGCCGAAGGCCGCCCGCCCGGCGGGCACGAGATCGAAGCCGAGCATGATCGAATGACCCTTGCTCAGCTCCTGCTTCTCCATGCCGAGCTTGTGGCGCAAGCCGACGTTCAACCCGTTCGCCACCACGACGAGGCGCGCGGAAATCGGCTCGCCCTTCGCCAGCGTGACGGTCTGCCGCTCGTCGGTCGTCGCGATATCCATCACCTTGTCGAGAACGAATTCGACGCCGGCCGGGATTTGCGCGCGGATCGCGTTCACCAGCGTGTCGTACATGATGCCGTGCTGATCGCCTGGACGCTTCTCGAGCAGCCGGCCAAAGCGCGCGACCCAGGTTTCGCCGTCGAACGTGGCGGAGCGCAGAACGGCGTCCGCGATGCCGGTCTTGCGCAGCACCCTGGATTGAGCGCCATCGAGCTTCTCGCAGCGAAAATCGGGCGGATAGACCGAATGCGGATCGATCAGCACGACGCGGTAACCCGCGCGCCCGAGCATGGCGGCGGCCAGCGAGCCGGCCAATCCGCCGCCCGCGATAGCAATGTCAGTCTGGCGCATGGCGCTCGTCTCCGTACGTTATCCATGGCGCCAAAATGCTGAATGGAGCTTTAAGGAGATCGGCGCAGATTGGGCCGATCCCGAATCCCTGACCGTTGATTTGAAAAGAGAATTTATCGCTCCAGTCGGACTCTCTTAACCGAACCGCAACCGACTGGGGTGGATGGTGACCTCAGGGCACCTGTCGCCGTTGAGAGTATCCGTATGATCTTCGTGAATATCGGCGTGCCGGACCTCGACATGACGGAGCACTGGGAGGCGCTGGCCGGGCGCGCGGCCGCGAACGTGTTCCTCAATCCGGCAGCTCTGAATGCCGCCGCGGCGACCGGTTTCGCCCACGTGCATGCGCTGCTCGCCTGGGACACCTGTGTTGCGCCGAACAGACTGGTCGGATTCTGGGCGCTGCGCGAGCGGCGCATCGGCGTCGTCGGCCCGTCAGTGCTGGCAGCGCCGCCTTATGAATATTCCTTTGTGTCGAGCCCGGTGATCGATCCCGATTACATCGACGCCGTGATGCCGGCGTTCTTCGACGCGATCGAAAACGACCCGACGCTGCCGAACGTGATCCAGATCCGGTTTCTCGACGGCGATAGCGACAGCTATCGGGCGATAACCGGCGCACTGGCGCTGCGCAAGGGCCAGATGCTCAAGCTCTCCGAACACCCGCGGCCCTTCCTCGCCACGGCATCCGAGCGCAAGCGCTCGGGCTCCACAGCTAAGAAACTGCGGCAGGATTGGAACCGGCTGTCGTCGCTCGGCGCAGTCGACATCGCCAACGATCGTACCTCCGCCGGCACGCGCGGGGCCTTCGAGGTGTTTCTTGAGCTCGAGGCACGCAGCTGGAAGGGCGCGAACGGGACCGCACTGTTATCGGATGAGGACGATGCCGCGTTCACGCGCCGCCTGATCGGCGATCTTGCCGAGCACCGCAATGCCTCGGTCGCGCTGCTGCGTGTCGAGGGCAAACCGATCGCCGCGCAAGTGCTGCTCTACAGCGGCAGCATGGCCTACACCTGGAAGACCGCGTTCGACGCAGAGTTCGCCAAATATTCTCCCGGCGCCTTGCTGGTCGACAAAGTGACCGATGAACTCTTCGACACCCAGACGATAACCGCGATCGAGTCCTGTTCGCTCGAGAGCGGCTTCATGGCGCAGCTCTGGACCGGGCGGCGCATGACGGTCGACATGCTGGTCGATGTGGGGCCAAACAGATCGTTCGGCTTCACGCTCGCGGCGTTCGGCGAGCGCGGCCATGCCTGGTTGCGCGAGAGGCTGCATCGCTTGCGCACGATCAATTGGCCGTCGCTGCCCAAACGAAAGAGCGTCGCCACGACGGGAGGTTGATTCGATCTTGGCGGCAAGATGTGCATGCCGTAGTGCTGCCGCATTGGGACGCTTCGCTTACAGTTGTGACCGTGTGGGGCGGGGCATGGCGATCCGATCGACTCACTTTATCGTGCGAAGCGTGCTCGCCATGCTGGCGTGTGGCCTTCTGCCGCGCCTTGCCGCAGCGGAAACGCGCGGCGCGGAGACACGCAGCACTTGTCCGTTGGTGACGATTGAAAACGCAACCGTACGCGGCAACGCCGATGGCACTATCACCCTCGAGGATGGCCGAATCGTACGCCTCGCCGGTATCGAGCTCGGTGAGAATGCGGCGATGCCGCCCGCCGGAACCGTGGTTACGCTCAAGCACCTCGCCACGCTTGCGGAAACCGACCGGTACGGCCGCCTCGCTGCTCATGTTTTCATCAATGAGGATGGCGCCGAACGCTGGCTCCAGCAGGACCTCGTCGGCCGCGGCTTGGCGCGGGTTTCCGCCAGGGTCGGCGACGCCGGTTGCGCCAAGCTCCTGCTGGCACGGGAACGGTCCGCCCGAGCCGCAAAGCTTGGTCTGTGGAGCGAACCGTATTATGTCATAGGCAAGGCCGAGGAACCCTCGGAGGTGCTCCGGCAGCGCGGCCGGTTCGCGCTGGTCGAGGGCCGTGTTCTGTCGGTGCGCGAGAGCGGCGCCACGATCTATGTGAATTTCGGGCGCCGGTGGTCGGAGGACTTCACCGTCACGATCGCCAAGCGCCATGAGAAACTGTTTGCCGCGGCCGGGCTGACGCCGAAGACTCTGGATGGGCGCCGGGTGCGGGTTCGCGGATGGATCGAAGAGCGGGGCGGCCCCTGGGTGGAGGCGGCGCGTCCCGAGCAAATCGAGGTATTAGAGCGCAACTGAATGGGCGGAGTTGTGAAGCTGTCAACGCAAGCGTCCGGACCCAGGTCCGCGGCCCGCTGGCTGATCGTGCCGGCGCTTTTTGCGTTGCTGCTCGCAGGTTGCTCGAGCCTCGACAAGGTCAGCACCACGCAGGTCAGCCTGCCCGAACCGCCAAAAGCCTCCGACGTTGCGCCGGCGACGCAGCGCGAGCATCAACGCATCCTGGCGGCCTACGGCGGCGCTTACGAGGATCCCAGGCTCGAAGCACTGATCACGCATACCGTCGACAGGCTGGTCGCAGCCTCCGAGCGGCCGAACCTGAAATACAAAGTCACCATCCTCAATTCGCAGGCGATCAACGCGTTCGCGCTGCCCGATGGCCAACTCTATGTGACGCGCGGCTTGCTCGCGCTTGCCAACGACACGTCGGAGCTGGCCTCGGTGCTTTCGCACGAGATGGCGCATGTGATCGCACGCCACGCGGCGATCCGCGAAGACCAGGCCAAGCGCGCCGCACTGGTGAGTAGAGTCGCCACCGACGTGTTCAACGATCCGCAGATGAGCGCGATGGCGCTTGCGCGCTCGAAGATTCAGCTCGCGACCTTCTCGCGCCAACAGGAACTGGAGGCCGACGGCGTCGGCGTCGGCATCTCGGCGCGCGGCGGCTTCGATCCTTACGGCGCGGTGCGCTTCCTCACCGCGATGGGGCGCAACGCGGAGCTGCGCACCGCCAACAATAACGGCGTCGATCCGCGCTTTCTCGACTTTCTCTCCTCGCACCCCGGCACGCCCGACCGGCTCAAGATCGCGCGCGCCAACGCGCGCCAGTACAATGCGCCGGGCGACGTCGCGCGCGACCGCGACAGCTACCTTTCCAGCATCGACGGTCTGCCGTACGGCGAGGACCCGAGCGAGGGTTATGTCCGCGGCCGCAAGTTCGTGCACCCGCGCCTCGCCTTCACGTTCACGGCGCCCGATCGCTTCTCGCTCGAGAACACCGCGCAGGCCGTGCTCGGTGTGCGCGACAATGCCAACCAGGCGCTGCGCCTCGATGTCGTGCGCGTGCCGACCGAGCAAACGCTGGCGCAATATCTAGCATCGGGCTGGATCGAGAATGTCGACGAGAGCTCGATCGAGGACTTCGCCATCAACGGTCTGCCGACCGCGACGGCGCTGGCCAAAGGCGATCAGTGGACATTCCGGCTCTACGCGATCCGCTTCGGCGCAGAGGTCTATCGTTTCATCTTCGCCGCAAAGCAGATGACCGCGGAGGCCGACCGCGCGTTCCGCTACTCGGTCTCGACCTTCCGCCGCATGTCGCCTGGCGAGGTATCGTCCGCGCGTCCCTTGCGTCTGCATGTCGCGACGGTGACGCCCGGCGATACGCCGGAGCGCTTCGCCGCGCGCATGTCGGTGGTCGATCGCCCGCTCGACCGCTTCCTGATCATCAACGGACTGAACCCGGGCGATGCGCTCAAGGCCGGCGACAAGGTGAAGATCGTCACCGAGTAGGCGTTGCGATTGCCGCCAGCGCGGTGCGCTCCCCCTTCACGACATTGCGTGGCAGGAACGTGTTTGTTGACGCGCTACGGCGTTAGCGGAGGCGGGCGTCTCACGCGCGTCGGCTATAGCCGACGCGCGCACCTAATAATGCCAATCTCGGGCAAACCCGAGATTGGTGGGCGAGGGCGCTTGCTCGGTGTTTGCGGCCATTCTTCGAGACGGCCGCTTCGCGGCCTCCTCAGGATGAGGGCGGTGCTGGTTGCGGCACCAGTGAACCTAAACGCCTCCGATCCCGACTAACGAGACGGTTGGGGTATTTTGAACGGGAGGCTCCGTTGAGCAAGCGCTTCAATATCGCGCTCATTGCCCTGATCGCACTCACCGGTCTGTGGGCGTGGACGGTTTCGCACGACCGCGCGAATGCACGCAGCAAGCTGTCGAGCTTCGCGCGTCAGCAGATCAACACGCTCGACGTGACGATGAAGGCGGGCGCGCTGCCGGCGCGACGTTTCGACGCGCATTGAGCGCGGCGAAGTATTCGGCGGGGCGCGTTCTGCCGTTCTGGCGGTGAAAGCGCTCAGGCGTTGAGGACCGGCCACTCAAGTTCGCGAAGCTGCGCCGGGTCGGCGATCGCGTTGATCGCGGCGATCCTGCCTTCGGCGATCGTGAGACGAAGCATGATGCGCAGCCGTCCGCCCATGATCACCGCAACACCCACGGCGCCATCCACCAGCGCGGGCTTGGCGGCCTGAGCGCGTCCGCGGAACGTCTCGGCCACGGCCGCCGCGCCACGTAGCTGCGCCACCCCGCCCATCTTTACGGCGATATGGTCGGCGCGGAACACGACGTCCGGGTCGAGCACGGCGAGCAGCGCATCGAAGTCGCCAGCGCGCGAAGCGGCCAGGAACGCATCGACGATTTCGCGCTGGCGCGTGACGTCCACGTCCGGGATCTCCGACTTTCCCTGCACACGGCGGCGCGCGCGGCTGGCAAGCTGGCGCGCGGCGGCAGGCGAACGTCCGACGATGGCGGCGATCTGGTCGAACGGCACGGCGAACATGTCGTGCAGCACGAACGCCAGGCGTTCGGCGGGCTCGAGCGTCTCGAGCACCACCAGCAATGCCGCGCCGACCGAGTCGGCCAGCAGCATGTCGTGCTCGACACTCTCCTGGCCGATGGCCGGTTCGGGAACGAGCGGGCTGAGTTCCTCCTCGCGCCGCGCCTTGCGCCCACGCAGCATGTCGAGACAAACCCGCGCCGTGACCGTTGTCAGCCATCCGCTCAGGTTCTCGACATTGCCGGTGTCGGCCCGGCTCAGCCGCAGCCACGCCTCCTGAACGGCGTCGTCCGCCTCGGCGCGGGAACCCAGCATCCGGTAGGCGACCGAGCGCAGATGGGTCCGGTTCGCCTCAAAGCGTTCGGTCAGAAATTTATTCTCGTCCATCGGTCACATTCCCGTGTCGCGCGCCGTCATACCCATGACGAACGAAGCCCGGCCGATGTGACAGACCGAATTGGGCACGGTGACGTCAAAAACATAATCCGGATGCCCGGCATCCGGGTTCCGCACAAACACGTCTGACGGAGAGCGAACGATGCAAGCCCGCATGAAAAATCCCGCCGAACTCCTTCCCGACGCCATGACGGCACTGCAGGCGCTGGCCCCCCTCGCCTACAAAGGCGGCGTGCCGCCGCAGACGCTCGGCCTTGTCCACCTGCGCGCAAGCCAGATCAATGGCTGCGGCGCCTGCGTCGATGGCGGCGTCAAGCACGCCAAGAAGGCCGGCGAGACCGACGAGCGGCTGTTCGCCGTATCGGCCTGGCGCGAGGCGCCGTATTTCACCGATGCCGAACGCGCAGCTCTCGCGCTGAGCGAAGCGATGACGCGGCTGAGCGACGCGGATGGCGTGCCGGATGCGGTATGGGATGAAGCTGCGAAGCATTACAACGAGAAGGCGCTCGCCGCGCTGGTGCTGTGGATCGGCACCACCAATCTCTACAATCGCCTCAACGTTACGACGCGGCAACCGGCCGGCAAGAGCTGGGACTGAGCGTGTTGTCGATTGCGCCCTCATCCTGAGGAGCGTGGCGTAGCTTTAGCGAAGGCTGGCGTCTTGAAGGACGAGGGCGCGAATGCCCCTCACCCCCTCCATCTCCCCGTAAGAACGGGGAGATGGAGGGCACCGCGTTCGCTTCAGCGCCTTTGATTTCACGACAGGTCAAAACATCCCGTTCTGATTGGAGGCATTTTCCGGGATCGGCTGCATGACGTCCCAATGCTCGACGATCTTTC
>WNGK01010041.1_pt1 | contig 19947 bp, 19 predicted proteins | sample 5400601 | NCBI WGS metagenome assembly WNGK01 (sample SAMN13153376, study PRJNA577476) | soil metagenome | isolation source: 60 cm soil or saprolite under Garry oak tree replicate 1 | place: USA:California | collected 2016-06-15
AAGGGCTGGACATCCTGCACGGCCGGGTCCGTGACGTGATCGCCCGGATCCGGCAGCTCGCCGAAGACCACCCGCCCAAACCAGGCGGCGAGCACGCCAAGATCATCCGCAAGACCCTGCACTACCTGGACGCCAAGCAGTCCTTCATGGACTACCCGCGGGCCCTGGCCGCAGGCTGGCCCATCGCAACCGGCGTCATCGAAGGCGCCTGCCGCCACCTCGTCCAGGACCGGATGGGCATCACCGGCGCCCGCTGGAGCCTGCAAGGAGCCTAGGCCATGCTCTGGCTCCGCGCCATCAGCGCCAGCGGCGACCACGACGCCTACTGGGACTACCACATCCGGCAAGAACACCAGCGCAACCACCTCAGCCGCTACCAGGACAACCTCGGACTCGCCGCATGACGCTCACTCCAAAAGAGCCACACCCATGAGCCATCCACGGTTTCGATGGCCCGCGACCGGGTATTCGGCCTGATCACCCGCGCACAGGTCATCGCCGCCACCGATGTCGGCAACACCCGCCTGGCCGAGATCGCCCAGGAGTTGGAGGAAGCGGCGCGAGAGAACGTGCTCGCCCCGCTCGTCGCCGCAAGCAACGCCGCGCAAGTGTGGGAGGACATGGACCTGGCCCGCAAACGCGCCGTCATCAAGACCCTCATGACCATCATCTTGCGCTCACCCGGCCGAGGTGCCCGCCGCGCCCTCGACCCCAGCACCGTCGAGGTCGACTGGAACCAGCCCGGTCAGGAAACAGAACAGGCGGCCGTCTGACACCCACCGTTTTCCTGCCTTTCCTTAGCCGCCGGAGCATGCTCCAATGTCAGTGGTGTACGTCACCGTGGCTGCGCGGCCATGGACTGCGAGCGGGGTGCCAGTGGCAGGACACTTATCTTCACCGCTTTCAACAGGCGGCGCTGGAGTCATCTTCGAGTACGACGTTGCGGCGATCTTGATGAGCCGACTCCTGCGGGGGGCCAGTATCTCTGTCGGCATTCACGGGCCAGTAGCGCGGGTCGCGTTCCAGCAGGGCAACGAGGGCTACCCGCTCGATGACGTCGTCGCGTCCGGGCATGCAGACCCGCCTGCCGTTGCGCCGTCCATTCAGATCCAGGTGAAGCGGCGCGTCAGGGCCACCGCCGGCGACGTCGAGTTCGTCAAGGTCATGGCGGCGGCGGTCGCGGCCTGCTGTGGTCAGCCGGAGCAGCTCGCGGCGCGGCGGCGGCTGTTTGGGCTGGCGGCGCGGCGCAGTGGCGCGGATCACCTTGATGAGCTCACCGAGTTGACCGACATAGCGCGGGCGCATGAAGAGCCTGAGACATTCGAGAAGCTGTTCCGCGGGGGGATCACTGGGAAGCCGCTTCGGGACCGGTTCGGGGACGTCTCGGCCGCCGTCACGACCGCGGCTGGCGCTTCTGACGCCCTCGCGGTCAGGCAGCTCACTCATCAGATCCTGCGGGCCTTGCATGTATGGCAGGTCGAGGAAGGGCCAGATGGCCGGGACTGGCGGGCTGAGCTCGACGGCCTGGCGGATCTAGCGGCTGCGGCGGGGAAGTCGCCCGCCGACATCATGACCCACCTTCTCGCAATCGCGGGCCGGTTCGGGCCGCGCTCCGGCAACGTCGATGCCGATCACGTGCGCGGCGAGCTTGCCCGCTTCGAGGTCTACCTGCCTGCGGCGATGACAGGGATCAGGCGTCCGGCTTCGCATACCACTATCAACGCGAGCGGCAAAAGCACCGTCTTCAACAGCCAAGTAATGAACTTCGGTGCGTTCCACTTCCACGGCAGGCCGTCCGCGCCCGGAGAGGAGAAGGGGACATCATGACAGCGTCCGCATATGAGCGCACAGTCAACGTGCGGGATCACGCGGTCGCCTACGTCGCGCAGACACAGGTCTTCAACTACGGCGAAGACTTCGTCGAAGTGAGCTTGGTCTCGGATGCTGACCTGGCGGCATGCGCGGAGGGCAGGTTCGTGCCACCAGGCGGACAGTGGCAGGATGCGGCCGGCAAGCTCGGCACCTTCGGTGCGCTCATCGTGACCGGCGAGCGAGGTAGCGGGCGGCGCACCGCGGCGCTGCGCTTGCTGAACGGAGTCAGCGCGGATGGCCCCATCTACGAGTTCGCTCCAACCTGGAAGCGGCCTGGTGTCAATGTCCTCCCTATTTCGCCTAGATGATCTATTCCAAGGGGTCAGGCGTCATAGGCCAGCAGTGAGCGCTTGACAGGCTGGCCAGTGCGGTCGTTGTGCCAGATGGCGGCGGTCAGGGCGAGGATGCGCTGCAGGACCCGGATCAGCACTCCGGGCCGAATGCCCACGCGCTTGCGGCACGCGAACTCCGCGCGTCGGGCGCTGGGGAGTTGCGGACCGCGATCGTCGACAATCCCGCGTTCGAGAACATCTGGAAGTCTGCGCCCAAGGCAGAGGACGCGCGCCGCCTTGCGCGGCTCATCTTCGAGGGAACCGACCGCAGCCCGGAAGAGATCGCCGACGAGTACCAGGGGTGGCGGGAGTGGCTCGACAAAACCCTCCCGGATAAGAATTTCGGCACGCGCGCCCTCATGTGGGCGGCGGCATTCTGTGACGGCGGCCAGCGCAGGTCCGTACTGCGGATGTCGGAAGACCTGCGCCGACGACTACACGAGGACAGGGGGCCCGCCGCCATCCTGAGCGACACCCCCTCATCCAAGCGGTTGACCGAAGCAGAGATCGAGCGGAGTGGCGACATGGTGCGACTTTCCCCCGCCCGCCACGGCCTTGCCGAAGCGCTTCGCGCCTACCTCTGGGACGAATTCGAGGACCAGAAGCTACTGGACATGCTCACGGACTGGCTCGTCGCGCAACTCGGGGAGCTCCCCTTCGACGATGCCGAGCGCGTCGCTCGTGGCGTGCTCGACATAGTGATCCGCTTCCGTGACGATGCCCTGCTGCGGGCTTTGCGCGACAAGCTCACCGGTGACAAGCGACCGATCGCGGTGCGGACGCTGTCCCATGCGGCGCTCGATCCGCGGTTCGGGGCGCACGTGCGGGCCAGCCTTTACGCCTGGGCGAAGACCTCGAGGGCCCAGGCGGACCTGGTCGCCGAGGTATGCGGTGGCGCGTTCGGTGATCAGCAGCCGGAAATGGCTCTGGTCCGGCTCGGCTGGGCGGCCCAGAACTCGCTGCCGGACAGCTCTGCGCTCGCCTCCGCCGTCGCGTCTCTCGCGGACCGCCATCCGGAAGCCGTCCTCAGTAGCATCGCTAAGTGGTACGACGACGATGACCGACTGACTGCGGGCGTCAACGCGTTCCTGGCGCTGGCCTCCACCAGTGTGGGGGCTTCGCTGCTGTGCGGACGGGCGGATCCCGCTAGCGGCCGACCCGGCTTCCGGGACGTCCTAGTCGGCTACTTCCAACGCTCGCTTTCCGAACCTTCCAGCTACGACGCCGCCATCTCCGTGCTTGAGACCTGGGAGAAGTTTTCCGCTGACGGGGCGATCAGCTCGCGGACCGCGATCAGCGTGCTCGGCAGGGCCCTAGAGCCGGCACTCGGGAAAAACCCCATGAGCCGACTGCACCCAGGATTCCCCGACATGGACAGCTTCTGGGGTCAGGCATTCGAAGTCGCCATCCGGGGTGAGAACCTTGACCAGGAATCGGGCGCCCCGGCCGACCCACTGATGGCGCTGGAAGCGCTCGCCAGGCAGGACACTGATGCAGCCGCATCTGCCTGCGCGCCCGCCACGCCCAGCTTGCCGGCCGACGCGGGGACGGACGCGGGTGCCGAGGCTGGCTGACATGTGGAATCCGGGCAGGAGCCGGAGAGCCCGCATCAGTGCGAGGCTGCCGACGAGCCTGCCCGGAATCTCGTTCACCGCCCACGGCCGTGCCTGGTTCCGGCAAGACCTCTCCGCTTACACTGCCCTACCGCTGCGGGCGGCCAGGGCGGCAACGCTGGCCGGGGTATACCAGATAGCGAAGGCGCTAACCGAGCAGTTCGAGCCGGAAGCCGCGTTCCACGCCCAGCAGGCGGTCGCTGTTCCCCTCGCCGACTGGCAGCCCCTCAAGGACTCCCCCGTCAGGGTCAGGGCCACGCTGACACTGGACCTCACCACCGAGGACGCGGCGAAAGCCGAGCGCTTCACCGAGTCCCGCCGCGCGGCACGCCTCGATGAGGCGCTGGTCCGAGACCACATGAAGTTCCTGCGCGAGGTGGCACTGGCGGATGAGGACACAGCACGCCTGTGGTGGCTGCACCGCAACCTCGCCAGCGCCGAACCAGCGACCTCCTGGGAGGTCTTCAACAAGGTCGTCCGCCCGCTCATCCGCATCGCGGACGAGAATGACCCGGTGACCAGGCTGGCTCGGGCGCTGCTCACGATGAACGACTACATCCACGAGGAGCCCGAACGACTGGAGACTCTGGCAAACATTGCGGCAGTCGCGACCGAGAAGATGGGCCAGGTCGAGCTAGCCAGGACCCTGGCGACTCTCCATCAGCCCGCCCGGTCAGACCAGTCAGGCGCTAACGGGTCTGTACCTGCTGGTCCATGACGGCCATCTAGGGTTCCTTCGGACTCCCCCATCTGATCGTGGGGAGGAATCCGACAAGGAGGGCAAGTTGTGCCGTTGCCGTCGGCTGGTCGTCGGGCATCCGGCTACTCATCCATCGTCTTGTCCGCCCGTGGACGAGGTAGAGCGCCTCGCGAAAGGTCGTCAGGCTGCGGGGAAGCAAGAGAAGCGCCCCGCGGCATGGCCTGCGGGGCGCTTCTCGCCGCGTCAGGCGGCGCGGGGTGGGTTGAGGAGCAGGGCGAACTTGTCACGCTGCTCGGCCGATAGGGGAGGTGCGCGGGCGGCTGGCTCCCTGACGTAGGCATCCAGATCATCGTCATCTCCGCTGGCATCAGCAGCGGTGTTCACGCGGCGGTCACGCTGCCCTGGTGCCGTGGCCGTGGGAGTCCCCGGCCGCGCTCGGCGGCGGGTGGCTGGGTGTAAGGGCGGTCACCTCCCTCAGCGGCTCTGGCCTGACGGTGGCGGTCCGCGGGGCGGGGACAGTAGTCCCCCCGGTGGGCGCCCGCCGGGGGGCGAAGGGCGTCCCGGCTGGGACGGCACGGCGGTGCCGCCGGACGGTGGCTGGGCTCATGCCGGGAACCCTTGCGGATCGCCGGGAATGACCTCGCCGCTGCCATAGAGGTAGTAAGCCTGGCGTGCCTGGTCGGCCTGTATGGCCACCTGGCGGGCGCGCTGGTGGTGGCGCGGTACTGCGCCCAGGGGTCGGGCAGGGCCGCGTCTAGGGCGGACAGCGCCACCTGGCCGGCCGTGTGCCAGGTCGCCAGCGGGAGCCACACCGGCCCGGCCGGGCTGGTCTGCTCTGGGTCGATGGCCGCCGTCGCGATCCGCAATACCGCCGCGTTCGCGCAGGCGGCGAGTCCGCGGCGAGCGGTCTGCTCCCGGCGAGGGGTCCGGCAACTGGGCCGGACGTTCTAGCCGTCCGGCCAACCGTCCAGAAACAGAGACCGGGAGCGGCGTAACGCATCAGCCTGGAACGCTGGGACTCATCCCAGTTCGGGACGCAAAACCGCACGTCAGAGCTGTTCGCCACGTGTGGGAACCTCCTGGGGGGGAGCCGCGAGGTCACTCCCAGGTCCCTCACAGGTATCCGGCAGTCGCCGGCCGACGGCGCCGTCAGCGGCTGGACGTGCTCCGCTTCGCCAGGGCGGGGATGGCGGAGATCTTGGCGGGGTCAAGGCGGTCCCAGTACAGGCCAGCTGGCCTGCGGGGCGGCCCGCACTCGATCACCTGGGTGGGGGTGATGATGAAGTCGACGCTGAAGTCGTGTTCGGTTTCGGGCAGCGGCTCATCGACCACCTGGAGGTCGTGGATCGTGGTGACGATCACTGTCTCGGGGCGGAGCAGCCCTGCTTCGGTGAGCAACGCGACTTCGATGTCGGAGTAGCCGGCTCCCTTGCCGAGCCGCACGCCTTGATGGTTGACGGCCACGCTGCCGGCCACGACTAGATCCACAGGCCGCATCTCGCTGAGGGTTACCTGGGGTGCGACGCGTGCGGCGGTTTCCTTCGTTGCCGCCTCGCCAGGCGGGACAGGCAGGGTTCCGGGGTCGAGCAGATAGAAGGGCTTTTCTGTGGCGAGCTTCGGGACGGCCATGTAGACGGTCTTGCCGTCGGCCAGTGCGCATGCCCGGACCGGAAGCTGTGCCTTGTCCGGGTTGACCTTGATGACGCGGGCGGCCTTCCAGGCGGGCAGCCCGGCCAGCCGCTCGGCGGCCTGAGCCGCTCCAACGAAGCTGGGGATGTGCCCGTGCGCCCCGGGTGGCTGGACCGCGCCTTGGGCGTCGAGCAGCGCCCAGACGCGCTCGCGGATGGCGTGCTTGGCCTGGTCGGTGTCGTTATCGATGGTGGTCACGACGGCTCCTCATACGGCGGTCATCAAGGTCATCAGCCGGTCATAGGTATCGCGCACGGAGGCGAGGTCTTGCCAGGGGCGTAGCTCCCGTGCGGCGCCAAAGATGATGGTGAGCCCGCCGCCGCCACGGTTGACTTCGACAATATCGATGGCCTGCCTCAGGGCCGCTGTCGCTTCGTCGATCTTGGTTTGGCGGATGAGCGAGAGCGCGAGGTTGCCGTAGATGATGGCCTGTGACTTCGACCGTCCCGCCGCTGCCGCAGCGGTGTTCTCCAGGACTGGCGCGGCCTTCCCGGCCTGGCCGAGGAACAGGTAGCAGGAGCCTGTCAGGCGGCCGAGCTGGGACGCGGAGGAAAGATCGATCGCCGGGTCGTCGTCGCTGACCTGACCGAGGTGGGTCTCAGCCTGGGCGATTTCTTGCTCGCAGGCGTGGGTGTCCGTGAGCATCGCGTGCGCCTCAGCGGTGTGCAGGAGCGCCAGGCCGGTGAGCACATGGCTCACGGAGCCAGTAATATGCGCCGCCTGGCTGGCCAGCGCCAGTCCATCGCGGGGGTGCTTCTGACCGTAGAGGGCGACGAAGCTCTTGCGCAGTAAAGCGCGCCCCTCCGCGACCCGGTCACCTGCTTGGCGGGCAGCGATGACAGCACGGTCGAGACAGGTGATCGCCGTGGCGCAGTCGCGGCGCTGGGACGCGTCCCAGACGAGTTGGCCCATGAGCGTGGCGGCTTCGGCCTCCGCGAGATGCAGCGCTTGGCGGACCTGGCCGCCGCGGGCGTGCCCGGCGAGGAAGCTGACCTGCCCCAGGGACTGCCCGGCCTCGGGCAGTAGCGACGCTGAGGGCACCTGGTCATATCGGGCATCGAGCTGGGCGATCTGCCGGCGAAGGCACGCCACGGTGACGAGATCGACGCTCGCTGGGTGAGCAGTGACACGCTCGAACCTTTCCGTCGCTTGCTCATCTAGCGCATGCTCGTCATCCAGCAAATCGCCCAGATGAGCGACTGAGACCTGGAGCGCACGGGCGATCTTGGGACGCAGCCACGGCTGCGGCAGAGTCTCTCCGCTTTCCCAGCGGACGACTGTCGAGCGGTCCACGCCCAGCCGCTCGGCAAGCTGTTCCTGGCTGAGCCCGACCGCCTTGCGGCGCAGGGCGAGCTGCGTCCGCCTCCCCGCCATCGCCTCGGCCCTCCCGCATTCCGTTGCGGCATTCCTTATTTGCGCAGGCAGCGCGGCCCCGTGCGGCAACGATGCGTCGTTTCTGCGCCGCTTCTGCTCTGGCCCGGACCCCATCGGGCCGGTTGCATGCAGGTTACGGCCCACCACGGATCGCAAGCAATGGCCACAACACTGACAAGCCAGGAGCAACGGAGGTTGGTGAAAATGCGGGAGCGGGAGCCGACCGCTGTCGGCCGCGCCACGGCCGCCCGGCTGGAATCCCCAGTGCAGGTGGTGCCCGCGTTGACGCTGGCCGCCGTGGCGACAGCGGTTCCCTGTGCCCGTCTTTTCACCACGCACTGCCTGCGCCGCCTGCGCATCCGAGGGGATCTGGCGGACACCGCCGAGATCGTCGTATCCGAGCTGGTCACCAATGCCGTGAAGGCCACCGGGACCACGCGGCACCTTTCAGCCTTGGCCGTCTTGACCACGCGGCTGAGCCTGATCAGCGTGAGCCTGCGGCTGACCAGCACCAGCCTGTTCATCGAGGTCTGGGACCGCGACCACCGCCCGCCCCGGCTCGGCCAGCCAGCTGCAGACCAGGAAGGCGGGAGAGGGCTGCTGCTGGTGGCGGGGCTGAGCAAGCAGTGGGGCTACTGCCCCACGGACCAGGGCGGCAAGGTCGTGTGGTGCGAACTTGACCGGGCCGGGTCAACTGGCTGCCCACACGGCAGCACCGGGTGAACACGCAGGAAGGCGGACACATGCGCCAGCTACTCCAAGAACACCGGCCACTCACCGCCAGTGGGGCCGCTCCGAGTCTGCGGGCCGCGGTCGTGGGGCTGGGCCGGCAGGCGACCGACGACCACATCCCCGGCCTGCTCGCCTCAGACGGCGCCGTCTTGGCCGCCGTCTGCGACGAGAACCCTGACGTGCTCCGGGACAAGCGCGACCTGTACCGCGTCACTGGCTACACCGACTTCCGCGAGATGTTCGCCGCCGAGCAACTCGACCTCGTGGTAGTCACCGTGCCCCACCATGTCGGCCGCGCGGTCATCGAAGCCGCAGCCGAGCACGGCGTGCACGTGCTCAAGGAGAAACCGTTCGGGACAAGCCTGCCCGAGGCCAGGGACCTCGCCGCGCTGTGCGCCACTAGCGGCATCCAGCTCATGGTCACGCTGCAGCGGCGCTTCAACCCGATCTACACCAGCTTCCTGCAGCTTGCTGACCAGATCGGCACCCCATTCGTCGTGGACGCCCAGTACACCCTCCACGTAGAGGACCCGGGCGCAGGCTGGCGAGGCCGGGCTATTAGCGCGGGTGGTGGCTGCATCATCGACATGGGCTACCACCTCATCGACATGATCCTCTGGTACTTCGGGCTGCCCGACCGTGTCCTCGCCGACCTGTCCACCACTGCCCGGCCAGACGTGCGGTACGACGCCGAGGATACCGCGCTGATCCACTTCGGCTACGACAGCGGCCTGTACGGCTCGGTGCTGCTATCACGGTTCATCGGCCCCAAGACCGAGCACATCCGGTTGGTCGGCAGCAAGGGCATCGTCCACCTCGAACGCGGCAGAATCCGTCGGCTGACCAACGACGGGGAAGTGATCGAGTCGCTGGCCCGTGTGCAGTCCTGGCCGTCCGCCGCCACCTGCCAAATCGACCACTTCTGCCGCGTCATCGCCGGCCTGCGGCCCAACACCAGCGGACCCGAGCAGAACCTCGCACACATGAGCTTCATCGCCGCCTGCTACGAATCCGCCCGGCAGCGCGCCTACATCAGCCCACTGGAGCTGTCATGACCTCACCACTCGCGCTCTTCGGCGGCACACCCGCCATCACCGCGCCCGCGCCCCACTTCACCTGGCCACCCCTGACCAGCGACACCGCCGACGCGGTGCTGGCGCAACTGCAAGCGGGCATCTCGATCTATGACAGGTCAGGGGTGATCGCGGAACTTGAAGACGCGCTGTGCGGCTACCACCGCGTCAGGCACGCAGTACTCACCAGCTCCGGGACCGCCGCGTTGCATTCGGTCTACGTCGCCTGCGGTATCGGCCCTGGTGACGAGGTCATTGTCCCCGCTTACACCTTTTACGCCACCGCGACACCCCTGCTGCACCTCGGCGCCATCCCCGTGCTGGCCGACTGCGACGACACTGGCAACCTCGACCCTGCCGATGTCAAGCTGCGGATCACCGCGAGGACTGTGGCCGTGATGGTGACTCACATGTGGGGCCTGCCGGCGGACATGGACACCCTCCGCGAGATCACAGCAGCACACGACCTGCTCCTGCTCGAAGACGCCTCCCACGCCGCCGGGGCGAGCATCACCGGCCGCAAAGCCGGGACTTTCGGGGACGCGGCGGCCTTCAGCCTCAACGGCCCCAAGCCGCTGTCCGGCGGCGAAGGCGGGTTCGTACTCACCGACGACGACGAGATCTTCTACCAGGTACTGCTGCACGGCCACTACAACAAGCGCTGCCGCAACGAGATCCCGGCCAGCCACGACCTCTACCCCTACACCGTCACCGGGATGGGCCTGAAGTTCCGCATCCACCCACTCGCCGCCGCCGTTGCGCTCAGCCAGCTCACTTGCCTCGACGAATACCTCCAAGGCAGGCGAGGGATCGCCACACGGATACGCGAAGCACTGAACGGCCTTCCCGGCATCATCGTCTCCGACGTGCCCGACGGTGTGGCGCACTCCTGGTACGGGCTGATCCTCCGCTACCAGCCAGACCAACTCGGCGGACTGCCCGTCGAGCGCTTCTACGACGCCCTCAAGGCCGAAGGATGCCTCGAACTCGACCGACCAGGGTCAACCTGCCCGCTCAACCTGCACCCGCTGTTCCAGGCACCCACGCCGCTGTTCCCACACCGCGCCGACATGCCCACGTACGCGCCCGGCCAGTTCCCCAAGGCCGAAGCCTTCCACCGCAACGCCTTGAAGCTGCCCGTCTGGCACCGGGAAGTAGACATCCCGCTGGTCGGCGCCTACACCCGCGCGTTCACCAAAGTCACTAGCCGCTACCGTGACCTGACAGGATGACACGCATGATCGACCCGGGACTGTTCACCCAGCTCACCGACGAGGCCCGCCAAAAAGGCGTCCAAAAGCTCATCGTGGGTGCCGTGATCTCCAACGGCAGTGATGTCCTGCTGCTCAAACGCCCCCAGGATGACTTCATGGGAGGCATCTACGAACTCCCCAGCGGCAACGTCGAACTCGGCGAAACACTCGATACCGCCCTGTACCGCGAAGTCAAGGAAGAAACCGGCCTCGACGTCAGCGCGGTCACCGGCTACCTCGGCAGCTTCGACTACACCTCCGCCAGCGGCAAAAAAAGTCGCCAGTTCAACTTCACCACCTCCGTCGCTGCCACCGAACCCGTCCGGCTGCAGGAACACGACGCATACCTCTGGGTCGCGGCTACCCCGGACGCGCCAGTCACCACCGCGGTCAAGGAGGTGCTGGCCGCCTACCTGCGCTCTGCTCCGCGGGCTTGAATGGGGCTACGCGGGCGCCCGGGTCGCCAACCCGTCCCGCTGAGGCCAGCGGACTTCACGCTGTGGCGTGCAACTCGAACGCCGATGGGGATACGTGTCAGAAATCGCGGGTGGCCTGACAGATAAGGAGTGTGAGGGCAATCTCCGGCATCGGCGGCTCCGGTCGGGGGCGCGGAAAAGTTTTGTTGCGAAAATAATATCGCTCCAATTGTGAAATGGCAAGCTTCTTCGAACTGAATTTTGATCATTTTCCCTGCCTGCGGGCGTCGATCTCACGGCGGAGCTTCGCCTCGAAGGCCCGAGGGCGGTGGCGAGTTGCTCGTGCCACGGCCCGCCCTAGCCCAAAGGCGGCGAGACAGGTCACCGCCGATTCCGGCCTGGAGCGGAAGATGGCCATCGAGCCCTCTTCTTGCGGGTTGCCGAACGTGCCGACCATCAGCAACTCGCCGCGAGCGTGAAGTTCGTCCAGCCTGGCCTTATGGCCGGGGAACTGGGCCGGCGCCTTGGCGGCTTGCCTCCAACAACCTAGGGCAGCCGCCATAGGCTTCGGGTATGGGTGACTTCCTTCCGGTCAAGGGTTACGAAACGGTCAGCGTCTACCGGTGCGGCGCGGCCGTCAAGCTCGAGCTCAACCGGCCAGCACGGATGAATGCGCTGGACAGGCAGCTCAGGACGAGCGGGCACTGACGCCCGAGGGTCATCCCGACATCTACAGCGTGCTGGTCCAGCAGTACCACCCGGTCATCACCGGGCTCCGGCAGATGTCCAAGCCCGTGGTGGCGGCGGTCAACGGCGCCGCCGCCGGGATCGGGATGTCCATCGCCCTGGCCTGCGACCTGGTGCTGGCCGCCGAGTCCGCGTACTTCCTGCTCGCCTTCGTCAACATCGGCCTGGTGCCGGATGGCGGCTCCTCGCTGCTGGTGCCCAGCCGGATCGGGTTCGCCAGGGCGGCCGAGCTCGCGATGCTCGGCGAGCGGCTGGGCGCGGCCAGGGCGCTGGAGTGGGGGCTGATCAACCAGGTCTGGCCGGACGCCGAGCTGGTCGGCCGGGCCGAGGCCCTGTGCACCAAGCTCGCCGACGGCCCGACCGGCTCCTATGCAGGAACCAAGCGGCAGCTCAACAGGTGGCTCTACGAGCAGATGGCCGACCAGCTTGAGTTCGAGGCTCGGATCCAGCAGGAAAGGGCCGCTTCGGCTGACTTCGCCGAGGGCGTGGCCGCGTTCGCCGAGAAACGCAGTCCTCGCTTCACGGGGAGGTGAGCCGGATGACCGCTCCCGGAACGTTCAGCACGCGCCCGCTCACGCCGTCGACCTGGTCCGACCTCGAGCGGTTGTTCGGCCTTCCGGGCGGGTCGATCGTGCCTCTACGAGCGCGCCGGGTTCCACGAGGTAGTCCGCCGCTCGCCCACCCGCGTGGTCATGAGGTGCGAGCTCAAGGCGCTGTGCCGTGACCGGCCAGCTCGAACCAGCCCGGCGCGAGCAGCGGGCCGGCTGCGGTTCCGGCCAGGCCGGGATCGACGTCGGTGAGCAACTCCCCCGCGTAGGCCCGGATCAGCGGGTGCAACCGGTAGCTCCTGCGGCCGTAGTCCCCGTCGCCGCTGACCCGGTGCAGCAGCCCGGCGTCGGCCAGCTCGGGCGCCACGTTGCCGGAGTCGCCCTCGTCGACCAGCTTCGCGATCACCGATCCCGGCGTTTCCGGCGGCCCCGCCGCGGCCAGCAGCGCGAGCGCGCGCCTGGCCGGGCCGCTGACGCCCCGGGCCGCGACGCCGAGCCTGGTGCGCACGCTGGCCCCGCCGACCGCGAGTTCGTCGAGGCGGCGGCTCTCGTCTGACAACAGCGCCGCCAGCTCGGTCACCGTCAGCTCGTTATCGTCGGCGAGACGGGCGCCCGCGATCCGCAGGGCGAGCGGCAGGTGCCCGCAGGCCGAGGCGATTGCCCGTGCCGCCTCCGCCTCGGTCTCGGCGTCTTGATCGGCGTCCCGATCACCGTCGCCCAGGTGGCGGCCGGAGATCGTGGCGAGCAGCCGGATCGAGGCCGCCGGGTGCAGGCCGCCGAGCTCGATGAACCGGGCGCCGTCGAGATCGGGCAGGCGGGCGCGGCTGGTCGCCACCACCGCCGAGCCCGCCGTGCCGGGAAGCAGCGGCCGGACCTGGGCCGCGCTGCCCGCCCCGTCGGCGACCACCAGCACGCGCCGCCCGGCCAGCACCGACCGGTACAGGGCCTCCCGCTCGAACCTCGCCGCCGGGATGCCGCCCGCGGGCACGCCGAGCCCGCGCAGCAGTTCGCCGAGCACAACCTGCGGGTCGCGCGGTCGGCCGGCGTCGTCCAGGCAGGCGTAGAGCTGACCGTCGGGGAAGGCGGACCTGGCTAGATGCGCCGCGTGCACGGCCAGCGTCGTCTTGCCGGTGCCCAGCATGCCGGTCACCACCGTGACCGCCATTCCCTGGCCGGACAGCCGGCCGAGCAGGTAGGCGAGCTCCGCCGTACGGCCGGTGAAGTCGGCGACGGCCATTGGAAGCTGGCATGTCGGCTGCCATGCGCCAGGCCCGCCCGCACCCGGCGCGTCGCCCGCACCCGGCGCGTCGCCCGCACCCGGCGCGTCGCCCGCACCCGCCGCGTCGCCTGCTCTCCCAGCATCGGCCGCACCCGCCGCGCCGGCGGTTCTCCCCGCCTCGGCGGCGTCTACCGCCCCGCCCGTGCCTGTCGTCTCGACCGCAGCCACGCCGCCGCTCATCGTCCCGGCCCCGGCCACGTCGGCCACGTCGGCCGCGGTAAGCATCAGGGCGGGGTCGTCGGCCAGCACCTTCGTGTGCAGGTCCTGCAACTCAGGTCCAGGGTCGATGCCGTACGCCGTGATCAGCATCATCCTCAGCCGGCCGAAGGCGGCCAGCGCCTCTGCCCTGGCCCCCGACCGGTACAGCGCGGTGATGAGCTGCGCCCAGGCGTGCTCCCGCAGCGGGTCGGCCGCCACGGCGCTGCGCAGTTCGGCAAGTACCTGGCGGTGCTCGCCGAGCGCGAGCCGGGCATCGACGAGCGCGTCCCTGGCCTCCCTGCGCTGGTCGAGCAGGCTCTCCCGGGCCCGAACGGCAGGCAGGTCGGCGAGCGGCGGCTCCCGCCACAGGTTCAGTGCCTGATCGAGCAGCGTCGCCGCTGCCTGCGGGTCGCCGTCGTCGAGCGCGGCTCGCCCCCGGCAGTCCAGATCGCGGAACTCGTGCAGGTCGAACTCGCCGGGTCGGACCGCGATGAGGTAGCCGGACGGGTGTGTCCGCAGCCGCCGGGCGTCGGGCAGTAACTTGCGGATCCCGTACACGCAACTGCGTAAGGAAACGGCCGGGCTCTGCGGCGGCTCGTCGCCCCACAGGTCGGCCGTCAGGTTGGCCAGCGAGCACGGCTGCCCAGCGTTCAGCAGGAGCAGCGCAAACGCCGACCGGTGCAGCCGCCTGGTGACGGTGACGGCCTGGCCCGCGTCGTCGCGGACCTCTAACGGGCCGAGAATCGAAAACCTCATGCGCTCCTCCGTCTGGCACGGAGTTCGAAAGGATCGGCCAATCGTAATCACAGCCTGGGTGGATTCCGTCGGGAAAGGCGCGAATTAGCGCGCGTCCGGCTGCGCCGGGCTGGCCCGCCGCCACCGCGGGCGGCGCGCGGTGCCGGGGCAGCGCCTCGCGAAGATCGTCTTGGCGAGCGATCTAGCTGCGCGTTCACGCGGCGATCACGGAACGGTCATCGGGCTCGTCCTATAGTCACCCAACGCGGGCCCGAGGCCTCTAACCGCACCATCTCGTCGCCTCGGCGCGGCGATCAGGCTCGCGGCAGCCCGCCTGAGGAATCGCCCGCGGAGCGCGTGAGGTAGCTCAGGGAGCAGGTATGCAGCACGATGTCCGGACCGGTCCTGGTCGCAGCGGACTCGGCCGCGGCGGACTTGGCCGCAGCAGATTCGGCCGCAGGGGGCTCGGCCGCAGCAGACTCTGCGGCCGTCTCGTCGCGGGCGGCTTATCGGCCGGGCTGGCTGCCGTGCTCGCCGGGTGCGGAGCGAGGGCGGCCGACGTCCCGTTGCCGAACAAGCCCGCGCACCTGCATCTGGCCGGCGCCAAGGCCGTCCGGCCAACGCCACGCAACCTGGTGGTCGCGGCCTACGAAGGTTACTGGCGGGCGACGAACGAGGCGATGGCCTCCCGGGACCCGGCCAAGGCGCGGACGATCATGGCCGGCTACGTGCCGAGCAGTGCCATTCCGGCCCTGGTCAAGGGCCTGAGAGTGCTCTGGCAGCGGGACGAGATCGGTTACGGCAGCCCGGTGTTCCACATCATGACGGTGAAGATCACCGGGCGCGGAACGGCGGCCGTGCACGACTGCGTCGACCTCAGTCACACGGGCTTCCAGAACCAGCAGACCGGCCAGATCGTCGGCGGATTCGGCCAGTCGCACGACTTCCTGATCACCACGCTCGCGTTCGAGCACGGGCGGTGGCTGGTCACCGGCGCGATCCCGGTGGTGCAAGCATGCGCGTATTGATCCGGGCCGGCCGCACGCCGGCGATCCTGTTCCCGGCCATCCTGGCGGCGGCCATCCTGGTCGCGGCGAGCCCGGCCCCGGCCGCACGGGCGGTGCCAGCCGCCCCGGCCGCACAGGCCGCGCTGACCGCGAAGGCGGCGCCAGCAGCGCCGGCCGGCGGCGGCAACTGCTACCCGGTCAACTTCACCTGGATCTGCGTCTACAACGGAAGCGGCGGCGGCAGCTCGGGGTCGGGCGGCGGCTCGACCACGGTCACGTGCACGTACACGAAGGCCCCGCCCGGGGTGCTTGAGCGCACCGGGACCGGCCCGCCGGCGCCCGGATACCAGTGGGACATCATGACCTGCCCCGGCGGGAACAACGGCCCGCTCGGCGGCCAGCTCGTGCAGGTCAGCACCAAGGCCGGCACGCCGGCGATCAGCCCGTTTGACCTGCTCAAGATCGCGATGGGCGAGCTGTCCGTGCCGACGCTCGCGGCGGCCACGGCGCCGCCGCGCGGCCGGGACGGCCTCGTCGGCCTGCCCGAGTGGTACTGGGTGCCGCGGGGACAGTGGCGCCCCGTCAGCGTCACGGTCAACGCCGGGCCGGTGTGGGCGACGGCGAGCGCCAGGCCCACCGCGCTCAACTACGTGCCCGGCGGCGGCATGGGCTCGGTGAGCTGCGCCGGGCCTGGCACCCCGTTCGACCGCGCCCTGCCCGCGGCGCAGCAGCACACCGACTGCTCCTACACCTACCCGTTGCCGTCGACCGGCCAGCCGGGCAACGCGTACCAGGCCGGGCTGTTCGTCACCTGGACGGTGAGCTGGACCGGCTCGGGCGGCGCGGGCGGCCAAGTCACGAACAGCTACACGACCGGCAGCGCATTCGGCGTCCGGGTGGCGCAGGCGGAGGCACTGGTGACGACGCCATGAGCGGCCGCAAGGGACCGGCGATCGGGACCGCGTTCCACCCGGAAGCCGACTCCGCGTTCAACGGAGCGACCAGGCCGGCCGGGCCGCCCATCGCGCTGGCACGGCTGCCGCGCCGCCGCAGGCCGGGAATGGTCGCCCTGGCCGTCGCGCTGGTAGGCGCGGGCATCCTCGCGAGCACCGCCGTTTATAGCGCAACCAACCACCGCGTGCCGGTCCTGGTTGCGCAGGCCGATGTGCCCGCCGGGGCGCTGATCACGGCCAGTGACGTCGGCACGGCCAGCGTGTCGGTGTCCAACGGCGTCCAGGTGATACCGGCGAGGGAGCTGCGGCAGGTGGTCGGCCAGGTCGCGGGCACTGCGCTGCATCCGGGGATGCTGCTGACGGCCGCCGAGCTCGCCCGCCAGCGCCCGCCGGTCTCGGGCCAGGTGCTCGTGCCGCTGCCGGTGCGGCCGTCCGCGCTGCCCGCGAGCGGCCTGCGGCCCGGCGACCGCGTCCTGGTGGTCCCCACCCCCGGCGCCCAGGGCCAGTCGGGCTCGGCCGCGGCTCCGGCGCTGAGCGTCCCGGTCGCCGGGGTCGTCGAGGCGGTCAGCACGGCGACGAACACCGACGGCTTCGGCGTGGTGGACATCCTCGTGCCGTACAAGAGCGGCGCCAGCCTGGCCGCGCAGGCGTCGACCGGCCAGTTCGCCCTGGTCGTGACGCGGCGGAGCCCAACATGAGCATGTACGCGCTGGTCTCGCCCGGCGGGGCGGCCGGGGCGACGACGACGGCTCTGGCCCTGGCCCTGACCTGGCCCCAGCCGGTCATCGTGGCCGAGTGCGACCCGGCCGGAGGCGCCATACTCGCCGGGCTGTTCGCCGGCCACCTGCCTGCCCCGCGCGGCCTGCTCGGCGTCGCGTTCGAGGCTGGCCGGCCCGCCGCGCCGCTGTCGGCCGAGCGGGGCGGGGAACTGGCCGCGCTCGACGGCACCGGCACCAGGATGTTCCTGCCCGGCCTGGCCGACCCGCGTCAGGCACCGGGCCTGGCCCCCGCCTGGCCGGCGATCGCGCGGGTGCTGGCGAGTCAGCCGTGCGACGTGATAGCGGACTGCGGCCGGCTGGACGCCGGCGACGGGCAGCCGGCCAGCGTCCTGGCCGGCGCCGCCGTGGTCGCCATGGTGATCCGCTCGACGCTCAGGCAGATCTCGGCGGCCAGGCCGAGGATTGAGATGCTGCTCGAGCTGCGCGGCGGACCCGAGCGACTCGGGCTGCTGCTCGTCGGCGAACGCGGCCACAGCCCGGCCGAGATCGCCAGGACGCTCGGCGTGCCGGTGCTGGCGAGCTTCCCGTTCGACGCCAGGACCGCCAGCGTGCTGTCCGAAGGCGTCGGCCGCCGCGCGAGCCTGGCCGACCGGCCGCTGATGCGCGCCGCACGGTCGGCCGGGCTGGCGATCGCCAGGGCCGGGGCCGGCTCAGGGCAGCCGGGTCTGGCCGCGGCCGCGACCGGGGGTGCGGCGTGAGCGGCCTGCAGTGGCCGCCGCGTCCGGCGTCCCAGCCGCCGGAGGAGACCAGGAACGGGCACCACCGCAGGACCGGAACACTGGCTCCGCTGCGGCCGGGAGAGCCGGCCGGCTCGGGCCCAGCCAGCTCGGGCTCGGGGACTGCCGGCTCGGGGCCAGCCGGCTCGGGCTCGGGGACTGCCGGCTCGGGCCCGGTCGGCTCGGGGACTGCCGGCTCGGGGCCAGCCGGCTCGGGCCCAGCCGGCTCGGGGCCGCAGCTTCCCGAGTGGGCCCGGGAGCCGATCGGGCTTGCCGACTCCGGGTTGCTGGCCGGCGTACCCGAGATCCTCGCGATGATCGCCGACATGCTGCCCGACCGGGCCGAGCAGGCCGAGGTCATGCCGCTGATCAGGGACGCGGCGCGGGCGTGGTCGCAGCGGCAGCTTCGGCAGGGAAGGCGGGTCCCGGCGGCGGCCGACCTCGAGGCCGTCGCGCAGGCCGTCTACGACCAGCGTTACGGGCTCGGGCCGCTCGCGGCCTACCTGCGCGATCGCGATGTCGAGAACGTCGACGTCAACGGCTGCGACCAGGTCTGGGTCACCTACAGCACCGGCGAGCGGGTCGCCGCCGCGCCGATCGCCGCCAGCGACGAGGCGCTCGCCGAGCTGATCCGCACCTGGGCGACCCGCGGCGGCCAGACGGCACGCGACTTCTCGGCGGCCTCGCCGCTGGTTAACGTGGCGCTGGCGGGCGGGGCGCGGATGACGGCCACCATGTCGGTCACGCCGCGGCCGTGCCTGTCGTTGCGCCGTCACGGGCAGCTCGACGCCACGCTGTCCAGCCTGATCAAGCTCGGGACCGTCGACCAGGTGACGGCCGCGTTCCTGGCCGCCGCGGTGCGCAGCAGGTGCAACCTCATCGTCACCGGCGGCGTGAACGCGGGCAAGACCACGCTGCTGCGCGCGCTGGCCAGCGAGATCCATCCGAGCGAGCGGATCGCCACACTCGAGTCCGAGTACGAGCTGTATCTGCACCATCGGGACGCCCATCCCGACGTGATCGCCTTCGAGGCGCGGGAGGCCAACTCCGAGGGCGCGGGCTCGGTCTCGCTGCACGACCTGATCGCGCACGCGCTGCGGCACAACCCGCAGCGGATCCTGGTCGGCGAGGTGCGCCGGAGCGAGATCATGCCGATGCTGGAGGCGATGAACTCGGGCCAGGAAGGCTCGATGTGCACGCTGCACGCCAACTCGCCGGCCGAGGCCTTCGACCGCATCCTCATCCTCGGGCTGCGCGGCGGCCTCGCGCTGGCCGAGCGGGCCATCCACATCCTGGTCGGGATGGCCGTCGACCTGATCATCCACGTGCGCAAGCGCTACGACGGGCAGCGGACCGTCCGCTTCGTGTCGGAGATTCTCGAGGTCATGCCGCCGGGCGACACCGAGCGGCCGGCGGTCAACCGGCTGTTCCTGCCCGAGGGGCCAGGCGGGCGCGCGGTCGCCGCGCATACCCCCTCACCCGGAATGCTCGCGCGGCTCGAGGCGGCCGGGTTCGGTTCGCACCTGCTCGACCAGCACCGGGTGCCGGGCCAGCACGGCTCGCCCGGCGGCTGGACGCGGCGATGATCATCGCGGCGGCCCTGGCGGGGACGCTGGTCATGGCCGGTCTCGTGCTGCTGGCGGCGGAGCTGACCCGCCGGGCGCCCGCCCCCGGCATCCCGCCCGGTCCGCGGATCGGGCCCGTCAGGGTCACCGCCGCGCGGAAGCGGGCCGGGCTTGCCTTCCTGGCCGGGCTGGCGATGCTGGCCGTGACCCGGTGGCCGGTGGCGGCACTGGCCGCGGCCGCCGCCGTCGTGTTCGTGCCCAAGGTGACCGCGGGCCGTGCCGCCAGGCACCGAACCGCCATGCTCGAGGGCCTCGAGCAGTGGGCCCGGCGGGTGTCCGACCTGCTGACGGCCAGCCGCGGGCTCG
>WNGK01007098.1_pt1 | contig 19945 bp, 24 predicted proteins | sample 5400601 | NCBI WGS metagenome assembly WNGK01 (sample SAMN13153376, study PRJNA577476) | soil metagenome | isolation source: 60 cm soil or saprolite under Garry oak tree replicate 1 | place: USA:California | collected 2016-06-15
TAGGTCACGGTGCCGGCGACGATCATGACGTCACATTGCCGCGGCGAGAAACGCATCACTTCTGCGCCGAATCGTGCGATATCGAACCGGGACGCGGCCGTCGCCATTAACTCAATCGCGCAACAAGCCAGTCCCATCGGCATTGGCCAGAGCGAATTTTTGCGGACCCAATTGAAGGCGGCATCGAGCCGGGTAAAGATCACGTTGCCTTCGATTTTTGAGTCGTAAGCCGTCGCCTGAGTTTCCGGCATGACTCAACAGTAAGATCACGCCTCGGTGGCGCAACAGAAAAGCGGCCACGGATTGACACAGATCAAACACAGATTACGGAAAGCGCAGATGCGAACTCGAAATCATCTGTGTAAATCTGTGTTCATCTGTGGCTAATTTCGGCCCAGCCGAAACCTGTATGACGACCCAACTCCAACGCACTCATCTCGACGAACTCGAGAACGAGAGCATTTTTATTTTTCGCGAGGCGTATCACGCGTTCAAGAACATCGCCATGCCTTGGTCGATGGGAAAAGATTCGAACGTGCTGATCTGGCTGGCGCGGAAAGCGTTCTTCGGCCGGGTGCCATTTCCGGTTCTGCACATCGACACGACCTATGAATTTCCGGAGATGCTCGAGTTTCGGGAGTGGGCAAAGAAGCACCACAACCTGAATCTGATCGTGAAGATCAACACCGAAGCGCGCGAGCGCGGCATTGGTTACGGGACGCACGATCCGGTCACGGTGACGCACGAATTGAAAACGGTCGCGCTCCAACAAGTGCTGGCGGAATACAGATGGGACGCGCTCATCACCGGCATCCGGCGCGACGAAGATCCAACCCGCGCAAAGGAAAGATATTTTTCGCCGCGTAACGCGCAGTTCGAATGGGATTACAAGGATCAACCGCCGGAATTCTGGGGACAATTCGCGACGAGCTCAGGCAAAGGTGAACACGTGCGCGTCCAACCGTTGCTTGATTGGACCGAGGTCGATGTCTGGCGCTATATCCAGCGGGAAAAGATTCCGATTCCGCAAATGTATTTTTCAAGAAATGGCAAACGGTTTCGCTCGTTAGGCTGCAGCCCGATTACGCACCCGATCGAAAGCAACGCCTCGAATATCGAAGAGATCATTGCCGAACTCGAAGCAACGAGAGTCGGGGAGCGCGCCGGTCGCGCCCAAGATCATTACGAGCGCAACGCGATGCAAAAGTTGCGCGCCCGCGGCTTTTTGTGAAAGCGATTCTGGATACTTGATACTAGATGCTGGATGAACTACCGCGACCTCGAAGTTTGGCAGTTGGCGCGGCAGCTCGTGATTGATATTCATGAAATGACACTCACGAAGTTGCCAAAGCTCGAAGCTTTTGAAGAAGCCAGCCAAATTCGGCGTGCGGTGAAGTCGGTGAAGGCCTGCATCGCAGAAGGTTACGGTCGGCGGAACTACAACCAGGAATTTATCCGGTTTCTAACTTATGCGCTGGCATCGTGCGATGAGACCATGGATCACCTCGATACACTTGTTGCGACCGGGTCTTTAAAAGACAAGGTGTTGAGCGACAAACTGGCGAAGGGGCTCGAAGAGCTCGGAAAAAAGTTGAATCTTTTCTACAGAGCGTCGAGCGCGGTCACAAATCTAACAAATGAAGAAACCGGCGCCTTCATCTAGCATCAAGAATCTAGCATCCAGCATCGACGCGAAGCTTCCGCTTCGCGTCGTGTTTGTCGGCCACGTGGATCACGGAAAATCGACGTTGATTGGCCGGGTTTTGCACGACACCGATTCGTTACCCGAAGGCAAAATCGACATGGTGAAGAAGGCGTGCGCGGCCGAAGGAATGGAATTTGAGTTCGCGTTCGTGCTCGATGCGTTGTTGGAAGAGCAAAAGCAGAATGTCACGATCGACACGACGGAGATCCGATTCAAAACGAAGCGGCGCAAATACATCATCATCGACGCGCCGGGCCACAAAGAGTTCTTGAAGAACATGATCACCGGCGCATCGCGCGCGGACGCAGCCGTGCTTGTCATCGCAGCAAACGAAGGCGTGCGCGAACAAAGCCGGCGGCACGCCTACTTGCTGAGCATGCTCGGTATCAAACAGCTGATCGTTGTCGTGAATAAAATGGATCTCGCGGATTTCTCAGAGAAAAAATTTGAGGAGATCGAAAAGGAATATCGAAAGTTTCTCGCGGAACTCGGACTTGACGCGCGCGTCTTCGTTCCGGCGTCGGCAAAGAATGGGGACAACGTTGCGAGTGCGAGTAAAAAACTGAAATGGCATCGCGGTCCGAGTGTTCTTGAAGCGCTCGATTTGTTGGAACCGCAAAAGCTGGATGTCGATCTTCCATTGCGCTTTTGCGTTCAGGATGTCTACCGCTTCGATGACCGTCGCATCATTGCCGGCCGGATCGAAACTGGAAAGCTCAGGGTGGGGGACGAATTGGTTTTTTCGCCGGCGAATAAGACTTCGAAAGTTCAATCGATCGAGGAATGGGGTGGAGATGGCGACGGCGAAGCGATTGCCGGCGATTCAATCGGGATCACGCTGAGCGAGCAAATTTTTGTCGAGCGCGGCTACGTCGCGTCGCATCAAACCGAGACGCCGATCGAAGCCAATCGAGCTCACGCGGACGTGTTTTGGATCGTACGCGAGCCGATGCGACTTGGTCATCTCTACGATCTGCGCCTGGCGACCCAGGAGGTGAAATGCGAAATCGTGTCGATCGACGAGGTAATCGATTCTTCGACGCTGCAGGCAACGAAAGAAAAACGCGAACAATTGGAACGCAATGAAGTCGGACGGCTCACGATTCAGACGCGCAGTCCGCTGGTGATCGACAATCATGATCGAATTCCGAAGCTCGGGCGCTTTGTCATCGTTGACGATGGTCAGATTTGTGGCGGTGGGACAATTTTCGGCGGCGTCTACACCGATCGGACCATTGCTAAGAGCAAAAATATTTTTTGGGTCGAAGGAAAGATCACTGCGCACGCGCGCGCGGCGCGAACAGGCCATCGTGGCGCCGTTGTTTGGTTCACGGGATTATCCGGCGCGGGCAAATCTACAATCGCGCAAGCGCTCGAGCGCGAACTCTTCGCCCGCGGGATGCAGACTTATGTCCTCGATGGCGACAACATTCGCCACGGTTTGAATTCGAACCTCGGGTTTTCGCCAGTAGATCGCGTCGAAAATATTCGTCGTGTGAGCGAGGTGGCAAAACTGATGGCCGATTCCGGGGTAGTCGCGATTACCGCTTTCATTTCGCCGTATCGAATGGATCGAACACGCGCTCGAGAAATTGCGCTCGAGGGGAACGCCGAATTCGTCGAAGTTTTTGTGGACGCGCCGCTGGCAATTTGCGAAGCGCGCGATCCAAAAAATCTCTACAAGAAAGCGCGCGCTGGAGAGATCCGCGAGTTCACCGGAATCGACGCGCCTTATGAGCCGCCGGAAGACGCGGAGATCATTGTTCATACCGACCGGCAAACGGTAAATGAGTCGGTCGCGACGATCCTCGAAGGATTGTTGCCGCGACTAAAACCGGAACAAGCAAATGCCTGACCTGAACGATGTCGATGTTATGATTCGCGCGGCGGAAGCTGCCGATGTCGAGGCATTGGCTGATTTAATGACACAGCTCGGCTACGAAACGCGCGCGTCGGAGATGCAAATGCGGATGGAAGCGATTCGCGCCGACAAGCATTACGCAACGTTTGTGGCCGTCAACAAAGGCAAAGTTTGTGGAATGGTCGGAACGTTCACGTGTTACAGCTACGAACATAACAGTCCCTCGGGCAGAATTCTTGCGCTGGTAGTATCGGAAAAGATGCGCGGGCGCGGTATTGGTCACGCGCTGATTGCTGCCGCCGAAAAAGACCTTGCGCAGAAGAACATTCAACGCGTGGCAGTGAACACGCGGTTCGAGCGCAAGCAAGCGCACGAGTTTTACGAAAAGGCCGGCTACAAGCGCAACGGCTTCCGCTTCGTGAAGGAACTGCCGCTGCCCGCCGATTAGATCGACGCGCCTTGGTCCCCGCAGTCGCGGGACTACGGCACGGCAGGCATCAACCGGCCGCTTCGGTTGGATAATCGTTGATGTGACTTGATTCGATCACGTCGTGGACAATTTTTCCAAGCTGGGCGGCTTCGTACGGTTTGGCGATAACGCCGTGGAAACCAAAGTCTCGATAGCGGCTCATGGTGGCGTCGGTGGCGTAACCGCTCGAGACAATCGCGTTTACGGTCGGATCGGTCTCGATTATTTTTTTCAGCGCTTCTTTTCCAAAGCAGCTCCTGCCAGCCCGACTTTTTGTAAGGCCGCTCGCCGTCAATCAGACTCAAAGCAGAGTCAGTACCAAATTTTTACCAAGTACAAACCTTCCGCCGGCGCAACGAAGCGAAAACCATCAATGCGTCCTGACTTCAGCCGCGCCGCGATTTCATCTACGTTCATTTTGTTGAGTGCGACGCGTGTCATCGCGCCGATCATGAGCCGGGCCATTTTGTAAAGAAAACCATCGCCTGCGATTTCGATTACGATCCGTGGCCCGCTTCGCCGAATTCGAACGGACCAAATCGTCCGCGTTGTATTCTCTGCTCCTTTGCCCCGATTGGCCGCGAACGCTGCGAAGTTGTGCTTCCCGACGAACTTTTCTCCAGCCGATTTTAGAAGATCGACATCCAGCGGCGCATGAATGTGCCACGTACGACCGAGCTCGAGTGGCGGCAGAATTGGCGCAGCCCAAATACGATACCGATAAAGTTTTCCGGTTGCCGAAAATCGCGCGTGAAAATTTTGCGACACGTACTGACAGCGCAAAATGCGAATGGCCCGCGGCAGCACGGCGTTGAGCGCATCTGTCCAACGCTCGAGCGACAGTCGTCGATCCGGAAGATCGACATGTGCACATTGCGCAAGCGCATGCACACCGGCGTCAGTGCGTCCGGCGCCGTGAACTCGGAGGCGCGTCCCGCTGATTTTCTGAAACGCGTGTTCTAGTTTGTCCTGAGCCGTGTTGCGATGCGTTTGACTTTGCCAGCCGGCGAACGCCGCTCCGTCATACGCAACGGTTAACTTAAGCCGCTGCGACATTTTGATCAGCGTGGAATTTCTTTCGCCGAAAGAGCATTGCGTTCGCGGTCGAGGTAGCCCTGCAAAATCATCTGGGCCGCAACCTGATCGATAAACTTGCGCGTCTGCCGCGTTTTTTTGCCGGCCTCGCTGAGCGCACGATTCGCGGCGATGGTTGTCAGTCGTTCGTCCCAACTTTCGACCGCACAGGGAAGCTGCTCGCGAAGTTTGGCCGCGAACTCCAACGCTTCATTTGCGGCTTTCCCAATTTCTCCGCTCATATGTCGCGGAATGCCGACGACGACCTTGTCGATCTTCCGATCTTGAACGATTTCGGCAATCCGCTTCACGGAGTCTTTGTTGGCCGGGATTGTTTCAAGCGGGTGCGCCAACACGCGCAGGTCATCTGAGATCGCCAGCCCAATCCGCGCTCGACCGAAATCAATCCCCAAAATTGGATTCATTTGACGCCGACTACTGCAGCTCTGGCGGCAACTTGCCGACGAGATTTTTGATCTTCTCGGCTTGATGACGGTGGCAAATCAAAATCGCGTCGCCCGTGCGGACCACGACCAAATTATGCACACCCAGCAATGCCACGGTCGTTTCGCCGTCATTAAAAATAATGTTGTCACTGGAGTCGAGCGCCGTCAGTGCGCTGTTGGCAGCATTTCCATGTTCGTCCTTTTTGAAATAGCGCGCCACAGCCTGCCAACTGCCGACATCATCCCAATCGAAACTGGCCTCGACCACTAAAACCCGTTCGGCTTTTTCCATGATCGCGTAATCGAACGAAATGGGCGGCAGCTTCGCGAAACGTTCGCGCAAAGTTTTATCGAGATCTTTCGAAGAGCGGACTTGTGAGATGAAGTCGGCCAGGTCCGGTGCGTGCCGATTGAATTCGCTCAAAACCGTCGGCACCGACCAGACAAACATTCCTGCGTTCCAGCGAAAATTTCCTTTTCGCAAAAAAGATTCGGCAAGATCGACATTCGGCTTTTCGCGAAAGCGAACGACGCGATGCACGGCGATTTTGTTTTCGTCGCGCAAGCCCACCGGCTCGCCTTGTTCGATGTAACCAAAACCGGGGCAGGCCCAGGTCGGTTTGATGCCGATGATAACGAGCGCGCCGGTTTCTTCAGCCGCCGCGGCGGCGGTTCGCATCGTTTCTTGAAAGGCTGCACGATCGACAATGACGTGATCGACCGGCAACACCAACATCGTCGCCGAATGATCTCGAGCTGCGATCCAACCAGCTCCGAGCGCGACCGCCGCCGCGGTGTCGCGTTTAGCCGGTTCAGCAATGATGTTTTGTTTCGGAAAGTCTTTGAGTAAATCGCGAACAGCTTTTTCCTGGTCGACGTTGGTGAGAATCAGAATGCGCTCGCTCGGAACCAAGTCTTCCAGTCGTGCGATTGTTTCTTCCAGCAAAGTGCGTTCGGAAATAAGGCGCAGCAATTGCTTCGGACGATTACGCCGGCTCAGCGGCCAGAAACGCTCGCCGCTGCCGCCGCCGAGGATGAGGGCATAGATCGGATTAGACATGTCAGAAGCTGCCAATAGCGGAGATCACGCCAGCGTGCAGATTTTCCCGTTTCCTTTTCGCCAACGGGACTTATAAGTAGCCGATGTCCCTCTCGGTATCCATTCCAAAAACGGGCGACCAGATTCCGCTGGATAATTTGCTCGCGCTCACACGCACCGCATTTGGGCTTGGAATCGGAATGCTCGTCGCCGACAAAATCAAACGCCCAATGCGCCAGACCGCTGCCATTGCGCTGATGTCGGTCGGCGCTTTGGCTGCGGTCCCGTTCTTTGTCAAAATCGCACTCGAACGGATCAACCGCCCGGAATCGGAACGCGGCAGCCGCGCGCGACTTCGCTCGATTCGCGGCGACTCGGGTTATTCCACCGAGACGGACATTTATTAGCCTTCGAATCGAGGGCAGGTCACTCGGGGACAGCTTGATTCCGTCGGCTTCGCGGATTAAAGCCTGCTTCGCACATGACCCGAACATCGACATCTTCCGATGAACCGTTGCGGGATTTTTGCCGCGAGATTTTAAAACAGGAAGCGCTCTTGCGGCAGGGCGGCGGGAAAGCAGGACTAGAGCGGCAACGCAAACTCGGTCGTTTGCCGGCGCGCGAACGAATCGGTTATCTTCTCGACAAAGACGCGCGATTTTTCGAGATCGGACTCTGGGCGGCCTACAAAATGTACGAAGAGTGGGGCAACATTGTCGCCGCCGGAACGGTCGCCGGCATTGGAAATGTCTCGGGCGTTCCATGCATGATCATCGCGAACGACGCGACCGTGAAGGCAGGCGCGTTCTTTCCGGCGACCGTGAAAAAACTTCTGCGCGCACAGCGAATCGCTTTCGAATGTTCGCTGCCAATCATTTATCTGGTCGATTCCGCCGGTGTTTTTCTACCGATGCAGGACGAGATTTTTCCCGATGAAGACGATTTCGGCCGGATCTTCCGCAACAACTCGGTCATTTCCGCGGCGGGGATTCCCCAGTTCGCGGCGATCATGGGGAACTGCGTTGCCGGCGGCGCGTATTTGCCAGTGCTTTGCGACAAGATTTTAATGACCGAAGGGAGCGGGCTTTATCTCGCTGGTCCGTCGCTGGTCCAAGCTGCGATTGGTCAGGTGGTTGAACAAGAGGAACTCGGCGGCGCGAAGATGCATTCGGAAATCAGTGGCACCGTCGATTTTTATGAGAAGACTGACGAATCATGTTTGAAACGCTTGCGCTCGCTGGTTGCTCTTCTGCCGGAAGCTCAAGGCGCAGCTGATTCCAAGATCGACAAGAAAATTTTCAAAACGGCGAAAAATCCGGACACAGTTTACGATCTTGTCAGCCTCGATGGTCAGAAAAATTACGATGCTCGCGATCTGATCGCTGTAGTTGTTGATTCAAATTCAGTCGACGAATACAAAGCCGATTACGGCAAGACGCTGGTGACGGCGTATGCATGCATTGGTGGTCGTCCCGTCGGAATCGTGGCCAGCCAACGGCTGCAAGTGCGCACGAAAAAGGAAGGGATTCAAATGGGCGGCGTCATTTATTCGGACAGCGCCGACAAAGCCGCTCGGTTCGTGATGGATTGCAATCAAACTGGACTACCGATCATTTTTTTCCAAGACGTGACCGGCTTCATGGTCGGGCGCGACGCGGAAGAAAGCGGGATCATTCGCAGCGGCGCCAAGCTGGTGAACGCGGTCAGCAATTCAATTGTGCCGAAAATCACGGTCGTCGTCGGTGGTTCGTTCGGCGCGGGCAACTACGCGCTTTGCGGCAAAGCGTACGATCCACGCTTCATCGTGGCGTGGCCGACTGCGCGTTATGCGGTGATGGGCGCGGCCCAGGCTTCGGACACAGTTTTTTCAATTCTCGCGCGGGCGCGCGAACGCGGTGATAAAAAGGCGTCGCACGAAGAGCTCGATGAGCTTCGCAAGAAAGTGAAACAGAGTTACGAAGAGCAAACGGACATTCGTTACGGCGCGGCGCGCGGATGGGTCGATGCTATTGTTCAACCGCACGAAACGCGCGAGGCGTTGATCCAGTTGTTGCAATACGTGTCGCGTCCAACGTCGAAAGCGCGCTTCCACACCGGCGTCATTCAGGTTTAGATCGACAATTGCATGCCAGTCGTTCTAATCGAGAAGCAGAGTCCGCAGATCACAGTGGCGACTTTGAATCGCCCTGAGCGCCGCAACTCACTGACTATCGAGCTGCTGAATGAATTAATCGCCACGATCAAGATCGCTTCGGACGAACCGCGCGAGCGTGTCTTGATTTTGCGCGGCGCGGGCGCAGCGTTTTGCACCGGGCTCGATTTGAAGGAAGCCGCCGATCAGAAAAAAGCGCAGCTCACGGCCGAATTAGTCGCCAAAACTTTGATCACACTGGCCGAAACGCGTCTTGTGACGATCGCGGTGGTCCACGGCGCGGCCGTTGCCGGCGGCGCGGGAATCATGTCGGCATGCGATTTTGTCGTTGCGGCCGAGAAAACGAAGATTGGTTATCCGGAAGTGCGGCGCGGGTTGCTTGCCGGCTTGGTGATGACTTTTTTGCGACGCCAAGTCGGCGAGCGCAACATGCGAGAGCTCTTGTTTGGAGGCGAATTGATTGATGCCGAACGCGCGCGAGCGATTGGCCTGGTCAACCGCGTGGTTGCGCCTAACGAGTTGATGAATGAGGCGCAAAAGTTCGCCGATTCAGTTTTGCAGGGCGCGCCCAATGCGCTCGCACAAACCAAACGGCTGATCGAAGAACTTTGGTCGACGTCAGTGAAGGAAGATGTCGATGTTGCGTTGAAGCATCACCTGCAAGTGCGCGAATCTGCCGAAGCGCGCGAAGGCATCGCAGCGTTCAACGAAAAACGCCCGCCAAACTGGTCGAAGTAAAACGCCGAAACTACATCGACATTGGCGGCGGAGAAGTGCCTTGGTATTGCGCGCTGCCGAACCCAAGTATCGGCCAAAATATAAATGGCAGCAAAACCATGCCGATCGCGAAGCCAATCCCCTTGCCAAAGCGTTTGGCTATATCGACGCTCAGAATAATCGCGATAATGAGGTTGACGAATGGGATCAACATTAGCAGTAGCCACCAGCCTGGCCGCCCGGCGACTTTGCACATCACATAGATGTTATAGATCGGGATGATTGCCGCCCAGCCTGGTTGGCCCGCCTTGCTGAAGACTTTCCAGATCGCCGCGATTAGTAGGATAATGATCGCGAAATAACAGATCCAGAAGACGGGACCTGGACCGCCGTGGATCGTCCTGTAATCGGACGTTTCCTGGGCGAGGAACAAATATGAAAGAAGTAGAGATGTCATAATGATTAAGGCGTTGAAATCTGCAGGGTTAACGAACTCTTTGGCAGTGAGCAAGAACAATATCTGAGACCGGCGCCTAGAATTTTCAATCAATCGCCGCCGTCGTCTCCACCATCGTCACCTCTGGTCTCTTTGTCAGCGCCCATATCTTCGCCTTCGTCGTCGGACGCGTCTTCCATGCCGTCCTCATCATCTGACGCGACTTCTTCATCGGTGTCTTCTTCAGCCGCGACTTCATCCTCCCCGGCACAGACGCAAGCAGTAAGATGAGATATTCATCCGAATCGTTGATTGAATCGTCCGCCAAATACGCGAAATAACGCCAAGGGATTACCCAGCTGAAGCCTTCTTTCTCCAGTTTTAGCGCCTTTTGGCGTGTTTAGCGGAGATGTTTCCCGCCCGGCAGCCCTGTTGCAAGATCGAGAGCCTCGCTACGAATTTAACGCATTCCCGTGTCGCACTGCCACTCCACCTTTGTCATTTGGCCTGCCGTAACATCGATATCAAACGGTCCATATCGGCCGATTCCTTTTTGCCGCTCTTTCTTTGTGACGGTGTAATGACCGGGGACGAGCGAAACCCGAAACCGGCCTTGATCATCGGTCGTGAACTCGGTAACCGCACCGGTTTCGTTGCCGACTACGAACGTTGCATTCGCCAGCGGTTTTGAACTCGGGATTCCGGGCCGGACCGGTCCACCATGAATTGGTCCGACCGTGATCACACCTTCAATTCCAGTGTCAGCTGCTTCGGGCATTGGCGTGGGAGTTTGTGCGAAAGCAAAACACGCACTCATCAACAGCGGGAGAAAGCTGAATCGCATCATTTTTAAGACGATCGCTTGCTCGAATTTATTCCAAGCAGGGCGACGCACGCACACGTTTTCAGCGCTTTGTCATCCTGAACGAAGTGAAGGATCTCACAATCGGAGCTTGGATCACACAATTTACTTAACGTGATCAACTAGGCGGTGAGAGATCCCTCGCTCCGCTCGGGATGACAGAGTGGTGGTAAGCATCGACGTTGTAACGATTCAACCATTTTACCGTTTAACGTCTTCACCATGTTTGTCGATCGGATCAAAGTTTTTGCGCAAGGGGGCGGTGGCGGGCGCGGGTCAGTGAGCTTTCGGCGTGAGAAATTTGTGCCGAAAGGTGGACCGGATGGTGGCGACGGCGGGCGCGGCGGCGATGTGATTCTGCGCGCGGACCGGCACGTCGATAACCTCTCTAACCTTTTCTACGAGCCGATCATCAAAGCGAAAAGCGGCGGACACGGAATGGGAAAGAAAATGCACGGGCGATCTGCGCTGGCGAAGATCGTGAAGGTTCCGGTGGGAACAATCGTTTGGCCGGCCGAAGACAGAAAACGTTCAATGTTCAACGTTCAACGTCCAACGCTCAAGGAAGGAACTGTAGGGCAAGCGCCTCGCTTGCCGGACGCGGAGATGGGAGGCGGAGCGCCCGCCCTACCGCGGCAAGATGCAATTGTCGATCTTACGCGAGACGGCCAGGAGTTTGTTCTTTGTCATGGTGGGGCGGGCGGAAAGGGCAACGTCCATTTCAAGAGTTCCCGAAATCGCGCGCCGCGTGAATACACCGAAGGCGAGGAAGGCGAGCAGGGGCACTTCTTATTAGAGCTGCGCACGATCGCCGATGCGGGACTGGTCGGTTATCCGAACGCCGGTAAATCAACTTTGCTCCGAAAAATTTCTGCGGCGCGACCGAAAGTTGCCGCGTATCCATTCACGACATTGCATCCGATCATCGGTGTAGTGGAATTTTCCGGTTATCGCCGCGCGACAATCGCGGACATCCCGGGGCTGATCGAAGGCGCGCATCGCGGACTGCGTAAAGAGCTCGACCTTTACGATCCGTTGTTGTCCCAGCGTCCCTGGTTTGTGATCGCGAACAAAATGGATTTGCCCAACGCGCACGAAAATCTCAATGCACTGCGTAAGAAATTTCCGAAGATCGACATCGTGCCAATCTCGGCCGCGAAAGCCGAGGGGATCGACGAGCTAAAGAAGAAGCTCGCGGAATGGCTCTCCGAAAAATAATGCGACGATCGCAGACGTCCGCTCCAGAAGAAATTTTGCCGAAAGTCGCTTGTCATCCGCGCAAAAACGGCTTTGGTATCCGCGTCAAGATTCGCGGCTCGACTTCGGAGCGCGAGAGATCACGGCGAAGAGAGCCGTGCCTTGGCTAACACCGAAATGCGCAACCGTTATTTACTGATGTCGATCCTGGCGCTGATGTTCAGCGTGACACTGGTGAGCTCTGCATTTGCCGCGGAAACCGCAGCGCCAGCGCGGGTTGAGCATGAAGGCGTCCCGCTAAAACCGGCTCCGATCGTTGAGATAGGCAAGTTCGCGCTCACAAATTCGATGCTGGTGACCTGGATCGTTGCTGCCGGCATCATCGTTTTCGCGCAAATCGCGACCCGCACGATCAAACCCATTCCGAGCGGCATTCAAAATTTTTGGGAATGGCTGGTCGAGAGTCTTCACACTTTTCTTGAGGGAATCATCGGGCCCGAGCTGGTCCGCAAAACTTTTTGGTTTTTCGCGACGATTTTTATCTTTATTTTATTCGTGAACTGGTTCGGCCTTATCCCCGGCGTCGGAACGATTGGCTGGGGACATTACGACGCGAACGGCGCTTTTCACATTGACCGGCCACTCCTTCGCGGCGGGAACGCGGATCTGAACATGACTACCGCCATGGCAGCTATCTTTTTTGTGCTTTGGCTAATCTGGGCGCTCCAAGCTCAAGGCGTCGGCGGCTTTTTGAAACATCTCTTTGCGCCGAAAGGCGAGACTACCGGGTTCATCAAGATCCTGATGATTGTAATTTTCTTCATGGTCGGTTGGCTGGAGATCATCTCGATTCTATTCCGGCCGGTTTCGCTGAGCTTTCGGCTTTTCGGAAATATTTACGCGGGCGAAAGCATTCTCGAAGCGATGTCCACCATGATCCCGTTCCTATCGTGTTTACGATGCTGATCGCACAACACGACCATGGTCCGGAGCACGCCCACGGATGAAAATTTCGGTGACCTCATGATGAGATCGCCAAAACAGAGAGAGAAAAGAATATGATGTTATCACTACTGGCAGAAATGAGCGGAAGCATTCACGTCGGTCTCGCCGCGATGGGCGTGGGAATCGGCATCGGATTAACCGGTCTCGGAATGGCGACAGCCGTCGGGCGTAACCCCGGTGCCTTCACCCAGGTTCTCGTTCACGGCATCCTCGCGATCGCGTTTACTGAAGCGATCGTGTTCTACGCGCTCTATCTTCTGCCTCACTAAGCATTTTGTCGCGAGCAGGTGAATACCCTGAACGCATGAGGTTTATTTTATGACGATACTGATTGGCACTGCTGCTGCCGGAGGCATTAGCGAAATGCTCCGGGATACGGCCGATACATTCGGGTGGAATCCGTGGCTCTTTTTCTCGCAAGTGATCAGTTTCGCCATTGTCGCGTTTCTTCTGCGGCGGTTCGCTTACAAGCCGATTCTGGCCGTGCTCGAAGATCGCCGGCGAAAGGTCGAAGAAGGAATGCTCAATGCGGAAAAGATCAGGAAAGAACTCGCTGAAGCAGAGAAGCGCTACCAGGAAATTTTGGCAAAGGCGAACGCTAATGCGCAAAGAATGATCGACGAAGCGCGCGAGAGCAGTGCGCATCTGGCTGAGCGAAAACAGCAGGAAGCAACCGCTACGGCCGAGCAAATCCTCGCCAAAGCGAAAGAAGCCGCAGCGCTCGAGCACGAGCGCCAAATGCAAAATTTGAAACGAGAGCTTGGCCGGTTGGTTGTCGATACAACGGCGAAGGTCACCGGCAAGGTGCTCACGCCCGAGGACCAGAAGCGCTTGCAAGAAGAAGCGGCGCGCCAGGTTGCCTGATGAAGATCAACAAGGAGATTCGCCAACTTTCCCGGGAACTGTTGCGCGCCAGTTTTACCGACGGGCAACTCGATCGCGGCAAGATCGCGTCGCTCGTGCAATCCCTGATCACAAAACGTCCGCGCCATTTCATGGACGTTTTGCAGTATTACAAACGCTTGCTTCGGCTCGAGATCGAAAAGCGACATGCAAGAATTGAGAGCGCGACTCAACTGGCTCCGGAAGCGGCTGCCGATATTGTAGCGCGGCTGAAGAGAAAATACGGCAGCGATTTGACGACTGAGTTCGTTGTCGATCCAACACTTCTTGGCGGCGTGCGCGTGCGCGTCGGCAGCGACGTTTGGGACGGCACGCTCCGCAACCGATTGGAACGCCTCCAGCAAGAACTTTAACTAGCAATCACCATGAGCAGTATTCTTGAAGAGATCGAAACGAAAATTGCGGGACTAAAAACATCTGCAACAAAGAGCAACATTGGCGTCGTCCGCGAAACCGGTGACGGCGTCGCCCGCATCGAAGGATTGAGCGACGTAATGCTCAACGAGATGATCGAGTTTCCAAACGGCGTGTTCGGCCTGGCATTGAACCTGGAGGAGACCGAAGTCGGCGCGATTTTGCTCGGAGAGACGACAAAAGTTTCCGAAGGCGACGAAGCGAAGACTACGGGAAAACTTCTCCAAGTCCCTGTTGGCAAAGCCCTTCTCGGCCGGGTAGTAAACACGCTTGGTCAACCGCTCGATGACAAAGGGCCAATCAAGAGTGAAACGTCTTATCCGCTCGAAAAAATTGCGCCCGGCGTGATCAAGCGCCGCAGTGTCAGTCAGCCGGTCCAGACCGGAATTATGGCCATCGACGCGATGATTCCGATTGGCCGCGGGCAGCGCGAGCTCATCATCGGTGATCGCGCGACCGGAAAATCGACAATCGCCCTCGACACCATCATCAGTCAGGCGCGTCTGAACAAAGCCGCGGAAGAAGAAGGCGACAAGAATTATCGGCCGCTTTATTGCATCTATGTCGCGGTCGCTCAGAAGAATTCCAACGTCGCGCGCGCACTTGATGTTCTCGAACGCGAAGGCGCGATGCCGTACACGACGATCATTTCCGCGCCTGCGTCGGACACGGCGACGAACCAATATCTGGCGCCGTTTGCCGGCGCAGCGATGGGCGAGTGGTTCATGGACAACGGAATGGACGCGCTCATCATTTACGATGATTTGTCGAAACACGCGGTCGCGTATCGGCAGGTCTCGCTTGTCTTGAAACGGCCATCCGGCCGCGAAGCGTATCCGGGCGACGTGTTTTATCTGCATTCGCGTTTGCTCGAACGCAGCGCTCGTATCGCCGAGGAATTCGGCGGCGGCTCGCTGACCGCGCTTCCGATCATCGAGACGCAAGCGGGGGATGTGTCGGCTTACATTCCGACTAATGTTATCTCGATCACCGACGGACAAATTTATCTGGAGACGGATCTCTTTTACCAGGGTGTGCGTCCTGCCATTTCGGTCGGTTTGTCGGTGAGTCGCGTCGGTTCGGCCGCGCAAATCAAGGCGATCAAGCAAGTGGCCGGCAAAGTGAAGCTCGACCTCGCCCAATTCCGCGAGCTAGCTGCATTTGCGCAGTTCGGTTCAGATCTCGATGCGGGGACGAAAGCGCGTCTCGAGCGCGGTCAGCGCATCGTCGAATTGTTCAAGCAGAAGCAATACAACCCGATCCCGGTCGAAGAACAGGTCGCGGTGATGTGGGCGATGCAAAACGGGTATGTCGATCCTGTGCCGGTCGATCGCGTCAAAGAATTTCAACTGAAACTTCAGGATTGGTTGCAGACCCGGAAAGAAAGCTTGCTCCGCGCGATTCGTGAGAAAAGGCAGCTCGATGAAGATCTCGAATCGCAACTCAAAGCTGCGATGGAAGAATTTAAAACGACTTGGCAATGATTTTGGCCTAACGAGCGATGGCAAACACGCAGGACATACGACGCCGGATCAAATCGATCCGCAATACCGCCCAGATAACGAAGGCGATGCAGATGGTCGCAGCGTCGAAAATGCGCCGCGCGCAACAGCACGCTCTCGCCGGCCGGCCGTATGCCGCGGTGATGAACAGGGTGCTCGTTTCATTGCAAAGGCGGACCGATCCGACCTTGCATCCGCTGCTTCAGGTCCGCGAGCTGAAGAAGGAGCTCGTCCTGATCATCAGCACTGACAAGGGTTTGGCTGGCGCGCTCAATACCAATCTTTTTCGTGAAGCCGCAAATTTCGATCAGGCGAAAACGGCATTTGTGGTCACTGGAAAAAAAGCTCGGCAGTTCGTCGCGCGGACTAAGCGCGAGTTGCTGGCCGATTTCGAACTGAAAGACGCCCCAAGTTTTGTCGAAACCAAAGCCGTCTCCAAATTTTGCACAGAGAAATTTCTAAATCGTGAAGTGGACAATGTCTCCGTCCTCTACACGCATTTTATTAACACGATCAACCAGCGCCCGGTCGTGCAAACGCTGTTGCCGATCAGCAGTTTCGATTTGCCCAAGAGCGAGTCAGCCGAAGGCGCGACGGAAGATGTCGATCCAATGCTTGGCTATGTCTTCGAACCGGCGGCCGAGGTCGTGCTCGATGCGATGCTGCCGTATTATATTCAGTACCAGGTTTTCCAAATGATCCTCGACGCGCGCGCGTCCGAGCACAGCGCGCGGATGGTGGCGATGAAGAACGCAACCGACAACGCGAACCAGTTCATCAAAGATCTCACGCTCGAATACAACAAAATGCGTCAGGCCGGCATCACGACCGAGCTGCTTGAGATTGCGACTGCGCAGATGGCGGTCGGCGGATAATAAGATTTATGAATAAAGGAAATATCGTTCAGGTGATCGGTCCCGTGGTGGACGTCGACTTTTCAGACGCGAAAGCGTTGCCGAGAATTTATAACGCGCTCGAGATCGAATACGAAGTCAACGGCAACCCGACCAAGCTCACACTCGAAGTGCAACAGCATCTCGGGGAAAATTGGGTGCGCTCCATCGCCATGTCTTCGACCGAAGGTTTGAAGCGCGGGATGAGCGTGAACGACACCGGCGGCCCAATCAGCGTGCCGGTGGGCGAAGGCGTGCTCGGTCGCTTGTTCAATGTCACCGGCGATCCAGTTGATAATCGCGGACCTGTGAAATTCGCAAAGCGCTATCCGATTCACCGCCCAGCGCCGCAACTGACCGAACAGGATACGAAAGTCCAGATCCTCGAGACCGGAATCAAGGTTATCGACTTGATTTGTCCATTCTCGAAAGGCGGCAAGGTCGGGGCGTTTGGCGGCGCCGGCGTCGGTAAGACCGTTGTGATCATGGAGCTCATCAACAACATCGCCAAAGGTCATGGCGGCGTTTCCATGTTCGCGGGAGTGGGCGAACGCAGCCGCGAAGGCAACGATCTTTACAAGGAAATGAGCGAAGCGGGCGTGATCGATCAAAAAGATTTGTCGAAGTCGAAAGTAGGAATGGTTTTCGGCCAGATGAACGAGCCGCCGGGCGCGCGCTTGCGCGTCGGACTGTCCGCGCTCGCGATGACGGAATTCTTCCGGGACGAACGCAACCAGGACGTGCTTCTCTTCATCGACAACATCTTTCGCTTCTCACAAGCCGGATCGGAAGTTTCAGCTTTGTTAGGCCGAACGCCGAGCGCGGTTGGTTATCAACCGACGCTTTCGGCGGAGATGGGGGATTTGCAGGAACGAATCACTTCAACCAAGAAGGGCTCGATCACTTCGTTCCAGGCGGTCTACGTTCCGGCAGACGATCTGACTGATCCGGCGCCGGCAAATACGTTCGCACATTTGGATTCGACCATTGTGCTCGAGCGTTCGATCGCTGAGCTGGGAATTTATCCCGCGGTCGATCCGCTCGCCTCGACGTCGAAGTCGCTCGCGCCCGAAATTGTCGGCGAAGAACATTACAATGTCGCGCGCGGCGTCCAGCGCGTCTTGCAACGCTACAAAGATTTGCAGGACATCATCGCCATTCTTGGAATGGACGAACTAAGTCCAGAGGACAAACTGACGGTTTATCGCGCGCGCAAGATTCAAAGATTTTTGAGCCAACCATTTCACGTCGCCGAGGTTTTCACCGGCACGAAAGGCCAATATGTCTCGATTCAGGAGACCGTGCACGGCTTCAAAGAAATTCTCGATGGAAAACATGACGAAGTTCCGGAAACGAACTTCTACATGAAGGGCAACATCGACATGATCAAGGAATCGTAATGGCGACGCTGAAACTCGAGATCGTTACGCCGGAAGAGAAAATTTATTCCGAGGACGTGGATATGGTCACGTTGCCGGGAGCAGAAGGTGAGCTCGGTATTTATCCAAAACACGTGCCGGTGCTCACGACTTTGAAACCGGGCGAACTGCGCGTTGTCAAAGACGGACGCGAAACCGCGATGGCGGTTGGCGAAGGTTTCGTTGAGATCAAAGCGGACGGCGTTTCACTTTTGACGGACATGGCGCTGGAAGCCGAGAAAATTGATACTGCGGCCGCGGAAGCCGCAGTTGAGCGGGCTAAAGCGGCGATGAAAGAAGATCACACCGCTGAAGAAGTCGCCGCGATTCAGGCTTCGTTGCAGAAGGCGCTCGCGCAACTTCACGTGAAACGCCGTCGCCGTCATGGGTAGCGCACGCGCGCAGAAACAGTCTTCGTTCTGCTAAGTTATCGCTGTGCAAACGTCGGAGATTCTCGGAATCATCACGGGCAACGGCGTTTATCCGAGAATTTTGGCTGCCGCCGCGCGCAAAGCTGGGATAAAGAAAATCGTCGCGGCTGCGTTTATCGACGAAACCGATCCGGCGATTTCGCAACATGTCGATGTTGTGGAATGGCTGCGAGTCGGACAGCTTAGCCGGCTCCTGAAATTTTTTCGGGAACACCAAGTTCATCGCGCCATCATGGCCGGCCAGATTGCGCCGAAGAATCTCTTCGATTTGCGGCCGGATGTGAAAGCGCTGGTCGTGCTTGCGAAACTTAAACAGCGCAACGCTGAATCCATCTTCGCTGCGATCGCCGACGAACTCGCCAAAGTGGACGTCCACCTTTTACCGGCGACAACTTTTCTGGAAGATGAACTCGCTGCGAAAGGTTTAATCGCTGGAGCAAAGTTGTCCCGCGCCGAACAGGAAGATGTCGATCTTGGCTGGAGCATCGCCAAAGAAATCGCGCGGCTCGACATCGGCCAGACGATCATCGTCAAAAATGGAACGGTTCTCGCGGTTGAAGCTTTCGAAGGAACGAACGACGCAATCAAACGCGGCGGCGCGCTCGCGCGAGAAGGCGCAGTTATGATCAAGGTAGCCAAGCCAAATCAGGACATGCGCTTCGACGTTCCAGTGATCGGGATCGAAACAATCAAAGCCGCCGCCGACTCAAAACTCCGAGTCATTGCGGTTGAGTCGGGAAAAACATTGCTGCTCGAGCGCGAAACCATTGTCGATGTTGCACAGCGTGCGAACATTTCGATTGTGGCTCGCTAGTTGCAATTGGCGCTCGAAAATCGCCTTGCTAGAACCAAGTGCAGTCTGATCTTCTCGTGTATGAAATACCGGCCGCCGACGGTTAAGCTGCCAATGCCTGCTGAGAAGATTGACGGCCAGACTGTGACGTTCAGGCCGGTGAGGGACGGAATAGAGTCGGACGTACCGGGTGTAATGCAAGTCATCGAAAACGCGAACGGATTCAATGTTAATGCTTCGTACATTGTTAGTCAGGATCCACCGTTGTGTCGCGTTTATTGGTTTGATCAATCTGAGATCGATGCAATCGCCAGGTCGGCGGTCAAAGAAAAGCGACGTATCCTGATTATTGATGACGACCAGAAAAGCACCAACCTGGTCAAAATACTTCTCGAAAAGGCCGGCTCCTATCTCGTGCTCGAAGAGAACGACGCTACAAAGGCCCATCAAAGTGCCCAGAATTTTAGACCGGACGTGATCTTGCTAGACATCATGATGCCAAAGACAGACGGAGGCGAAGTAGCCGCACAAATCGAAGCCGATGCGGAATTGCAGAGAACGCCGATCATCTTTCTCACCGCGCTAGTCACGGAGCCTGAGACAAAGATCGGCCTCCGCATTCAAGGGC